>Ga0182737_1000704_pt1 | contig 42058 bp, 38 predicted proteins | sample eDN5th30CBELigOP_FD_128878 | JGI IMG/M metagenome (GOLD analysis project Ga0182737, IMG submission 128878) | Enriched Organic Plus compost microbial communities from Emeryville, California, USA - eDNA 5th pass 30_C BE-Lig OP (version 2) (version 2) ... | reverse complement strand
GCACGATGCCCGCCACGAAGGCGCCCAGCGCCCCGATACCCACCCAGACCGCGTAGGCGGTGCCCAGCGGCAGGCTCTTCATGGCCAGCGACAACAGCCAGAAGCTGATCAGCATGCCGACCAGGGTGATGACGGAGGGAACCAGGCGGGTGAAGCCGTGCGTGTATTTCAGGCCGACTGCCCACACCACTTCGAACAGGCCTGCCAATATAAGGATGATCCAGGTCATGAATGCCCCTTTCTGCAATACCGGCATGTTTGCCGGCAATGGGGCCGTCCCCGGACAGGAAAGCGGCCGGCGCCTGGGCCGGCGGCCGCGCCGGGCCGTCCCGGCGCAGCAAAAATTATAGAATACCAAATTGACCGCCGGACGCGGCCCGGGCGCGAGCGCGCCTGGCCCTTGCCGGCGCCGTACCTTGTTTCCTACAGAACGTACCCATGAGTTTCCAGGTCACCGTACAGCCCAGCCAGCATCAATTCCCCGTCGAACCGGGACAGACGGTGCTCGACGCCGCGCTGGCCGCCGGCATCGTGCTGCCCTACAGCTGCCGTAACGGCGCATGTTCCACCTGCAAGGGCAAGGTGGTGTCCGGCCAGGTCGACGCCGGCGAATACCCGGCCCAGATCCTCTCGCCGGAAGAGCTGGCCCAGGGGTACACGCTGTTCTGCCAGGCGCGTCCCCAGTCCGACCTGGTCGTCGAGTCCACCGAGGTCCGCCTGGCCAGCGACATCCAGATCCGCAAGCTGCCCGCCCGCGTGCAGGCCATGGACCTGGCCGCGCCCGACGTCACGGTGCTGCGCCTGCAACTGCCCGCCGCCGAGCCGTTCCGCTACTACGCGGGCCAGTACATCGAGGTCATCCTGAAAGACGGCAAGCGCCGCAGCTATTCGATGGCCGGTGCGCCGCACACGGGCAGCCCGCTCGAACTGCACATTCGCCACCTGCCCGGCGGCGTGTTCACCGACCACGTGTTCGGCGCCGGCGACACGCAGATGAAAGTGCGCGAGATCCTGCGGCTGGAAGGCCCGTTCGGCTCGTTCTTCCTGCGCGAGGATTCCGACAAGCCCATCGTGCTGCTGGCCAGCGGCACCGGCTTCGCGCCGGTGAAGGCCATGGTCGAGCACATGGCGCACCATGATATCCGTCGTCCGGTGGTGCTGTATTGGGGCGGGCGCCGGCCGCGCGACCTCTACATGCACGACCTGGCCCAGTCGTGGGCCCGGACGCTGCCCGATTTCCGCTATGTGCCGGTGGTGTCCGACGGCCTGCCCGAAGACGGCTGGACCGGGCGCACCGGCTACGTGCACGAGGCCGTGCTGCAGGACCTGCCCGACATGTCCGGCTACCAGGTGTACGCCTGCGGCGCGCCGCCCATGGTGGATGCCGCGCGCCGCGAATTCACGGCGCAGTGCGGCCTGCCGGCCGACGAGTTCTACGCCGATGCGTTCACCTCCGAGGCCGACCTGGCCCGTACCGGCACGTGAAGCGCGGCGGCGGCAACGGGGTCGGGAAACTTCCCGGTGCAAATGGATACCGGCCCTTCTTTTATGTTATAGGCGAGGCCGGGCCGGCGCTGTAAACTGCCGCACCGACACCTCGATCGGATCGAGCCGCGACAGCAGGGGGCCTGCCCGCTGCGGCCGGCGGCGGAAGGAGCAAGGCGCGCATGAAAGTAGCGGTATTGGGTAGCGGCATCATCGGCATTTCCAGCGCCTGGTGGCTGCGCCAGGCCGGCCACGACGTGGTGGTGGTCGATCGCCGCCCCGGCCCGGCCCAGGAAACCAGCCTGGCCAACGGCGGGCAGATTTCCGTCTCGTACGCCGAACCCTGGGCCAATCCGCAGGCGCCGCTCAAGCTGCTGAAGTGGATGTTCCAGGACGACGCGCCGCTGCTGTTCCGGCCCCAGCTCGACTGGCGCCAGTGGATGTGGGGCCTGGCGTTCCTGCGCGAATGCCTGCCGGGGCGCCTGGCGCCCAATATCCGCGCCATGGTCCGCCTGGCCGAATACAGCCGCGCCACCCTGCAGGCCATGCGCGCCGAACTGGGCATCCCGTACGATCATCTCGAACGCGGCATCCTGAATTTCTATCGCGACCCCCATGAATTCGAAACCTCGCAGAAGGCCGCCGGCCTGATGCGCGATTTCGGCGTCGAGCGGCGCGTCGTCACCGCCGACGAGGTGGTGGCCATCGAGCCCGCGCTGGCGCCGCATCGCGGCACCATCGTGGGCGGCGACTACACTCCCGAAGACGAAAGCGGCGATGTCCACCTGTTCGCCGCCGGCCTGGCCCAGCGGTGCGAAGCGGCCGGCGTCGAATTCCGCTACGAAACCAGCGCCACGCGCCTGGTCAGCCAGGGCGGCCAGGTGCAGGGCGTGGAAACCATCCAGCCCGACGGCCGCTACGCCCGCCTGACGGCCGACGCCTACGTGGTGGCGCTGGGCAGCTTCAGCCCCCGGCTGGTGCGGCCGCTGGGCGTGTCGTGCAATGTCTACCCGGCCAAGGGGTATTCGGCCACCTTCGCGGTGCGCGACCCGGCGCGCGCGCCGTCGGTCAGCCTGACCGACAGCAGCCACAAGGTCGTGTTCTCGCGGCTGGGCGACCGCCTGCGCATGGCGGGCACCGCCGAACTCTCGGGCTATTCGCGCGCGCTGAACACCGGCCGCTGCGATGCCCTGACGCGCCTGGCGCGCGAGCTCTTTCCCGACGCGCTCGATTTCGAAAGCGTCAGCTATTGGTCGGGGTTGCGCCCGTCCACTCCTTCGAACGTGCCCCTTATCGGCCGCACCCGCATTCCCAACCTGTACCTGAACACAGGCCATGGCACGCTGGGCTGGACCATGGGGGTGGGTTCGGGCCGGGCCCTGGCCGATCTGCTCAGCGGACGCAAGCCGGAGCCCGAATTTCCCTTTCTTGGTCTGTGAACCTATGAAGACACTGCAATTGGCGGGCCTGGCCCGCGCACTGGGCGCCAGCCGGCGCATCTGGATTTTCGGCGCGGCCATGGCGGTCGCGGGGGCCGCGCATGGCGCCAGCACCGAAATCCAGGTCTGGCACACGCTTACCGGCCCCAACAAGGCCGAATTCGAAAAACTCACCAAGAAATACAACAAAGAACAGGACGACGTCGTCGTCAAGCTGCGCGATTTCTCCAGCGCGCAGGCGCTGCAGCAGGAAGCGGCCGCCTCGGTCAAGAAAAAGCAGGGCCCCAACCTGGTCCAGCTGGCCGACAACCGCTCGCCCGAAGTCGTGTCCGAGCACAAGGCCATCCTGCCCCTGTACCAGTTGCTGGCCAAATACCCCATCAAGGACCTGAACTGGTTCCTGCCGGCCACTTCCAGCTTCACCCGCGACAGCAAGGGACGCCTGCTGGCCTTTCCCTGGATGGCCGAAGTGCCGATCATGTACTACAACCTGGCCTACTACAAAAAGGCCGGGCTCGATCCCAACAAGCCGGCGCGCACCTGGGCCGGCCTGCAGGCCGAGCTGCTGAAGCTGCGCGACGTGGCCAACATCGAATGTCCGTACGCGTCCAGCGACCAGGTCCAGGTCCACCTGGAGAACCTGGCGCCGGTCAACAAGCAGCTGTTCACCAGCAACGACAACGGCCTGGCGTCCAGCAAGGCCACGCCGTCGCTGCAGTTCAATACGCTGTACATGCGCCACATCTCGCTGATGGTCAGCTGGAAGCGGTCGTTCCTGTTCATGGCGCACTCCGACAACGACCAGAGCGACAAGCTGTTCGCCAAGGGCGAATGCGCCGTGCTGACCTCGGGCTCGGGCGCGGCGGGCACGTTCATGAACACCCGGTCGCTGTCGTTCGGCGTGGCGCCGCTGCCGTATTACGACCAGGCCACCACGGAAGCGGGCGCGCCGTTCGTCAGCGGTTCCGCGCTGTGGGCCCTGGACGGCCGTCCGCAGGCCGAAGAAAAGGCCACGGCGCAGTTCCTGGCCTGGCTGTCCAAGCCGGTCAACGCGGCCGAATGGCACCAGCGCACCGGTTTCCTGCCGCTGACCGACGCGGCGTTCCGCGCCGCCGACGTGTCGTTCTACGACAAGATCCCCGGCGCCCACGCCATCGTCGAGTCGATGCGCGGCAAGTCGCTCAGCACCAGCCGCGGGTTCCGCATGGCCAACTATGACCGCGTCGAGGCCGTGCTGAACGACGAGCTGAACCAGGCGTTCGAAGGCAAGACGCCTCCCGTGGCGGCCCTGAACCGCGCCGCCGAACAGGCGCGCCAGCTGGCGCAGCAGCGCTAGCCCTGCATGCCGGGCCGCGGGCGGCATCGCCCGCCGCGGCCAGGCCACCGGCGGCGTTCGCCGCCGGCCATCTTCTGGCCGCCATGGGCGCCCCGCAGCGGGGCGCCGCGCCGAGACAAGCAGGTCGCGCGCCGGCACATGGCCGACCTGCTTCCGGCGCGCGGGCCGCAACCTGGTGCCCACTGCGGCGGCCTACACAGAAGGCCGGCTGGATGCCGTATTCGCCGAACCAAGCGATGCCTATGCGGATATTTTCTCGTTGCCGATATTCGAAGACCGTATCTATCTGGCGGTGCATCCCTCGTCCAGGCATGCGGAAAGGCAAAGCATCGATCTGCAGGGCTGCTCGGGCGAACGGATCGCTACCCTGACCGAAGGGCCATTGACGTCGTCCCGCCTGCGCGAGGTGTTTCCCGACTTCACCGCCGAGGTATGCATGGAGGTCGAAGACATCTTCACCCAGATGAACCTGGTAGCCAACGGCGTCGCGTCCGCCCTGACATACGGGCGCATCAAGGAAATGTTCGAGCACAAGGTCCGCTTTATTCCCATCGCGCCCGAAAATGTGCCCCAGACGATCAGCCTGAATTTCATGAAGGCGCGCGAGCAGGATCCCAACATCCTGGCGCTGACGGCAGCCATACGGGTGCTGCTCAAGAGCAAGTAGGGCGCGAGGCCGCCAGCGCGCGGCCAATCGCGCGCCAAACGTAAAGTTTTTGACAGACACGGCGGGCCGAACGCAGAAGAATGGGCTTTTCTTTCTTCTGCGATCATGATGACGACCCTGCCCGATGCCGGCCTGCCGCGCGAAGACATCCTGGGCGCCCTACGCGCCATGTCGGCCGACGATTTCTCCTGGCAGGACGGGCGCCTGTCCGCCTACGCCTTTGCCTGCGGCCAGGAGGCCGAGCGCATCGCGCGCGATGCCTTCTTCCAGCATTTTTCCGTCAATGCCCTGGGCGCCCGCCGCGCGTTCCCGGGCTTGCGCCGCATGGAGGCGGAAGTCGTCTCGATCGGACTGCAGCTGTTGCGCGCGCCCGCCGGTGCCGCCGGCTTCATGACCACGGGCGGCACCGAGAGCATCCTGGCCGCCGTCCGGGCCAGCCGCAATGCCGCCCGCGCGCGCCCGGGCCGCGCCCGCCACCGCGGCAACATCGTCGCGCCGGCCACGGCCCATCCCGCTTTTACCAAGGCGGCCGACCTGATGGACCTCGAGTTGCGCCGCGTGCCGGTCGGCGGCGACTACCGTAGCGACGCCAGTGCCATGGCCGCCGCCATGGATGGCGACACGATCTTGCTGGTGGGTTCCGCCCCGTGTTTTCCGTATGGCGTGATCGACCGCATCGACGAGTTGTCCGAACTCGCGCTCGCGCGCGATGCCTGGCTGCACGTCGATGCCTGCGTGGGCGGCTACATCGCGCCGTTCGCCCGCATGCTGGGACATCCCGTGCCCGATTTCGACCTGGCCTTGCCCGGGGTGCGCAGCCTTTCGGCGGACCTGCACAAATTCGGCTATTGCCCCAAGCCCGCATCCACCGTGTTCTACCGGCGCGCCGAGGACGCCCGCCACCAGGCCTTCGAATACGATGACTGGCCCAGCGGCCGCTACGTCACCGACACCGTGGTCGGCACGCGCCCCGGGGCGGCCGTGGCGGCCGCCTGGGCGATGCTGCACGCGATGGGCCGCGAAGGCTACCTGGACAGCACCCGGCGCGTGCTGGACCTGGCGGCGCGCTACCGCCAGCGCTATGCCGCCTGCCCGGGCCTGCGCATCGTGGGCCAGCCGCACCTGTCGCTGATGGCGGTCGCGGCCGACGATGTCGACTTGCACAGGGTGGGCGAATGTTTGAAAGCGCGCGGCTGGCTGCCCGGCATGATCCGAGAGCCGCGCGGCCTGCATCATATGCTGTCGCTGTTGCACGAAGCGGCAATCGAGCCGTACTTCCGCGACTTCGACGCCTGCCTGCGGGCGGTGCGCGATGCCGGGGGGGCGGCCGATGCCAGAATCGAAGTGCTCTACTGACCAGCCCCGGCGCCGGGGCGCCGCGGAACACCACCAAAAGGGGAAACACCATGAAGAAGACGCGCTTTTCTCGACGCGACATGCTGACCTTGGCGGCCAATGTCGGCTTCGGTTGCCTGGCGGCGGGCACGCTGCCGCTACGTGCCGCGCGGGCGCAGGGCGCCTCGGTCAAGCTGGGCCTGTGGAGCTCGGCCGGGCCGCAGACCTTCGGCAAGGCCACCGGCTCGTTCCAGCGGGCCTATGCCGGCAAGGCTGGCGTGGACTACATCGCCGTGAACGCGGCGCCGCAGATCCTGGCCGCGATCGCCAGCCGCAGCATGGACATCTGCAATATCGGCTCGGCGCCGATGGTGGGCGGTTTCGCGCGCAAGCTGCCGCTGTCGATGGTGTACGTGCAGAAGATCATCACCGACAGCGAATGCCTGGCGGTGCGGGCCGACAGCGGCATTGCCAGCCTGGATCAGCTCAAGGGCAAGCGCATCGGCCTGCCGTTCAACACCTCGGTGCATTTCGCCATGCTGGCCGCGCTCAAGACGGTCGACCTGCGCGCCGCGGATGTCCGGCTCATCAACATCAAGCCCGATGCGCTGGCCGCTACCTGGAAGCGCGGCGACATCGATGCCGCCTTCATCTGGCGACCGGTGCTGGGCGACCTGCTGGCCGACGGCGGCCGCATCTTGCTGGAAACCGGCGACCTGGCCCGGCAAGGCGTGCGCGTGTTCGATGGCATCGTGGCCGGCAATGAGTTCAAGGAAAAGCATCCCGACCTGCTGCTGGCCTACCTGGTCGAGTACGATCGCATCTGCGCCCAGTACCGCGACCATCCCGAAGAGGTCGTCAAGGTGATGGCCAATTTCCTGAACATGGCGCCCGAGACGACGCGCGCGTATATCCGCTCGTTCCATAGCCTGACGCCCAAGGAAATCCTCGGTGACGACTGGATGGGGCGCCCCGGGGCGAGCGATACCGGGGTATTGCGCGCCTTGCGCGCGCAGGGCGAGTTCCTGGTCGAGAATGGCCAGATCCCGCGGGCGCCGGCCGATTACCGGCCCTACGTCGATGCCAGCTTCGTGGCCCGGATGGCGTGAGGGCGCCGCCATGAGCCTGCAACCCATCGACCTGTACAGCCCCGACCGACGCGGCCAGGCCAAGCTGGTCCTGGAAAACGTCTCGAAGCAGTTCGGCGAGGGCGCCGAGGCCGTGCGCGCGCTGTCGCCGGTCAGCCTGGTGCTGTGCCCGGGCGACTTCGTCTGCATTGTGGGGCCGTCGGGGTGCGGCAAGAGCACCTTGCTGAACCTCGTCGCCGGCTTCGAGCGCCCCAGCACCGGCCGCCTGGTGCTGGATGGCCGCGACATCGACGGCCCGGGCCGCGAGCGCGGCGTCGTCTTCCAGCAGGGTGCGCTGTTCAACTGGATGACAGTGCTGGAAAACGTGGCCTTTGGCCCGCGCGCCCATGGCAATCGCCAGGCGCGCGAACGAGCCATGCATTACCTGGAACTGGTGGGGCTGGCCGGCTTTGCGCAGCGCTATCCCTACGAGCTGTCCGGCGGCATGCAGCAGCGCGTGGGCATTGCCCGGGCCCTGGCCAATGAGCCCGAGATGTTGCTGATGGACGAGCCCTTCGCCGCGCTGGACCAGCAAAACCGCGAGTTGCTCCAGGAAGAGATCAAGGCGATCTGGCGCCGTACGGGCAAGACCGTGCTGTGGATTACCCACAGCATCGAAGAATCGCTGTTCCTGGCTACTCATGTGCTGGTGATGTCGGCGCGCCCGGGCGCGATCAAGTCTGCCTTCCAGGCGGAATTCTCGCGCTCGGACGATCCCTTCGTTTCGACCACGCCGGCCTTCGCCGAGGCCAAGCGACGCATTCTGGGACTGCTGCGCGAGGAATCGCTGGCCGCCCGGCACCAGGAGATCGAATCGTGAACGCTAAGGCCGAGACTTCCATTGCTGCTTTGCGCGGCCCCCGCACGCGGTCGGGCGGCAGCTCCAGGCGGCGCGAGCGCATGCTGTATGGCGGCTCTTGCCTGAGCCTGGTGCTGATCTGGCTGGCTCTGACCGGCGTGGCCGGCCTGCCGCCGGTCGTCGATCCTACCTTCCTGCCGTCACCGCTGGATGTCGGCCGGGCCTTCGTGCGGCTGGCCGGGACCGGCTACCAGGGCCACAGCCTGCTTTACCACTTCGGGATCAGCCTGTTCCGGTTCTTTGCCGCCTTCCTGTTCTGCCTGGCGGTGGGCATTCCACTGGGGTTGCTGATGGGGGTGTCGGGCGGCCTGCGCGCCGTGTTCGACCCGCCGATCGAATTGACCCGGCCGATTCCCAAGCTGGCCTTGCTGCCGCTGATGATCGTGTGGTTCGGCATCGGCGAGCTGTCCAAGATCCTGCTGATCGTGGCCGCGCTGTTTCCCATTATCTCGATCAGCGCCATGCAGGCGGTGCGCGGCGTCAGCGTCAAGCGCATCCAGGCTGCGCAGTCGTTGGGCGCGTCGCGCGCCATCATCTTCCGGCGTGTGCTGATCCCCGCCAGCCTGCCCGGCATCTTCACGGGCGTGCGCGTCGCGCTGGGCGTGGGCGTGACGATGCTGGTTGGCGCCGAAATGGTGGCCACCAGCGAAGGGATTGCCTGGATGGCGCTGACCGCCAGCGATTTCGTGCAGACCGATATCGTGCTGGTCGGCGTACTGATCATGGCCGCGCTGGGCTACACGCTGGACCTGGCGTGCCGCTACCTGGAAAAGCGCGTGGTCCACTGGAGCGGCCGCGAATAGAAGCGGCGGGCGCGGGCGTCAGGGGTGGCCGGCGTCGCTGTCGGCCAGCCGCTCCAGCCCGCGCAGGTCGCGCAGGGTGACGTGGCCGTACGACATCTCGACCAGCCCGTCGCGTTCCAGCGCCTTGATCTCGCCGTGCACGCTCTGGCGGCTGACGCCGAGCATCGATCCGATTTCGTCCTGGGTCAGCTTCAGCGGGATCGACACGCCCCGGTCCGCGGGCGTGCCGAAGCCGCGGCCCAGGTGCAGGAACAACTGGGCCAGGCGGGCGCGCAGCGGCCGGGTCAGCTGGCTTTCTATCTTGGTGAACATATCGCGGCTGCGCGCGCACAGCAGTTCGACGATCGACCACGTCGCGGCGAAGTCGCCGCGCATCACTTCCAGCAGCGCCGCGCGGGGGACGAACACCACCGCCGTGTCCTGATGCGCATACAGGTCCAGCGGGCTGCCCTGGCCATCCAGGCAGGCCACGACGCCCAGCGGCTCGCCCGGCGGCCAGAAGCGCATCGATACCGCCTTGCCGTTGGGCTGCTGCGCCACGTAGCGGATCGAACCGGTAGCCAGCACGTAGATGCCATCCAGCCTGTCGCCTTCGCCGTAGATGCGCGACTGCGCGGGGTAGTGGACGACCTGCGCGCTGCGGCACAGCACGTCCAGCGATTCCGGGGCCCAGCCGGCGAACCAGCGCACCTGCGCCAGCGCGGCGCGCACCAGCACGTCGCGGCTCGTCATGCGAGGCCTCCGTGCGCGGGCTGGCCGCCAGCGAAGGCCGGAGGGCAGAGCGTGGCAGGGGTGACAGACAGCACATCGTTCATGGTGCATGGCGCCTGATGAATGAAGCGTCCGCGCGGCGCTGCCCGCCAAGAACCGAAGCCGGCGGCCGCCCGCAAATGCCAAGATCGTACTCTCACCGCGCCGCATTTGTCCGCCGCAAGCGCGCCGCGCGGCCAGTGAACGAAAACTTCCGTTCGTATATCTCGGTCTAGGCGTGCCAGCCGCGGCGGGCCACCATGCTGGCCACGCTCCGTCGTGGAGCGTTTCCTTGATTCGGGGCGAGCATGGTTCGATTCTTTTTTCTGGCGTGGTTGCCGCTGTGGCTGGTGGGTTGCGCGTCGTGGCCGGCCGGCGATCGCCGCTGGGCCGGCGACGCGCCCGCCGGCCATTACGATTTCAACTGGCAATTGTCGGGCGACCCCGCGGTGGCGCCGTTGCAGGTATTCAGCGGCGCGGGGCGCACCTGGCTGCAGTTCGCGCCCGGCCGCACGCCGCCCGCGTTGTTCGCGCAAACGCCGGCCGGCATGCGACCGCTGCCGTACACGCGCCAGGATCCCTACATCGTCGTCGACGGCGTGTGGCCCGCGCTGGTGCTGCGCGGCGGCGAGCATGTCGCGCGGGTCGACCGGCATGCCGCAACCACGGCGGCGCGGCCGGCCACTGCCGCGGCCACGGTCATGGCCGGATCCGTGGCAGGCCCGGCGTCGCTGGCCCATCGTCCCGAAGGCGATGCCACGGCGCCGGCCGTGGCCGGCGACCCGCCGTCGCACTATCGCGCCGGCGCGCCCGACGCCACCTTGCGTGCCGTGCTGTCGCGCTGGGCCCAGGACGCCGGCTGGCTGTTCGAGCCCCAGCACTGGGCGGTCGATGCCGATATCCCGCTGGCCGGCAAGGCCGAGTTCTCCGGCGACTTCAAGGCCGCCGTCCGCCAGCTGCTGGCGGCCACCGAACTGGCCGACCGTCCGGTGCAGCCCTGCTTCTATTCCAACAAGGTGCTGCGCGTGGTGCCGCTGACGCAGGCCTGCGATCGCTCGCAAGCTTCCGGAGTCCGCTCATGAAGGCCGGCCTGATTCTCTCCGGCGCGCTGGCGCTGGCCCTGAGCGGTTGTTCGGCGCAACAGTCGCTGCGGGCATTGCGCGACGCCATCGCGGGCGCGCGCGCCCAGGTCGAGGCCGACCAGCGGCAGTTCGCCGCAGCTGTCTCCGGCCACGCCGCGCGCGCGGCCGCCCAGGACGTGGACAAGCCGTGGCTGGCCGGGCGCGCGCAGCCCCTGGCGCGCGAGGTCGTGCTGCCCGCCGCGCTGCGCGGCGACATCGATACCACGCTGTTGTTCGCCGGGCGGCTCGACTTGCCCTCGCTGGCCGAACGGCTGACGCGCGCCACCGGCATTGCCGTGCGGATCGCTCCCGATGCCCTGTTGCCGCGCGGGCTGTTCCTGCCCCGGCTGGGCCAGGCGGCCGTGCCCGACGTCCCGGCCCCGACGCGCGTGCCGATCATGGCCGGCCCCCGCCCACTGCCCGACACACTGGACGCCGTGGCCGCCAGTTTCGGCGTGCACTGGCGCTACCATCGTCATGCCATCGAGTTCTACCGCATGCAGACCCGCGTGTACGACGTGCGCGCGCTCACCCTGGCCAGCCGCGCCGACGCCCGGTTGGGGCGTTCCGGCAGCAGCGAGGCGGGCGGGTTCGACAACACGTCCAATACCGCCTTGTCCTCGGGCGAACATCATGCGCTGCAGGCCGTGCGGGCCCGTGTCCTGCCTTTCCTGACGCAAGCCGGCACGGTCGCCGAGCTCGACGGCGGCGGCAGCTCCCTGGTGGTCACCGACACCCCAGAGGTGCTGGACCGCATCGGCCAGTTCATCGAACGCGAAAACCAGGCGCTCACGCGGCGGGTACGCCTGTTGTTCGAAGAAATCACCGTGGTGGCCAACGATGCCGTCGAAGGCGGCGTCGACTGGAAAGCGGTGTACGACAGCGCGCGTGCCGCCGTGACGGCAGCCGTTCCGGCCGCGGCCGGCAGTACATCGGCGGCGCTGGGCGCCACGCTGGGCCAGGGGCCGTTCCAGGGGTCGCGCGCCATCGTGTCGGCGCTCAGCCAGACCGGCGCCGTCCTGCGGCACAGCAGTGTGCCGGTGCTGACGCTGAACCGCCGGCCGGTGACCCATGCGGTGCGCACCACGTTCTCGTATATCGACCAGGTGCAAAGCACTGCGGTGCCCGGCGTGGATGCCACGTTCGGCAGCGCGGCGCTGCCGTCGGTGTCCATCAGCCAGAAACAGGAGACGGTGGGCACTTTCCTGACATTGGTGCCGGATGCCCAGGCCGACGGCCGCATCCTGTTGTCCATCGCGTACGACAACACGGTGGCGCAACCCATCAAGAGCATTACCTTCGGCGAGCAAGGCAACCAGATCCAGGTGCAGCAGATCACCATCGACGGCAACGGCACGGTGCAGCAGGTTGCGCTCAGCCCTGGCCAGCCGGTCATCCTGTCCGGATTCGATCGCCGGCAGGACGAATACGACCGCCGCCGCCTGGCGGCCGACGCGCCGCTGCTGGCCGGCGGCCAGGATCGCGCCTCCAGCGAACGTTTGACCACCGTGGTGCTGGTGACGGCGCAGGTCGAAGAGGGGATCTGAATGCCCGCGCACGATGTTTCCGGGCAGCTCCTGCTGATCGAGGCCGACGATAGCCGTCGCAGCCTGGCCTTCGGGTTGTCGTGGTTCGCCCTGGTCGGCAGCCATACCCCCGCCCTGGCACGTGCCCGCGCGCGGCGCTTGCGCGCCACGCATTATGTGGTGGGCGGGCTGGGGGCCGTGGCGGGCGGCTGCGCGCGCCTGCCGCGGCATGCACGGCGCCGCCCCGTGCATGCCGCGGCGCAGGCGTTCGCGCATCATCATCCGGATGGCACGGTGGCCTGCGTGGCCTCGCTGCCGGACGGCCGCCGATGGCTGGCGGCCGCGCAAGACGGCGCCGTGCTGGCGCGCGCCGACCGGCTGTACGACGACGCCGCGCAGGCCGATGCCGCGATGGGGGATCTGGCCGCGCAATATCCGTCGCTGCGCCGGCTCGACGGCGCGCAAGTCCTGGCGGTGGTGATGGCATCGGCCGATGCGGCCACGCTGATGCGACCCGTCGGTTCGCGCTGGACGCGCCTGCCGTGGCCGGTACGTGCCTTCATCGGTGTATTGGCCGTCGCGCTGGCAGCGCCGCCGGCCTGGCGGGCATGGCAGCGGCCGACCCGCGCCGTGGCCCCCGAATTGGCCGTGACGGCCGAAGAAGCCTGGCAAGAGGCCGCGGCGCGGTTCCGCCAGCGGCAGCCCGTGCACCGCCTGGACGAACTCGGCCGGGCGATCGCTTCGCTGTATCGGCTGCCGCTGAACGTGCGGGGCTGGGTGCTGCACCAGGCGCGTTGCCAGCCGGGCCCGCGGGCCTGGTCGTGCACGGCGCAATACGCCCGGTCGCGCGGCGACGCCACCAACGATGCCTTCTCGCGCGTGCTGCCCGCCGGGTGGCGCCTGCAATTCCGGCCCCTGGAAGGCGCCGACCTGAGCTGGACGGTTCCAGGCGATGGCGTGTCGCTGGCCGACGCCACGCCACCCGGCGCCGCGCATATCGAAGGCGTCGTGGCCAGCGCGCTGCAACGGGCCCAGCCCGCTTTCACCCGGATATCCCTGGGGCCCGCCGCCGCGGTGCCGATCCCGGCGCCGCGCGACGCGCAGGGCAGGGCGTTCGCGCCGGTGCCGGGCCCGCCATTGCGCCAGCGCGCGCTGGTTCTGCAAGGGCCCTTGCGGTCGTTTGCCCTGCTGGCCGATTCGTCTTTTGTCGCAACCTGGTCGTCGCTGGTGCTGCGGCTGGCGGCCGGCCGGGCACCGGATATGGCGGTCAGCACGTTGACGGCGGAACTCCATGGAACCCTCTATGAAACAGACTGAACGACTCATTGCCCGCGTACTCGCGTGCCTGCCTCGCCGGGCCTGGCAGGCCGCCCTGGCGGCCGGAAGCGTCGCCGGCATGCCGGCGACGGGCTGGGCCGATGCCGCGGATATTCCCGAAGCGGCCATCCAGGCCGAAGCCCCGGCCGAAGCCCCAGCCGGGGCCGGCGCGCCGACCGAGCCATGGGCCGAAGGCGATACCGTGCGCGATCTATTGCGCGCCGATGCGCAGGCGGCGCGGGCGGCACGCCCCTTGCAACGTGCCGCCGACTGGCTGGGACGCGCGCCGCAAGCGGAGGTTTCCGCGACGCCCGGCCATCTTCCCGACGCCGCGGACCGGATCGATGTCATGGCCATCTACGGCGTGGGCAAGGCGCTACATGCCGATATCTCCGTCAACGGCCGCCTGGCCCGTTATCGGGCCGGGCGAGAGCGGCCCGTCGCGGGCGGCCATCCCGGGGCGGGCGACCCCTACGCGCTGGTCGCGATCGACGGGCCCTGCGTGCGCTTGCGCAAGGCGGGCCAGCCGCATACGGCCTGCCTGTCGCTCGCGGATGGCGCTCATGACTGATCGCGCGGCCGACACTTTCCCCGCGTCAGCGGCCGCGGCAACCGGGGTGTGCGCCGACGGCGGGGTGGCCAGCCTGCTCACGGTCGACGACCTGGCCCGTCTCGAGCCCGCGTTCGTACGCACACTGGACGATGAATTCGACCTGGCCTCGCTGGCCGGGCGCCTGTGCCCCGTGTTGCTGGAAAACGGTCAGGCGGCGGTCTTCGCCTTGCGGGACTATCTGCACGGCGATCCGGCCACCGAGGTCGAACGCATGGTGCGCGCGCGCGGTTATCGCCTGGCGGCGACCCCGCGCTATGCGTTGCCATCGGCGCTGCTGCTGGCCGTGGCGCGCGGCCAGGTCACGGCGGCCACGTTGCGGGAAGGCCGCAAGGCAGTCCCGGCGGCGCGCCGGCCGGCTTCGGCTGCGGTATTCCTGGACCTGGTCCGGTGGGGGCTGCGGCAGCGCGCCAGCGACGTGCATATCAACATCGGCCAGCCGCCCGCGAAGTCCGAGGTCCGCTACACCATCGACGGCGCCTACGTATCGCCGGGATGCTTCAGCGACATGTCGGCCGCCATGCTGCTCGAGGTGCTGGCCGTCGCATGGATGGACGTACGCGGCGGCAACGGCGCCGTGTTCGATCCGCTGGCCGAACAGCAGGGCCGCATCGTGCTCGATGTCGATGGGCGGCCCGTGACAGTGCGCTGGGCCTCGCTGGCCACCGATAGCGGGCCTTCCGTGTGCCTGCGCCTGCTGCGGCTGGACGCCGCAGAAGGCGGCGCCAGCCTGGCCGAGCTGGGCTACCTGCCGTCGCAGGTTGCCGCGCTGGAGCGCGCCCGCGATCGCAGCGGCGGCGCGATCGTCCTGGCCGGTGTGGTCGGCTCGGGCAAATCCACCTCCATTGCCACGCTGATGCGCGGCATCCCCGCGACGCGCAAAATCATCACGCTGGAAGACCCGGTCGAGTACGGCATCGGCAATGCCTTGCAGAACACCGTGGGGCGTGCCCTGGATGCCGTTTCGTCGCCGGCCTTCGATGCCAAGCTCAAGACGATCAAGCGTTCCGCCATGAACGACTTGCTGATCGGCGAGGTACGCGATCACGATACCGGCAGGGCATTCATGGACCTGGCCGGTTCCGGCGTCAGCGTGTACACCACCACCCACACGGGGTCCGCCTGCATGATTCCCGAGCGCCTGGCGTCCGACTTCATCGGCATCTCGCGCGATTTCCTGGCCACTCCGGGCGTCCTGAAACTGCTGGTCTACCAGGCCCTGTTGCCGCGCCTGTGCGCGGCCTGCGCGCTGCCGTTCGATCGCTTGCCGCGGCACGAGGGCGAGGCGCCCTGGGGCGACTGGGCCATGACATTCGCGCGTGCCCATGGGCTGGAGGCCGCTGCCTTGCGAGGGCGCAATCCCGATGGTTGCCCGGCGTGCCGGCGCGCCCATCTGCCCCAGTTGCATGGCCTGGACGGGCGCACGGTCGTGGCCGAAATGATCGAGCCCGATGGCGACGAGCGCTTCCTGCACCTGGTGCGCCGCCGCGACAACATCGGCCTGCTCCGGCATGTACGGGCACGGCCGCGCGGTGCGCCGGGCGATGCCGACATGGCGGGCAAGGGCGTGATCGACTGCGCCGTCTACAAGGCAGCGCGCGGCCTGATCGATCCGCGCGTCATGGCGCGATATTTCCCGTTGCCCCAGGATCCATGCCGCGCCACCGCCTTGCGCATGATCGCCGGAGGCCGCCATGCGTGAGCGCCTTCATCCCCGGCTCGCGGTGCTGGCCCGCGCGCTGGACCGGGCGGCCGCCTGGTGCGACGGCCTGCGCTTCCGGCGGCATCGCGCCGATTACTACGATTATCTGGCCGACCTGATCGACAGCCTGCAAGGGCGCAAGACGCTGCGCGACATGTTCGACGACGACGCGCATCGCTATGGCCCGCGCACGGTGCGCGGCCGGCTGACGCGGCGCTGGAGCCTGCGCTACCAGGATGCCGGCGGCGACCTGGCGGCCGCCTGGGCCGGCACCCTGCCCGAGGACGAATGCCAGCTGGTCGCCATCGCCCAGCGCGCGGGCGGCGGCGCGCTGGCCGGCGCCCTGCGCGACCTGGCCGCTACCGCGCGACTGGTCGGGCAGGCCCGCGACACGCTGGTTGCTACCTGCGCGGCCGGCGCGGTCGCCCTGGCCGTCGCGATCGGCTTGCTGTGCGCCGTGCCGCTTTTCACGGTGCCGCGGTTGCAGCACGTGTTCCAGGCCTTGCCCCCGGACTACTACGGTGGCCTGACTCGCGGGTTGTACGGCCTGGCCGAGGCGTTGCGGCGCTGGCTGGCTTTCTGGGCGGTGCTGCTGGCCGGCGGCGCCTGCCTGACGGCCTGGTCGATGCCGGCGTTCACCGGCCCGTGGCGCGCGCGGCTGGATGGGCTGCCGCCCTGGCGCCTGTACCGCGATTTCCACGCCATCCGGTTCCTGGCCATGCTGGCGGTGCTGCTGCGCCAGCGCGGCAACATCGATACGCGGCTGCGCCAGGCGCTCGCGGCGCTGGCGTGGCACGCCCGGCCCTGGCTGGCCTGGCATGTCGGCGAAATGCTGGCGCGCGTCGAGCGCGGCATCGTGGGCGCCCATACCTTCGATACCGGCCTGCTCGATCGCGAGACCGCCTGGTTCATGGCCGACATTATCGCGGCCCGCGGCGTCGAGGCCGGCGTGGCGCAGGCGCGCGGCCGGATCGAATCGCGCACGCTGGCTCGGGTGCGCCGCCAGGCTTTGGCCCTGCGCTGGGCCGCGCTGCTGGGCGCCGTCGCGGCCGTGCTGGGCCTGGCCTTGTGGCACTACGGCGTCATCGACGAACTGCGCCGCGCCCTGACCAACTTCTATGCCAGCCGTTGACCCGCCGGCCGGCCTTCTTTTTCTTGCCCGCTACAGGAGTGTCTTGCATGTCCCGTCGTCTTCATTGCGTTCCGGCGCGCCGCCAAGGCGGCTTTTCGCTCATCGAGGTCTCCATTGTCACGGCCATTGTGCTGCTGGTGGCCATCATCGGCATTCCCGCTATCGGCTCATACGTGATCGAGAACAAGGTGCCCAAAGTGGGCGAAGAGCTGCAGCGCTTCGTCACGCGCATCAAATCCAATGCGCAAGGGGCGGGTCCGACGCCCTACGCCGATATCGATACCGGCGCGCTGGCCAATGCCCTGCGCGATTCCAGCGTGGTGGCCGTCAGCGGCACCGGCAATAGTGCCGTCGTCGCGCACGGCCTGGGCGGCAACGGCACCAGCGGCAACGGCACTGTCACGGTCGCCTCGGTATCGGTGGCCGGCGGCGGCGCCGGCTCGGGTTTTTCCATCACGCTGACCGATGTGAACAACGCCGCCTGCCCGGCCCTGGCCTCGGTCATGCAGCGCTTCGCCGATGTGATTACGGTGGAAGGCCGGGGCGGAGCGGCCAAGGTCAAGGACGCCACCGTGGTGCCGCGCATCGCCTACAGCGCGACGGCGGCCGAAGCCCAGTGCACCGAGGGCGACAACAATACGTTCGTATTCATCGTGCGCTAGGAGGCCCCGCGTGATATCCCTTCCGTTTCCGGGCGCCGCGCGCGTGCCGGCGCCGCGGCGCCTGCAGGCCGGCTTGGCCCTGCTGGAACTGGCCGTGGCGGTCGCGCTGGCCGGCATGATCCTCATCTGGGGCGCCAACCGCATCGTCCACCAGGTCGACGACGCGGCCGCCCGCGCCGCGGGCGTGTGGCTGTTCGAGCTCAAGCGCGGGCTGGACAACATGCTGCGGCAGCATTTCGACAGCCTGGCCGAAGGCGTGCCGGCGCGCGATGCCGAGGGCCGCCTCCTGTATGCCGACTCGCTCGCGCCGCAACTGGCTGAGCTCAAGGCCCATGGTCACCTGCCGGCCGGCTTCCCGGAAACCGGCGCACCGGGCGGGGGCATCGCCATCCGCATCCTGCGCGGCGCCGGTTGCCCCGGCGCGCAATGCCGCCTGGATGCCCTGGCCTATGGCGCCCAGCCGATGCTGTCCGCAGAAGGCGCGGGGCCCGACCTGATGCGCATCGCGGCCGCCGTCGAAGCGGCGGGCGGCTACGGCGGGGCCGCCACGGCGACTCGGGTGCGCGGCGCCAATTTCGACTTCGCCAATCCGCCCGGTCCCGGCATGGCGCCGCTGGCGGCCGGCACCCTGGCGGTCTGGGCCGGCTTCGGCGCGGCCGACCACGACCTGTTCGTGCGGCGCCGCGACACCCGCGACCCCGACCTGCAGGGGGCGCTGTCCGTCGCCCAGGGCGTGGCCGCCGGCGGCCGCCTGCGCACCGACGAATACCTGTCGCTGGGCGGTATCGCGGTTGCCGGTGCCGCCTGCCCGTCCGCCGATGCGGGCCTGCTGGCGCGCAGCGCCGATGGCGCCTTGCTGGGATGCCGCGGCGGGCGCTGGGCGGCGGCCAACGGCGGGTTCGGCGGGGCCTATGCCCTCAATGGCCGCCACGGTTGCGGCTACCCCGGGGTGTCGATGGCCAATCCGGTGACCGGCCAATGCTCCTGCCCCAGCGGCTACACCGCCATTCCGGTGTCGAAAGACGGCTTCGGCGACGACGGCAGCGTGACCGTCGGCTTTGTCTGCGTGGGCTAGGGGGCGGGGGCCGGGCCCCCGTGGCGCCGGGCAGCCGAGCCTCTATAATCAAAAATTCGCCTAAATCCCGGTTCGTCCAAGAATGAAATCCTCAGAGATTCGCCAGAAATTCCTGCAGTTCTTCCAGTCGAAGGGGCACACCATCGTTCCTTCGGCTTCGCTCGTGCCGGGCAACGACCCGACGCTGCTCTTCACCAATTCGGGCATGGTGCAGTTCAAGGACGTCTTCACGGGCAAGGAAACGCGCGCCTACACGCGCGCCACGTCGTCGCAGCGCAGCGTGCGCGCCGGCGGCAAGCACAACGACCTGGAAAACGTCGGCTACACGGCGCGCCACCACACGTTCTTCGAAATGCTGGGCAACTTCAGCTTCGGCGACTATTTCAAGCGCGACGCCATCCAGTACGCCTGGGAACTGCTCACCGCCGTTTACAAGCTGCCGGCCGAGAAGCTCTGGGTCACCGTCTACCAGGAAGACGACGAGGCCTACGATATCTGGGCCAACGAAGTCGGCGTGCCGCGCGAGCGCATCATCCGCATCGGCGACAACAAGGGCGCCCGCTACGCGTCCGACAATTTCTGGCAGATGGCCGATACCGGCCCGTGCGGCCCGTGTTCCGAGATCTTCTACGACCACGGCCCCGACGTCTGGGGCGGCCCTCCGGGCTCGCCCGAAGAAGACGGCGACCGCTACATCGAGATCTGGAACCTCGTGTTCATGCAGTTCGAGCGCGATGCCGCCGGCAACATGGAACGCCTGCCCAAGCCCTGCGTGGATACCGGCATGGGCCTGGAGCGCATCGCCGCGGTACTGCAGGGCGTGCATTCCAACTACGAGATCGACCTGTTCCGCCACCTGATCCAGGCCGCGGCGCGCGAAACCGGCGTCAAGAACCTCGAAGACAATTCCCTGAAGGTCATCGCCGACCACATCCGCGCGTGTTCCTTCCTGATCGTCGACGGCATCATCCCCAGCAACGAAGGCCGCGGCTATGTGCTGCGCCGCATCGTGCGCCGCGCTTTGCGGCACGGCTACAAGCTGGGCCAGACCAAGCCGTTCTTCTACAAGCTGGTGCCCGACCTGGTGGCCGAGATGGGCCAGGCCTATCCCGAACTGGCGCAGGCCGCCGAGCGCGTGGCGCAGGTGCTCAAACAGGAAGAAGAACGTTTCGGCGAAACGCTCGAGCACGGCATGAAGATCCTGGACGGCGCCCTGGCCGGCGTGCCGGCCGGCGGCCAGCTCGACGGCACCACGCTCTTCACGTTGTACGACACCTACGGCTTCCCGGTGGACCTGACCGCCGACATCTGTCGCGAACGCAATGTCGAGGTCGACATGGCCGGCTTCGAGGCCGCCATGGCGCGCCAGCGCGACCAGGCGCGCGCGGCCGGCAAGTTCAAGATGGCCGAGGGCCTCAGCTACGAAGGCGCCGACACCCGCTTCGAAGGCTATGAAAAGCTCGAGCTCGATGGCGTGAAGGTCACCGCGCTGTATGTCGACGGCACGCAGGTCGAGCGCGTGCAGGCCGGCCAGAACGCGGTGGTGGTGCTCGACGCCACGCCGTTCTATGCCGAATCCGGCGGCCAGGTGGGCGACACCGGCCTGCTCGAAGGCGGCGGCGCGCGCTTCGCGGTGGCCGACACCCTGAAGATCCAGGCCGGCGTGTTCGGTCATCACGGGGTGCTCGAGTCCGGCGCCCTGGCCGTCGGCGATACCTTGCTGGCCCGGGTGGATGCCGTGCGCCGGGCGCGCACCGTGCGCAACCATTCGGCCACGCACTTGATGCACAAGGCGCTGCGCCAGGTGCTGGGCGGCCACGTACAGCAGCGCGGATCGCTGGTCGACCCCGACAAGACGCGTTTCGACTTCGCGCACGACGCGCCGCTGACGGCCGAGCAGATCGCCCAGGTCGAGGCCATCGTCAACGCCGAGGTGCTGGCCAACCAGCCCACCCAGGCGCGGGTCATGGCCTACGACGAGGCCGTCAAGGGCGGCGCCATGGCGCTGTTCGGCGAAAAATACGGCGACACCGTGCGCGTGCTGGACATCGGCTTTTCGCGCGAACTGTGCGGCGGCACGCACGTGGCCCGCACCGGCGACATCGGCCTGTTCAAGATCGTCGCCGAAGGCGGCGTGGCGGCCGGCGTGCGCCGTGTCGAGGCCATCACCGGCGACAACGCCCTGGCCTGGGTCCAGAGCCAGCATGCGCTGCTGCTGCGCGCCGCCGGCGTGCTGCGCAGCACGCCGGCCGACCTGCCCGAGCGCATCGCCCAGGTACAGGACCAGGTCCGCGCGCTGGAAAAAGATCTCGAGCAAGCCCGCGGCAAGCTGGCCGCCAGCGCCGGCAACGACCTGGCCGCCAAGGCGACCGAGGTCAAGGGCGTCAAGGTGCTGGCCGCCAGCATCGGCGACGTCGACCCCAAGGCGCTGCGCGGCATGGTCGACAACCTGAAAGACCGCCTGAAGTCCGCCGTGGTATTGCTGGCCAGCGCCGGCGGCGACGGCAAGATCAGCGTGGTGGGCGGCGTCACCGCCGACCTGACCGGCCGCGTCAAGGCGGGCGACCTGGTCGGCTTCGTGGCCGGCCAGGTGGGTGGCAAGGGCGGTGGGCGGCCGGACATGGCCATGGGCGGCGGAACCGACGCCCAGGCGCTGCCGGCGGCGGTGGCCAGCGTGTCGGGGTGGGTCGATGAACGCCTCTGATCCCGCCGGTGGCCTGCCGGAATACCAGCACGAGGTCGACGCCAGCGGGCTGACCTGCCCGCTGCCCATCCTGCGGGCCAAGAAGGCCCTGGCCCAGATGGAAAGCGGCCAGGTCTTGCGGGTCGCCACGACCGACCCCAAGGCGGTGCGCGATTTCCAGGCCTTCGCCAAGCAAAGCGGCAATGTCCTGGTGGCCCAGCAGGAAGGGCAGGGCAGCGCGCTGCATTTCCTGCGGCGGCGCTAGGGGCGCCTGTCCCCGGGGCGGGGCGCTCGCGGCCGGCTTCGGGGTGTATGCTATCTCCCTGCAACGGCAAATCGCGGGCCGCCTTGCCATGGCCTTCGATTCAATGCTAGAATCTTCCGTTTTTCACAACTAATTCAAGGGATTACCTATGGTGGTGATTCGCATGGCCCGCGGTGGGTCGAAGAAGCGTCCGTTCTACAACCTGGTAGCTACCGATTCGCGCAACCGCCGCGATGGCCGCTTCATCGAGCGCGTGGGTTTCTACAACCCCGTCGCCAATGAAGGCACGGAAAAGCTGCGCATCTCGCTTGACCGCGTGCAGCACTGGACCAACAGCGGCGCGCAGCTGTCGCCCGCCGTTGAGCGCCTGATCAAAGACTACTCGGCCAAGGTTTCCGCCGCCGCCTGACGGCGCGCCTGGCGCAAACCCGCGCGTTGCTTTGCCGGCTGGCCCCATGCCCGACACAGCAGCCCGCGCCGCGGTGCCCGACGATCTGGTCGAGCTGGGCCGCGTCAGCGCGGCGTACGGTGTCAAGGGCTGGGTCAAGGTGCAGCCGCACTCCGCCCAGGCCGATGTGCTTCGCCGGGCCACTTCCTGGTGGCTGACTCGCCCCGCTCCTGACACGGCGCGGGGCGTTGTCACGTCTGCGCCGCGCGCATACCGCGTGCTGCAGGCGCGGCCGCAAGGCGCCGCCATCGTCGCGCAGCTCGAGGGCATTGCCGACCGCGACCAGGCCGAAGCGTTGCGCGGCTGCGCGGTCGCGGTGCCGCGCGGCCAGTTCCCGGCCACCGCCGACGACGAATACTACTGGGTCGACCTGATCGGCTGCGCGTTCTACAGCGACGCCGAAGGCGAACCCGCGCGCGTCGGCATCGTCGAAGACGTGCTCGACAATGGCGCGCACGCGATCCTGCGGGTCGTGCTGCAGCGTCCGTCCGCCTCCGGCGGTGAACCCGAGCCCCGGCTCGACGCCAAGGGGCGGCCCCGGGAAATGCTGGTGCCGTTCGTGCGCGCACATATCCTGGCGGTAGACCTGCCCGCGCGCCGCATCGACAGCAACTGGCCGACGGAACTCTGATGCGCTTCGACGTCGTCACGCTTTTTCCGGACATGTTCGGAACCGTGCGCGACCTGGGCGTTACCGGCAGGGCCCATGCTCAGGGGCTGTGGGCGTTGCAGGCCTGGAATCCACGCGACTACACCCACGACGTGCACCGCACGGTCGACGATCGCCCCTACGGCGGCGGGCCGGGCATGGTCATGCTGGCCGCGCCGCTGGAAGCTGCCGTGGCGGCCGCCCAATCGGCCCGCGGCGCGCAGGGCCTGGGGCCCGCGCCGGTGGTATTGCTGTCGCCCACCGGCCGCCGCTACGATCAACAGGCGGCCCAGTCGCTGGCCGCCAGCGATGGCGCCATCCTGATCTGCGGCCGCTATGAAGGCATCGACCAGCGCTTCATCGATCGTTGCGTCACCGACGAAATCTCGCTGGGCGATTTCGTGCTGTCCGGCGGCGAAATCGCCGCGCTGGCGGTCATCGACGCGGCGGTCCGGCTGTTGCCCGGCGCCTTGAACGACGGCGATTCCGCGCTGCAAGACTCTTTCAACGAGACGTTGTCGGGCCTGCTCGACAGCCCGCATTACACCCGCCCGGAAGTGCACGCCGGGCAGGCCGTTCCCCCCGAATTGCTTAGTGGCCACCACGCCAATATCGCGCGCTGGCGCCGCGAACAGTCGCTGCGCCTGACCGCCGCCCGCCGCCCCGACCTGCTCGAGCGCGCCCGCGCCAACGGCTGGCTGACCGCCGCCGATGAACGTTACCTGGCGTCCCTGGCGCCTACCGCCCAGCCTTCGCGCAAGGGCTGACCTTCCCGCCGGCCTTGGCCGGTTCCTCACCCGTCCCCGTATTGATGCCCCGTGGATCCCATTAGGGAAGCTCCCACCTTGCCCGGCGCCGCCGTGCTGCCTAGCATTGAAAATTATGTCTGCATGAAATTTTCATATGCCCAGCCTGGCCAAATCCGACACCCCGGCGCGCGCGAGCGCCACGCCGCCGCGCCCCGCGGCGCGTGCGCCGGAGCCGGTGTCGATCATCGATTTCTGGCTGGGCCAGCAACTGCGCCACCTGCGCAAGCGGCAGGGCTTGTCCCTGGTGCAGGTGGCCAAGGCCTGCGGCGTCTCGCTGGGGCTGCTCAGCCAGATCGAGCGCGGGCTCAGTTCGCCATCGGTAAAGATCGTCAGCGTGCTGGCGCGCCATTTCGGCGTGTCGGTCGATTCGCTGCTGCGCGGGGCGGGGCCCGGCGACAGCGCCGACGCGGGCAATGTCGCCCGCGCGGGCACGCATCGCCGCGTCGATCTCGATGCCAAGGGTATCCGCAAGGAAATGTACACCCCGCCCGCCGGCCGGACCCTGGACTTGTGCCGCGCGCGCATCGCGCCGGGCGGCTCCACCGGCGACGACCTGTTTTCCACCAGTATGGGCGAACAGGTCGGCCTGGTGCTGCAGGGCATGCTGGAACTCTGGATCGAAGACCGCGTCGTGCTGCTCGGCGCGGGCGACAGCTTCTGTTATGCCAGCCGCACGCCACGCCGCTGGCGCAATCCCGGCCCGGAAGTCGCCGAGGTGATCTGGGCCATCAGCCGCATCGACCACAAGGAGGCCAGCCCATAAGAACCGGCGCCGCTTCGCGCCGGCCATGCCGGCGCACCGAGGGGGCGCGACACACGCGCGCGGCTTGCGCGCTTCGCTTTTCGAGACATAGGGGAATATCCATGAAACTGAAGATCCTGGCGGCCGCCCTGACGGCTACCCTGGCCCTGGGCGGCGCCGCCCAGGCGCAAACCGTGCTGAAAGTCGGCTCCACGCCCACCGGCAGCCCGTTCACGTTCCTGGACACCAGCACCAACACCATCGAAGGGGTGATGGTCGACATCATCAAGGCGGTGGGCAAGGAAGCCGGCTTCGACGTGAAGATCGAGCCCATGGCGTTTTCCGCGCTGATCGGCTCGCTGACTTCCAAGCGCATCGACCTGATCTCGGCGGCCATGTTCATCACCGAGCCGCGCAAGAAAGTGGTCAGCTTTTCCGAGCCGGTGTACCGCTACGGCGAAGGTTTCATGGTGCCCAAGGACGACGACAAGCAATACAAGTCGTTCGCCGACATGAAAGGCATGACCGTGGGCGTGCAGGTAGGCACCGCCTTCGTCGAGCCCATCCAGAAAAGCGGCGTGTTCAAAGAGGTCAAGCTGTACGACAACCCGCCCGACATGATGCGCGATGCCAACGCCGGCCGCATCCAGGGCGGCTTCATGGACTATCCCATCGCCGCCAGCATCATCGCCAAGGGCGCTTATCCCAACCTGAAGATGGCCAAGAGCTACCAGCCCACGGTGGTCGGCAGCCTGGGCATCGCCACGCGCCAGGACGACACCGAGCTGCTGGCGCGGGTCAACAAGGCGCTGGTCAAGCTGAAGGCGGACGGCACCATCGATCGCATCCTGAAGAAGTGGAACCTGGCCGATTGAGCGCCACCGGCCGGGGGCCCATCGCGGCTGCCGGCCATTTCCATGCACCGACTAGGATGGACCGAACATGATGGAGTTCTTCAACGACGCGCGCGAGTTCCTGCCCATATTGCTGCAGGGCGCCACGCTGACAATTCTGGTGACCGTCGGGTCGCTGCTGCTCTCGACCTTGCTGGGCCTGGTGTGGGCCCTGATGCGGGTGTCGGGCATCAAGCCGCTGGCGAAGTTCAGCGCCGGCATGATCAATGTGCTGCGCGGTATTCCCATTATCGTGCTGCTGTTCTACATCTATTTCGTGATGCCCGACATGGGCGTTGCGCTGACGGCCGTGCAGGCCGCCATCATCGGGCTGGGCATCGCGTACTCGGCCTACCAGGCCGAGAACTTCCGCGCCGGCATCGAGGCCATCGACCGCGGCCAGATCGAGGCCGCCATGGCCATGGGCATGGGCTGGAGCATGACGATGCGCCGCGTGGTGCTGCCGCAGGCCGTCAAGATCGTGCTGCCGCCCTACGGCAACATCATGATCATGATGCTGAAGGATTCTTCGCAGGCCTCCACCATCACGGTGGCCGAACTGGCCTTGCAGGGCAAGCTGATCGCGGTCTCCACCTTCAAGAACGCCACCGTGTTCAGCCTGGTCGCGCTGATGTACCTGGTGATGTGCGTGCCGCTCATCCTGTTTGTGCGGCACCTGGAAAAAAGGAGCGCCGCCAAATGATCCTGCTTGAAAACGTGCGCAAGAACTTCGGCAAGCTCGAAGTGCTCAAGGGCATCGATGCCGAAGTCAGCAAGGGCGAGGTCGTCTGCGTGATCGGGCCGTCGGGATCCGGGAAATCCACCATCCTGCGCTGCATCAACGGGCTGGAGCGCTACAACGGCGGCACCATCACGATCGACGGCGAACGGGTCGATTGCGACGCGCCGTCGATCGTGTCGATCCGCACGCAAGTGTCGATGGTGTTCCAGCGCTTCAACCTGTTCCCGCATCGCACCGCGCTGGAAAATGTCATCGAAGGCCCGGTGTTCGTCAAGAAAGAGCCGCGCGCCCAGGCCCTCGAGCGTGGCCGCGAGTTGCTGGCTAGCGTGGGGCTGGCCGACAAGGCCGACGCCCATCCGCCCCAGTTGTCGGGCGGCCAGCAGCAACGCGTGGCGATTGCCCGCGCGCTGGCCATGCAGCCCAAGGCCATCCTGTTCGACGAGCCGACCTCGGCGCTCGACCCGGAACTGGTGGGCGACGTGCTGGGCGTGATGCGCAAGCTGGCCGAGGCCGGCATGACCATGGTGGTCGTCACGCACGAAATGAGTTTCGCGCGCGAAGTCGCCGACCGGGTGCTGTTCATCGACGGCGGGGTAGTCGTCGAGCAGGGCGCGGCCCGCGAGGTCCTGAACCAACCGCAGCATCCGCGCACGCAGGATTTCCTGCGCCGCGTGCTGCATCCCATGTAAGGAGCCATCATGGCGCAGGCGCCATATCCGCTGTCTCATTCCCTGTGGGCGGCCACCGCGGCACCCGCGCCGGCGACACTGCCGCTGGAAGGCTCGGCCCAGGCCGACGTGCTGGTCATCGGCGGCGGCTATGCGGGCCTGAGCACCGCGCTGCACCTGGCCGAGCGCGGCATCGACACGCTGGTGCTCGAGGCGCGCGAAATCGGCTTCGGGGGTTCGGGGCGCAACGGCGGGCAGGTGATTCCCGGCCTGAAGTACGACCCGGACGACCTGGTCCGCCTGTATGGCCCCGAGCGGGGCGAGCGGCTGATCGATTTTGCCGGCGGTACCGCCGACGCGGTATTCGACCTGATCGAGCGTCATGGCATGGACGTGCCGCACGAGCGCACCGGGTGGATCCAGGGCGCCCATACCGAGGCGGCGTTGCGCGTGGCGCACGGCCGCGCCGAGCAATGGTCGCGCCGTGGCGTCGCCGCCCGCCCGCTGGATCATGCCCAGGTGTCGGCGCTGACCGGCACCGACCGCTACGTGGGCGGCTGGATCGATCCGCGCGCCGGCGCCATCCAGCCCCTGAGCTATGTGCGGGGCCTGGCGCGCGCGGCGATGGCGGCGGGCGCCCGCATCCATACCGGCACGCCCGTGGCCGGCTTGCGGCGCGACGGCGGACGCTGGCTGGCCGCCACCGCGAGCGGGGGGCGGATCGCGGCGCAGCGCGTGGTGATGTGCACCAACGCGTACGGCGGCGATCTGTGGCGGGGGCTGAAGCAGTCCATCATCGATGCCAATACGTTCCAGGTCGCCACCCAGCCGCTGCCCGACGAAGTGCGCGCCACCATTTTCCCGCAGGGGCAGGTGTGCTCGGACACGCGCAACCTGCTGCTGTATTTCCGCCTGGACCACCAGGGCCGCCTGCTGATGGGCGGGCGCGGGCCGTTTCGCGAACCCAAGGGCACGCAGGACTGGGGCCATCTCGAGCGCGTACTGGCCAAACTGTTCCCGCAGGCGACGGGCATCCCGTTCGAATACCGCTGGTGCGGCCGCGTGGCCGTCACGCGCGATTACCTGCCGCACCTGCATGAACCCGAGCCCGGCCTGCTGATCGACATCGGTTGCCAGGGCCGCGGCGTGGGCCTGCAGACCGCGATGGGCAAGGCCCTGGCCGCCTACACCGCGGGCGAGGGGCCCGATGCGCTGCCGGTGCCGCTGACGCCCATCAAGGGCTTTCCGCTGTATGGGCTGCGGCGGGTCTACGTCAATGCCGTGGTGAGCTGGTACCGCCTGAACGACGGGGGCGTCTAGGGGCAGGGCCCCGGGCGACAATCAGGACTGGGCGGCCCTGCACGCGGGGGCCCGGGCGGGCCAGGCGGCTGCCGGGGCATCCGGCCGGCGCTGAGTCGGCCGGCAAACGCCCCGGGGGCGGGCCGGTCAGCCCAGCTTGGCCCGCTGCTCGCGCACCTTGGCCAGCGTTTCATTGAACTGCGCCAGGCGTGCCTTTTCCTGCTCGACCACGGCGGCCGGCGCGCGCTCGACGAAGCTGGCATTGCCCAGCTTGCCGCTGGCCTTGGCGGCTTCGCCCTGCAGGCGGGCGATTTCCTTGTCCAGGCGGGCGCGCTCGGCGGCGACGTCGATCTCGACATGCAGCATCAGGCGCGCGTCGCCCACCACCTGCACGGGGGCACCGGCATCGGGCAGCGTGTCCACCACATCCACCTGGCTCAGCTTGGCCAGCGCGGCCAGGTACGGCCCGTTGCGCTGCAGGGTGGCGGCGTTGCCCTGGGCCACCAGGGGCACCCGCTGCGCCGGCGACAGGCCCATCTCGCCGCGCAGCGCGCGCACGGCTTCGACCTGGGCCTTCAGCTCGGCCACGTCGGCTTCGGCGGCCGAGTCGATGGCGTCCGGGTTGCTGCGCGGATAGGGCTGCACGCTGACGCTGTCGACCGCGCCGGGCTGGCGCTTGCCGGCCGCCACCGACACCTTCTGCCACAGCGCCTCGGTGATGAAGGGGATGATGGGGTGGGCCAGGCGCAGCACGGCCTCGAGCACGCGGATCAGCGTGCGGCGCGTGCCCAGCTGCTGGGCCGGCGTGCCGTGCTGGATCTGCACCTTGGCCAGTTCCACGTACCAGTCGCAGTATTCGTCCCAGACATAGCGGTACAGCGCGTTGGCCACGTTGTCGAAGCGGTAGTCGGCAAAGCCGCGTTCCACTTCGGCTTCCAGGGCCTGCAGCTGGCTGACGATCCAGCGGTCGGCGAACGACAGCTCGGCCGGCTGGCTGCCGCCCAGGTCATGGCCTTCGGTGTTCATCAGCACATAGCGGGTGGCGTTCCACAGCTTGTTGCAGAAGTTGCGGTAGCCTTCGCAGCGCTTCAGGTCGAAGTTGATATTGCGCCCCAGCGTGGCGTAGGCCGCCATGGTGAAGCGCAGCGCGTCGGTGCCGAACGCCGGGATGCCGTCGGGATACTGGCGGCGCGTGGCTTTCTCGATGGCGCCGGCCTGCTTGGGGTTCATCAGGCCGTACGTGCGCTTGGCCACCAGGCCGTCCAGGTCGATGCCGTCGATCAGGTCGACCGGATCCAGCGTATTGCCCTTGGACTTGCTCATCTTCTGGCCGTCGGCGTCGCGGATCAGGCCGTGCACGTAGACGTGCCGGAACGGGATCTGGCCGGTCAGGTGGGTGGTCATCATGACCATGCGCGCCACCCAGAAGAAAATGATGTCGAAGCCCGTGACCAGCACGCTGGACGGCAGGTAGCGGCGCAGGTCGGGCGTGTCTTCGGGCCAGCCCAGCGTGGTGAAGGGCACCAGCGCCGACGAAAACCACGTGTCCAGCACGTCGGGGTCGCGCTTGAGCGGGCCGGCGATGCCGGCGGCGCGGGCCTGTTCCTGGGCCTGCGCTTCCGTGTGGGCCACGAACACCTGGCCATCGTCGGAATACCAGGCCGGGATCTGGTGGCCCCACCAGAGCTGGCGCGAGATGCACCAGTCCTGGATGTTGTTCAGCCACTGGTTGTAGATGGTGGTCCAGTTCTCGGGGTAGAACTTGATCCGGCCGTCGGCCACCACGTCCAGCGCCACCTGGGTGATGCTCTTGCCGGGGTGCCGGGTGCCCTCGGGGGCCGGCTTGCTCATGGCCACGAACCACTGGTCGGTCAGCATGGGCTCCAGCACCACGCCGGTGCGGTCGCCCTTGGGCTGCATCATCTTGTGCGCCTCGACGCGTACCAGGTAGTTCTGCGCCTCGAGCTCGGCCACCACCGCCTTGCGGGCCTCGTAGCGTTCCATGCCCTGGAACTGCTTCGGTCCGTTTTCATTGATGTGCGCGTCCAGCGTGAAGATCACGATCATCGGCAGATCGTGGCGCAGCGCGCAGGCGTAGTCGTTGAAGTCGTGCGCCCCGGTGATCTTCACGCAGCCGGTGCCGAAGTCGGGGTCGACGAAATCGTCGGCGATGATGGGGATGTTGCGGTCGCACAGGGGCAGTTCGACCATCTTGCCCACCAGGTGCCGGTAGCGCGGGTCGTCCGGGTGCACGCACAGCGCGCCGTCGGCCAGCATGGTCTCGGGGCGCGTGGTCGCGATGGTCATGCCGCGCAGGGTGACCGTCTGGCCGTCCTTGTCGACGATGGTCTGGGGGCCGTCGACGAACGGGTACAGGATGTGCCACATGTGGCCGTCGACTTCCTCGGACTGCACTTCCAGGTCGGACACGGCCGTCAGCAGTTTGGGGTCCCAGTTCACCAGGCGCTTGCCGCGGTAGATCAGGCCCTGCTGGTAAAGGCGCACGAAGGTCTCGACCACGCCGCGCGACATGCGCTCGTCCATGGTGAAGTATTCGCGCGGCCAGTCGGCCGATGCGCCCAGGCGCCGCACCTGGCCGGTGATGGTGCTGCCCGACTGTTCTTTCCATTCCCAGACTTTCTCGATGAACTTCTCGCGGCCCAGGTCGTGGCGCGAGACTTTCTCGGCGTCCAGGCGGCGCTCGACCACGATCTGGGTGGCGATGCCGGCATGGTCGGTGCCCGGCACGAACACGGTGTCGTCGCCGCGCATGCGGTGGTAGCGCACCAGGCCGTCCATGATGGTCTGGTTGAACGCGTGCCCCATGTGCAGCGTGCCGGTGACGTTCGGGGGGGGGAACTGGATGACGTAGGGTTCAGGGTCGGTCCCCGTTTTTACGTGCTGGCCGGCCGCGAAATAGCCTTGCCGTTCCCATTCGGCATACCAGTGCGCCTCGAGCTCGGCGGGCTCGAAGCTCTTGGGCAGGTCGGCGGTGTCGGTTTCGGGTGGGATCGGGGCGGCGGCTTCGGTCATTACGGGGTTCCGGCAAAAACGGGGCCAGGCCGGTACGCGGCCAGGCAAACCGTGGATTTTAAGATGTATTGCGGTCTTGACGGCGTGCTAGAATGCCGGGTTACTGTAAACCTTTCAGAAGTCCCTGTTTTTATTAAGAAAACGCGGCGGTTGCCGGAAAATTCCGGAACCTTGTGGAAGGGCCAGTCTCGAATCCAGTCCCGGAACGCAGCGCCGGGGTCGGCCGGCGCGGGTGCCAAAGGGCGGCAAGAGCGACATTGCACGATCTTTGCACATGCGCTCGAGCCCCAGGCCCCCGCGTGCGCCAACCAACCGAAAAACAGTCAAACCCAGTTTGGAGTCTCCATGTCCGTCGAACGCACTCTCTCGATCATCAAGCCCGATGCCGTGGCCAAGAACGTCATCGGCCAGATCGTCGCCCGCTTCGAAAACGCCGGCCTGAAGGTCATCGCCGCGCGCCTGCAACAGCTGTCCCGCGCCGACGCCGAGCGTTTCTACGCCGTCCACAAAGAACGCCCCTTCTTCAAGGACCTGGTCGATTTCATGGTGTCGGGCCCCGTCTTCGTGCAAGTGCTCGAAGGTGAAGGCGCGATCCAGAAGAACCGCGACCTGATGGGCGCCACCGACCCCAAGAAGGCCGCGCCGGGCACCATCCGCGCCGATTTCGCCGAAAGCATCGACGCCAACGCCGTGCACGGTTCCGACGCCGCTGAAACCGCCGCCGTCGAAGTCGCGTTCTTCTTTCCCGAAATCAACATCCACAGCCGTTGATCCGGGGCATCGCCGCCTGAAAATCGTCATGGAATCCGCCGAACGCGTCAACCTGCTGGGCCTCGATGGCGCCGCCTTGTCCGAACTGGTCGGGCAGTGGGGCGGCAAGCCGTTTCGCGCCCGCCAGTTGCAGCGCTGGGTGCACCAGCGCGGCGCCGATTCGTTCGACGCCATGACGGACCTGGCCCGCGAATTCCGCGGCCGGCTGGCGCAGCATTGCAGCATCCAGGCGCCGCCGGTCAACACCGAGCAGCGCTCGTCCGACGGCACGCGCAAGTGGCTGTTCGACGTGGGGCAGGGCAACGCCATCGAAACCGTCTTCATTCCCGAAGACGACCGCGGCACGCTGTGCGTGTCCAGCCAGGCGGGCTGCGCCGTCAACTGCCGCTTCTGTTCCACCGGCCACCAGGGCTTCAACCGCAACCTGCGGGCCAGTGAAATCATCGGGCAGCTGTGGTGGGCCAAGCGCGTGCTCGAGGCCGACGCCGGCACCGCGCGGCTGGGCGCCGCCGGCGGCGACGATACGCGCGTCATCAGCAATGTCGTCATGATGGGCATGGGCGAGCCCCTGCTCAACTACGACCAGTTGCTGCCGGCCCTGCGCCTGATGCTCGACGACAATGCCTACGGGCTGTCGCGCCGCCGTGTCACGGTCTCCACCTCGGGCGTGGTGCCCATGATGGACCGCCTGGCGAAAGATTGCCCGGTGGCGCTGGCGGTATCGCTGCATGCGCCTACCGACGCGCTGCGCGACGAACTGGTGCCGCTCAACAAGAAGTACCCGCTGGCCGAACTGCTGGCCGCGTGCGAACGGTACCTGGCCAGCGCGCCGCGCGACTTCATTACTTTCGAATACTGCATGCTGGACGGCATCAACGATACCGACCAGCACGCCAAGGCCCTGATCCAGGTGGCGCGGCAAGTACGCTGCAAGCTCAACCTGATTCCCTTCAATCCGTTTCCGGCCTCGGGCCTGAAGCGTTCTCCGTCCGCGCGCGTCAAGGTTTTCGCACAGCGCCTGATGGATGCCGGTATCGTCACCACGGTGCGCAAGACGCGCGGCGACGACATCGATGCCGCCTGCGGGCAGTTGGCCGGCGAAGTCCGCGACCGCACCCGCATCGCGCAGCGCAACGCCGCCCGGACCATCCCCATTGCACAGGTGCAGGCATGACGCAGCAGCTCGATACGGCGGTTCTCCAACCCGAAACGCCGGCGCAGGCGGCCACGGTCGGCCAGGCCCTGCAGGCCTTGCGCCTCGCCAAGGGCTGGTCGCTGGAAGAAGTCTCCAGCCGCATCAAGTTTTCCTCGCGCCAGATCCACGCGCTCGAAAACGAGCAATGGGCCAAGCTGCCCTCGGGCGTGTCGCTGCGCGGCCTGATCCGCAGCTACGCGCGCCTGCTCGACACCGACCCGTCGGCCATCGTCGCCTCGCTCGAAGCGCAGATCGCGGCGGCGCCCGCGGCGGCCCCGATGGGCCGCGTGCCGCGCACCGTGCCGGTGCCGGTCAGCGCCCACGACGACGACCGCAGCGCCATGCCCTGGGGCTGGCTGCTGATCATCCTGGCCCTGCTGGTGGCGCTGGTGGCCTATGCGTTCTGGCAAGGCTGGCTGCCGGCCGACTGGCTGCCCACGGCCTGGTTTTCCCGGGTGAATCCGTAATTCCGGTACACGCATGCAAGAGCTGTCCCTGCCCTGCCAAGACACCGCGCCGCCCGAAGTCGGCGCCGCGCCGCGCCGCCCGACGCGTTCGGTCGCCGTGAAATGGGGCGATCGCGTGGTCACGGTGGGCGGCGCCGCGCCGGTCGTGGTGCAATCCATGACCAACACCGACACCGCGGACGCCATCGCCACCGCGATCCAGGTCAAGGAACTGGCCCAGGCCGGGTCCGAGCTCGTGCGCATCACGGTCAACACGCCCGAGGCCGCGCGCGAAGTCATCGCCATCCGCGAGCAGCTCGACCGCATGGGCGTGGCCGTGCCGCTGGTGGGCGACTTCCACTACAACGGCCACAAGCTGCTGACCCAGTTTCCCGATTGCGCCCAGGCGCTGTCCAAGTACCGCATCAATCCCGGCAACATGGGCGGCGGCAAGCGGCGCGACGACAACTTCGCCCAGATGATCGAAGTGGCCTGCCGCTACGACAAGCCGGTGCGCATCGGCGTCAACTGGGGCAGCCTCGACCACGAGCTCATGGCGCGCAAGATGGACGAAAACAGCCGCCGCGCGCAGCCCTGGGAAGCCCAGGCCGTGATGCGCGACGCGCTGGTGGTGTCGGCCATCAGCAATGCGCAACGCGCCGAAGAACTCGGCCTGCGCGGCGATGCCATCATCCTGTCGTGCAAGGTCAGCCACGTGCAGGACCTGATCGCGGTCTACCGCGACCTGTCGGCGCGTTGCGATTATCCCTTGCACCTGGGCCTGACCGAAGCCGGCATGGGCAGCAAAGGCATCGTCGCCTCGACCGCCGCGCTGGCGGTATTGCTGCAGCAGGGCATCGGCGACACCATCCGCATTTCGCTCACGCCCGAACCCGGCGGCGATCGCGCCCGCGAAGTCATCGTGGCGCAGGAAATCCTGCAAACCATGAACCTGCGCGCGTTCACGCCCATGGTCGTGGCCTGCCCCGGTTGCGGGCGCACCAGCAGCACGTTCTTCCAGGAACTGGCCGACAGCATCCAGTCGTACCTGCGGCGCCAGATGCCGGTGTGGCGCGCGCGCTATCCCGGCGTCGAAAGCATGAACGTCGCCGTGATGGGCTGCGTGGTCAACGGCCCGGGCGAAAGCCGCCATGCCGATATCGGCATCAGCCTGCCGGGCACGGGCGAAGTGCCGGCGGCGCCGGTGTTCATCGATGGCGAGCGCACCGTCACCCTGAAGGGCGACCGCATTGCCGAAGAATTCCAGACCATTGTCGAAGACTACGTCGCGCGTCGCTATGGCGCGCCGGCGACTCATTAGAAATAAGGGCCGAGCCGCGTGGCGCGCCGCAGGGCGGGCCGCCGCGGCATGATGAAGATGACGCAAGCCTTCCAGAAAGTGGCCGCCATTCGCGGCATGAACGACGTACTGCCGGGCGACGGCGCCCGCTGGGAACAATTCGAGGGCATCGTGCGCGACTGGCTGCACGGCTACGGCTACCGCAACGTGCGCACGCCGGTGCTCGAGCATACCCGCCTGTTCGCCCGCGGCATCGGCGAAGTCACCGACATCGTCGAAAAAGAGATGTACACCTTCACGGATGCGCTCAATGGCGATTCGCTCACCATGCGGCCCGAGATGACGGCCGGGGTAGTGCGGGCCAGCATCGAGCACAACCTGCTGTACGACCGGCCGCAGCGCGTCTACAGCATCGGCCCGGTGTTCCGCCACGAACGTCCGCAGCGCGGCCGCTATCGCCAGTTCCACCAGATCGACGTCGAGGCCCTGGGCTTCGCCGGCCCGGACGTCGACGCCGAACTGATCGTCATGCTGGCCCGCCTGTGGAAGCTGCTGGGCCTGACCGACGTGCGCCTCGAGCTGAATTCGCTGGGCCAGCCGTCCGAGCGCGCCGCTCACCGCGCCGCGCTGATCGAGCACCTGGAACGCCACCGCGACGTCCTCGACGAAGACGGCCAGCGGCGCCTGTACAGCAACCCGCTGCGCGTGCTGGACACCAAGAATCCCGCCATGCAGGCCATGGCCGACAGCGCGCCGCGCCTGTTCGACTTCCTGGGCGACGAGTCGCGCGCCCACTTCGACGGCCTGTGCGAGCTGCTGGCCGACGCCGGCATCGAATACCGGCTCAATCCGCGCCTGGTGCGCGGGCTCGACTACTACAACCTGACGGTCTTCGAATGGGTCACCGACCGCCTGGGCGCGCAGGGCACGGTGTGCGGCGGCGGCCGCTACGACGGCCTGATCGAGCTGCTGGGCGGCAAGCCGGCGCCGGCCGTGGGCTTTGCCATCGGCATGGAGCGCCTGCTCGACCTCTGGGAACAAAGCGCGCCGGCCCGCTCCACGCCGGAGTGCGACGTCTATGTCGTGCACCAGGGCGACCCGGCCCGCCGCCTGGCCGCGCGGGTGGGCGAACAACTGCGCGATGCCGGGCTGTCGGTCATCGTGCACGCCGGTTCGGCCGGCTTCAAGTCGCAATTCAAGCGGGCCGACGCCAGCGGGGCCCGCGTTGCGGTTATTCTTGGCAGCGATGAAGTGGCCGCCCGGGCCGCCAGCGTCAAGTTCTTGCGCGCCGATGCGGCTGGCGAAGCCGCGCAGCAGCAGGTGCCGCTGGACCGGTTGGCCGACGTTTTGAAATCCAAGGGTTAGCATGGCATACGATCTCGAAGAACAGGAACAGCTCGACGCAATCAAGGCCTGGTGGGCACGCTACGGCACGCTGGTGGTCACCCTGGCCGCCATCGCGGCACTGGCCTGGGGCGGCTGGTGGGGCTGGAAGGCCTACCAGATGCACCGCGCCAACCAGGCCATGGGCTATTTCGAGGCGCTCGAAGACGCGGCCCGCCTGGGCGGTGCCGATTCCACCGTGCGCATCAAGGCGGCCGCCTCGACGCTGCGCGACGACTATCCGTCCACCGGCTATGCGGCCCGCGGGGCCCTGGTGGCCGCGCACGCGCTGAAGCAGCAGGACGATGCCGCCGGCGCGCGCGAGCAGCTCGAGTGGCTGGCGGCCCAGCCCAAGCATGCCGCCCTGCAGCCGGTCGCGCGCGAGCGCCTGGCCGGGCTGCTGCTCGACCAGAAACAATACGACGCCGCGCTCGCGCAGCTCGACAATCCGCCGCCGGCCTTCGCGGCGCTGTATGCCGATCGCCGGGGCGATATCCTGGCCGCGCAGGGCAAGCGCGAAGAAGCCCGCAAGGCGTGGCAGGCCGCGCTCGATGGCATGGACGCCACCGATCCCCTGCGGCAAGCCGTGCAATTGAAACTGGATGCCCTCAGCGGAGCCTGACCGTATGCCTATTTTCCGTTTTGGCCGCGCCTGGCGCGGCGCCGCCCTGGTCGCGGGCCTGCTCGCCTTGTCGGGCTGCTCGATGTTCTCCAGCAACGACGACCGCTACGAGCCCACCCCCCTTACCGAATACGCGCCCGGCATGTCGGTGCGGTCGGTCTGGTCCACCTCCATCGGCAGCGGTTCCGGCCTGGGCTTCGTGCCCGCCGTGGTGGGCGATGCGGTCTATGCGGCCACGCCCAACGGCTCGGTGGCCAAGATCGAACTGGCCAGCGGCCGCGTCGTATGGAAGGCCTCGGCCGACACCAAGCTGTCGGCCGGCGCCGGCAGCGACGGCACCACCACGGTGGTCGCCTCGCCGCTGGGGCAGGTGATCGCATTCGACGATACCGGCAAGGTCAAATGGAAGGCGCAGGCCACCAGCGACGTTTCCATCGCCCCGGTCGTGGGTTATGGCGCGGTGGTGGTGCGCAGCGGCGACTACCGCATCCAGGCGTTCAATATCGAAACCGGCGAACGCCTCTGGAGCCTGCAGCGCCCCGGCCCGGCGCTGGCGCTGCGCAGCAACGCCCAGATGGTCATGGCCGAGGGCCTGGTCATCACCGGCCTGCCGGGCGGCAAGCTGCTGGCCATCAATGTGGGCAGCGGCAACGTCCAGTGGGAAGGCACCGTGGCCACGCCGCGCGGCGCCAGCGACCTCGAACGCCTGACCGACGTGGTCGGCGCGCCCCGCATCGCCGGCAGCCTGCTGTGCGCGGTGGCGTACCAGGGCCGTATCGTGTGCTTCGACGTCACCCAGGGCGGCCGTCCGCTGTGGGCGAAAGACTTCTCCAGCGCCAGCGGCATGGTGCTGGACAACCAGTTCGCCTACGCGCCCGACCAGCACGGCGTGGTCAATGCCTTCGCGCTCGACAGCGGCACCAATGTCTGGAAGCAGGCCGGCCTGAAGAACCGCCAGCTGACCTCGCCGGCCGTGCTGGGCCAGGCGGTCGCCGTGGGCGACCTGGACGGCTACGTGCATTTTCTGTCGCGCAGCGACGGCCGCCTGCTGGCGCGCCTGTCGGTGGGCGGCGGCGCCATCGTCTCGCCCCTGCAGACCACGCCCCAGGGCGTGCTGGTGCAGAACGGCAACGGCGATCTCGTGCTGATCGGCACCAACTAACTTTTCACTTGTCGGCTCCACTGTGTCTTTCAAGCCCGTCGTCGCTCTGGTTGGCCGCCCCAATGTGGGCAAGTCGACCCTGTTCAACCGCCTGACGCGTTCGCGCGCGGCGCTGGTGGCCGATTACTCCGGCCTGACGCGCGATCGCCACTACGGCGAGGGCAGGGTGGGCGACACCCCCTTCATCGTCATCGACACCGGCGGCTTCGAACCCGTCGCCAAGACCGGCATCCTGCGCGAAATGGCGCGCCAGACCCGCCAGGCCATCGCCGAGGCCGATGTGGTCGTGTTCCTGGTCGATGCCCGCGCCGGCGTCAATGCGCACGACCACGAAATCGCCAAGCTGCTGCGCAAGTCCGGCCAGCAGCGGGTGGTGCTGGCGGTCAACAAGGCCGAAGGCATGGGCGTGGGCGCCGCCACCAGCGAATTCCACGAACTGGGCCTGGGTACGCCGTACCCCATTTCGGCCGCGCACGGCGACGGCATCGTCGACCTCATCGGACTGGCGCTGCAAGACCTGGCGGAACCCGAACCCGAGCCCCAGCTCGATGGCGGCGCCGAGCAAGCGCCCGACCACCGCATCAAGCTGGCCATCGTGGGTCGGCCCAACGTGGGCAAGTCCACCCTGATCAACACGCTGCTGGGCGAAGACCGCGTCATCGCGTTCGACATGCCCGGCACCACGCGCGACGCCATCGAGATCGATTTCGAGCGCGACGGCCGCAAGTACACCCTGATCGACACCGCGGGCCTGCGGCGCCGCGGCAAGGTGTTCGAGGCGGTCGAGAAGTTCTCGGTCATCAAGACCCTGCAGGCCATCGAGGCCAGCAACGTCGTGCTGCTGATGCTCGACGCGCAGGCCGAGGTGTCCGAGCAGGACGCCCACATCGCCGGCTTCGTGCTCGAGACAGGCCGCGCCGTGGTGGTGGCCATCAACAAATGGGACGGCCTGGGCATCGACCAGCGCGAACGCATCGAGCGCGAGTTCCAGCGCAAGCTGCGGTTCCTGTCGTTCGCGCCCACCCACACGATTTCCGCCTTGAAAGGGCAGGGCATCAAGCCGGTGCTCAAGTCGGTCGTGGCGGCGCACGCCGCGGCCTTCGCCAAGCTGTCCACCCCCAAGCTCACCCGCGAGCTGCATGCCGCCGTCGAGCAGCAACCGCCGCCGCGCAAGGGCATATTCCGCCCCAAGATGCGCTACGCTCACCAGGGCGGGCAGAATCCGCCGCTGGTGGTCATCCACGGCAACGCGCTGGACGCCATTCCCGATTCCTACCGCCGCTATCTGGAAACCCGCTTCCGCGACGCTTTCAAACTGGCCGGCACGCCGCTGCGCATCGAGTTCAAGTCGTCGCGCAACCCCTACGCGCAGGAAAACTGATTCATGAGTCGCTACTGGAGTCCCGTCGTCGGGACGCTCAGCCCCTATGTGCCGGGCGAACAGCCCAAACTGCAAGACCTGGTCAAGCTCAACACCAACGAGCACCCGCTCGGGCCGTCGCCCAAGGTGCTGCAGGCGATCCGGGCCGCGTGCGACGACAACCTGAAGCTGTATCCCGATCCGGGCTCGGAACGGCTGCGCCAGGCCGTGGCGGCCAATTTCGGTGTGCAGCCCGACCAGGTCTTCGTAGGCAACGGGTCCGACGAAGTACTGGCCCACGCGTTCCAGGCGCTGCTCAAGCACGACGGCCCGCTGCTGTTTCCCGACATCACCTACAGCTTCTATCCGGTGTATTGCGGGCTGTACCAGATCGCCTACCAGGCGGTGCCGCTGACCGAAGATTTCTGTATCGATGTGCAAGACTATCTGCCGTCGGCCGGTCGCCAGGCCGGCGGCATCATCTTCCCCAACCCCAATGCGCCCACCGGCCGGGCCCTGCCGCTGGCCGACATCGAACGCGTCGTGGCGGCCAACCCGGACATCGTCGTGGTCGTCGACGAGGCCTATGTCGATTTCGGGGCCGAATCGGCCGCCGGCCTGGTGTCCCGCTACGACAACCTGCTGGTCGTGCACACGCTGTCCAAGTCGCGTTCGCTGGCCGGCCTGCGGGTGGGGTTCGCCATCGGCAGCCGGGTGCTGATCGAGGCGCTCGAGCGGGTCAAGAACAGCTTCAATTCCTATCCCATCGACCGGCTGGCCGAGGCCGGCGCCGTGGCGGCACTGGAAGACACGGCTTATTTCGAGCGGTCCCGGCAGGCCGTCATGGCCACCCGCGCCAGCCTGGCTGCCCGGCTGGAAGGGCTGGGGTTCCAGGTGCTGCCGTCGGCGGCCAACTTCGTCTTTGCCCGCCACCCGGGCCACGACGGCGCCGCGCTGGCGGCCGCGCTGCGCGAGCGCAGCATCATCGTGCGCCATTTCAAGCACCCCCGCATCGACCAATTCCTGCGCATCACGGTGGGCACCGAGGCGCAGTGCACCCGGCTGACCGACGCCCTGAAAGCCATCGTGGCGGGGTAGCGACGGGGTGCTTCGGCGTCCTGACACCTTATGAAAGAATTTGCCCCGCGGGGCAAGTGGCACGGGCCGGGAAAACCCTGTAGAGTACACATTTCGGCGTCTGCCACCATTCAAAAACAATTGGAGCCTGGCCAATGAGCAATAAAGGGCAAACTCTGCAAGATCCGTTTCTGAACACGCTGCGCAAGGAACATGTGCCCGTGTCCATCTATCTGGTAAACGGCATCAAGCTGCAAGGGCAAATAGAATCTTTCGATCAATACGTGGTGCTGCTGCGCAATACCGTGACGCAAATGGTGTACAAGCACGCCATTTCCACCGTCGTACCGGCACGCGCCGTCAATTTCCAGGTGGATGTTCCCGCTGAATAATCGTCAAGCTCCGGCTGTACCTTTTCCTGCCCGCCGCACGGCTCGTGTCGGCGGGCATTTTCGCTGTGGCGGGGGGCTTTCATGCGCGCGCTGATCATCAGCGTCGACCTGGGCAACCCGGATTTCGCCGCGCATGCCGAAGAATTCGCCATGCTGGCCCGCGGGGCCGGCGCCGAGATCGTCGGCACCGTCATGGCCCGGCGCGACCGCCCCGACGCCAAGTTCTTCATCGGTTCCGGCAAGGTCCAGGAAGCGGTGGCCATGGCCGGCGCGCTGCTGGCCGACATCGTCCTGTTCGACCAGCCCTTGTCGCCGGCCCAGCAGCGCAACCTCGAACGCGAATTCAACCTGCGCGTGGTCGACCGGGTCGCGCTCATCCTCGACATCTTCGCCCTGCGAGCCAAAAGCCACGAGGGCAAGCTGCAGGTCGAGCTCGCGCAGCTGCAGCACCTGGTCACCCGCCTGACCCGCCTCTGGACTCACCTCGAGCGCCAGCGGGGCGGCATCGGCATGCGCGGCCCGGGCGAATCGCAGCTCGAAATGGACCGCCGCATGATCGGCGCCAAGGTCAAGGTGCTGCGCGAACGGCTCGACCGGGTCGAGCGCCAGCGGGTCACCCAGCGGCGCGCCCGGGCGCGCGGCGGGGCGCTGTCGGTCTCGCTGGTGGGCTATACCAACGCGGGCAAGTCCACGCTGTTCAATGCCCTGACCCGGGCCGGGGCCTACGCGGCCGACCAGCTGTTCGCCACGCTGGACACCACCACCCGCCGCATCTGGATCGAGGGCACCGGCGCCGTGGTGCTGTCCGACACCGTGGGCTTCATCCGCGACCTGCCGCCCAACCTGATCGCGGCGTTCCGGGCCACCCTGGAAGAGACCATCCACGCCGACGTGCTGCTGCACGTGGTGGACGCCGCCAGCCCGCAGCGCGACGAACAGATCGCCGAGGTCAACAAGGTGCTGGCCGAAATCGGCGCCGGCTCGATTCCCACCATTTTGGTGCACAACAAGATCGACCGGGCAGGGCTGGCCCCCCGGATCGAGCGCGACGCCCATGGTACGATTGCGCGAGTATTCGTAAGCGCTACCGAGCGCGCCGGTCTGGATGCGTTGCGCGGGGCAATTGCAGAGATCGGCCAGATTGTGGGAAACAATGCCTCGAATCACCAAACT
>Ga0182737_1000702_pt1 | contig 42261 bp, 40 predicted proteins | sample eDN5th30CBELigOP_FD_128878 | JGI IMG/M metagenome (GOLD analysis project Ga0182737, IMG submission 128878) | Enriched Organic Plus compost microbial communities from Emeryville, California, USA - eDNA 5th pass 30_C BE-Lig OP (version 2) (version 2) ... | reverse complement strand
TTAGCGTGGGCCATGGGACCTCCGTGTGCTTCGTGAAGACGTCAGATATCTCCACTAAGCCCGGAGGTCCTCCCCATTCACAATCCCAACGAGGGGACCAACCTCATGGCCGGGTACACCTAGCAGCGTAGGTTCAGGATCTTCCGTTGCGCGCACCGCAAGACCAAGAGCGTTACTCCGCATGCGAAGTGCCCGCATATCGGTTGCTAATGTCCCTACGATCTGGACCTCGTCGATCGCTACGCCGCTGTTCCTGATCAGCTCGAGACCCTCGCGCACGCTCATAGAGACGCCGTCGATGACGCCGCGCATGAGGTGCGAACGATCGTGCTCGGAGTCCAGGGCGCCAAATCCCGCGCGTTCTGCCGCCGACCAAACTGGGAATCTGCTTCCGGACAGCGCTGGCGAGAATAGTGGTGGAGGAACCCGTGCGCTCACTGATGCTGCTGCCGCAACGGCCTCGGTGACTGATTCGAATCCGAGGAGGCGCGATGCCCACGTAACAGCACCGCCGGTCAGGCCCATCGGTCCGCCTAGAGTCCATAACCCCGAGACGACGTGACGGTTGAACACGGCAGTGATTGGCACGCCCTCCGGTGGCGAAGCTACCGTCGACAGCAACACATCCGTAGTGCCGGTGACGTCAACGGTCACTCCCGCGCGGACGGCCCCAGCCGCAAGCGTCCCCACAGACCCGTCAGGACCACCGACGGCAACTTGCACTCGAGAACTTTGTCCGACGCCGAGTTCTCGACGTGCCTCTTCAGTCAGATCGCCCGCGATAGCGGCGGCGTCGTCAACGGCGGGAAGCATCGAAGTTGAAACCCCTGCGGCCTCCGTTAAGGCGTCGTCGTATCTGCCCGCGCGCACATTGAACAGGCCGGAGTATGAGGCATGCGTCCAATCGGTGACGATGGATCCTGTCAGGCGTAAGACGAGGTAGTCCTTCACACTCAGCACGTGCCGCACCCGCCTCCACTCCGAGGGGCGCTCGGCTCTTATTCGCGCGAGTTTGGCGATCGGGAGTTCAGCACTGATTGGACGGCCCGCACGTCGAGCTCCCTCGGCTCCCAGGACCGCACGGAGTTGGGATGCCTGGAGCTCGGCGGAGGTGTCCGACCAGGGCAGCAGCGGCGCGGCTGGCTCACCGGAGCCGTCAAGTAGAACGGTTCCCAGCATGGCCGCCACACCGACCGCGACGACGTGCTCGCGATTGTCCAGGTCGCGCACCACCGTGACGACGGTGGACCACAGCTGAGAGGCGAGGGTCTCTCCGGAGGACACACCGCGAGACCTGATTTGAACGACCGTGCCGTCAGGCCTCCTCAGCGATGCGCGCACGCGAGACGTGCCGACATCGATGGCAAGGAGGAGCTCCTTCATTCACACGACCGCGTCGTTGCGGAAGGCGGCCACGTCCCGTTGGGAGAATCCCACATTCAGCAGAACCTCATCAGTGTCCTGCCCCGCATCGGGCGTGGACCGGCGCAGCCGGGGTGGCGTCGCACTCAGGCGGAGTGGCGACGCCGGAACAGGCACGCGGCCCAGCACGGGATGCTCGAGGTCAAGCATGAGCTCTCGCTCTCTTGCGTAGTCTGAGGCGATTACGTCGGGCACGCTAAGAACGGGGCCCCAAGGTATTCCGTAGCGAGTCAGTGGCGGACCCGCCTCCTCGGTAGTCCGTTCTTCCACCCACGCTTGCACAGTCGCCTCGATCTCCTCAACGTGCGCGACCCGCGCGCCAACGTCGACGAAGCGCGGATCCTGCGCCAACTCGGGACGCCCCATGGCTGCGCAGAGCCTGGGGAAAAGCGCGTTCGTTCCGCCGTGAATGTAGATGTATCCGTCTGACGCTCGAAACACGTTTCCCGGCGCAGTGAGCGCGTCGCGTGCGCCGACGCGGCGTGGCACTACTCCGGCGGTGACGGATGCCGCCGCCTGCGTGGCCAGGCACGAGAAGATGCTGTCCACCGACGCGATGTCGACGACCTGCCCCTCACCGGTACGGTCTCGGTGTCGGAGCGCGTTGAGTGTGCCGATCGCACCGTACATCCCGGCGACGTAGTCTGCGATGTAGGTACCGACCATCGTCGGCTCGTCCGCTCCGGTCATGCTCATCAACCCGGACATTGCCTGCGCGATCGCATCAAATTCGGCATCCACGGCGGTACTCAGCCGCCGTGCCGTGGGGTCTCCCTCTACTCTTCACAAGTTGTGCAATGTGAGCGGGGACACGTGGAAGGCGCATCGCCGGGGACAGCTGTTGGGCTGCGCGGTCGCCAGCGTGAAGAACGGCGGCTTCCGTACATGTCAGCCACATTTCTGAGCCGTGCCATTGGCATCCGCCTCGGGACCTGCACCCGCGTTCGTATCCAGCCGGCGACCCATGAACAATAGGTCCCGTGTATTCATTCACCACACCCATCTCAGACCTGGCGCCCTTTCGACTCCCCTAAATCGGGAAGACCAGCGAAGGTGAGCGACGCGGCCGTCCGGCCGATGATCGTGATGATCAGCATCTCGGTTGACAGCCGGGAGCGTGAAAGTGATACGCGACCCCGGTACAACCCTTTTTCATCCGGGTCTCGCCTGAGGATGTGCCCATCAGCCCAGACACGCGCCGATGCGGGCGCCCGCTCCTTTAATCGCACATGCACCTCCCATGAACGGCCGACCGCGTCGATCGAGATTGAGGCGGGCTCCGCGGCCCCGCCTCCTTGACTGATTTCTGCCGAGGAATCGACATCGGCCGGGTGGATTTGGTTCGACGGGAGGGTGGGGGTGAGGAAGGGTGGCTGACGACGATGGGTCATCTTTTCGTACGCGGAGGCGTAGTCGAGGAGGCGGTCGTCGCTGTAGGCGGGGCCGGCGAAGGTCACACCGACGGGCATTTGCGTGTCCCCCATGCACCCCATCGGGACGGTCACCGTGGGGATGCCAAGGTGACGGATCACCCGGTTGCCGTTTGAGTAGACCACGCCGTTTCGGGAGGCAGCTTCCAGACTCTCGGGGCGTGTGAATAGATCCACACGGCCGACGTCTCCGGCTGAGGGGAACGCAACGAAATCCAGGTCGTTCGCCTGCATCCATTCCTCGAAGTCGACACGGCGGGCTTCTTCGAGACCCCTCAGCAGCTGATTGAGACCAGGGACCTCGTCCCAGGTTGAGGGCACGCCGTCCTTGACGATCTCGGCAAGCCGCTGCCAGTCGAAGCCGCCTCTGGCTCGGGTAATCCAAACCGGGACAGGGGCGTCATGTACCGGAAAGACGGTGTCGCCGTCGACGTCGGCCCAGCTGGTGAGAGAGGGGTCGTTGTTGTCACGGAGGAACGCGTCCAACGCCATGGCGGTGACGGTGCCGCCCTCTAGGGCACGCCAATTTTGGGGTACTAGACCTCGCTCGGCGAGTCCCTGCGCTCCGGGGCGGTCCTCTTCGTAGTTCGATACGACGGGGAAGTCGACGGCGATGACTTCCGCACCCAGCTCACGGAGGTCGGATGCGGCGCGGTCCCACAGCGCGCGCACGGAACGGCGAATGACGGGCGGGTCGAGGGGTTCGGTGTCCTCACCAATGTACAGACGGGGAACTCCGACCCGGAGACCGTCAAGCCGCTCTGGTCGGGGGCGAGCGATCGGGTGTGGGAGCACGTCCTCGGGTGCGGGGAGCGTGACGGCGGTTTGCTGCCGCCAGATATCGCCGGTGGTGTCGGGGTCGGTGACTGCGAGGACCTCGAGGAGGAGAAGCAGATCGTCGACGGTGCGGGTGTGCGGCACGACGACATCGCAGGTGGGACGCAGGGGCCAGTTGCCGCGAATCGAGAGCACACCCCGGGACGGCGTGTAAGCAACCAAAGCGTTGTTTGAGGCGGGTGCGCGTCCGGAAGAGACGGTTTCCTCCGCCATCCCGAAGGCGCAGAAGCTCGCGGCGGTGGCGGTGCCCGAGCCGTTGGAGGACCCGGATCCGTAGGCGGCGGTCAGATACTGCGGGTGGTAGGGGCTGCGCGCGTAGCCATACACGCCCGGCTGCATGCCACCCGCGGCCATCGGCGGCATGTTGGTTTTGCCGAGCAGGACCGCACCCGCGGCCCGCAGCTGCGCCACCGTCGCGGCGTCCGCTGTCGCGATCAGCTCGGCGAGGGCAGGGCTGCCGGAGGCGACAGAGAGACCCTTTGCCTTGTAGCTGTCCTTGATGGTGAAGGGCACCCCCTCCAACGGTCCCGCTTCCCCGGCTCGACGCCGGGCATCTGAGGCGGCGGCCTGCTCGAGGCAGGTGGGGTCCAGAACGGCAATCGAATGCAGACTGAGGCCAGTGCGGTCGTAGTACGCGATGCGGTTGAGGTACGCCACCACCAGCTCGACGCTGGTGACTTCACCCCCCTCAAGCAGGGCCAGCATCTCGGCGATGCTCATCTCGACGACGTCGAAGACACGCGTCTCAGTCATGAGAGAGACCGAAGGCGGGGCGCGAGATCCCGCTCGAATAGTTCGAGGAAACGGCGCTGATCCTGGCCGGGGGCATGGAATACGAGATGGTTCAGCCCCGCGTCGACGTACTGGGCGATCTGGGAGACAACCTCTTCGGGGTCGGAGCCAACAATCCAGCGCGACGCGATCTGCTCGATCGGGAGGGCATCGGCTGCTCGCTCCATCTCGACCGGGTCGGTGATGTCGTGCTTCTGCTCCTTCGATAGCGCCAGAGGGGCCCAGAACCGCGTGTTTTGCAACGCGACGTCGTGGTCCGTGTCGTAGGACAGTTTGATCTCGATCATTCGATCGATCTCGTCGAAGGACCGTTCCGCCTTCGCCGCCCCCTCCTGCACAGCGGGGATGAGAGCGTCCGTGTACAGCGACATGCCTTTGCCGGAGGTGCAGATGAATCCGTCGCCAGCGCGGCCGGCGTAGCGAGCGACAACCGGCCCGCCAGCGGCGACGTACACCGGGATGGGGGTGGTGGGGCGGTCGTAGATGGACGCGTCGTGGGTGGAGTAGTACTCCCCTTCGAAGTTGACGCGATCCTCGCTCCAGAGAGCCCGCATGAGCGCGATCGCTTCACGCAGTCGCGCGAACCGCTCTTTGAACTCGGGCCATGTCTGCTCGCCGGCTCCCCGGAATCCGGTTGCGACCTCGTTTAGGGCTTCCCCTGTCCCGACTCCGAGGAAGATCCGCTCCGGGTAGAGCTTTCCCATCGTGGCGAACGCCTGGGCGAGAACGGCGGGGTTGTACCGGAATGTCGGCGTCATGACGCTCGTTCCGATACGGATGGTGGAGGTCCTCTCCCCCACCGCTGCCATCCAGGCGAGAGAGAACGGGGCGTGCCCGCCCTCGTGCCGCCACGGCTGGAAGTGGTCGGAGACGGCGACCGATTCCATGCCGTGCGCCTCAGCGGCAACAGCGATTTCTACCAGCTCGCGGGGAGCAAATTGCTCGGCGCTGGCTTTGTACCCCAGTCGAAGCGTCATAGTCCGGTCTCGCTATCAGTTGTTCTGCGGGAAGCCGAGATTGATTCCGCCGTGGGTGGCGGGGTCGAGCCAGCGGCTGGTGACGGCCTTCTCGCGAGTGAAGAAGTCGAACCCGTGCACGCCGTACGCCTTGGCGTCGCCGAACAGGCTCTTCTTCCATCCCCCGAACGAGTGATAGGCGACGGGGACGGGGATGGGCACGTTGATGCCGATCATGCCAACCTGCACCTCGTTCTGGAAGCGGCGCGCAGCTCCCCCGTCGTTGGTGAAGATGGCGGTGCCGTTGCCGAACTCACCGCTGTTGATCAGCTCCAGGCCCTCCTCGTAGGACGAGACACGTACGACCGACAGCACGGGTCCGAAGATCTCCTCGGTGTACGCACGGCTGGTGGTGGGGATCTCATCGATCAGCGTGGGGCCGAAGAAGAAGCCGTCCTCGTGACCGGCAACTTCATAGTTTCGGCCGTCGACAACAATCTTCGCCCCGTCCGCCTCGGCGATGTCGACGTAACTGGACACCTTGTCGCGGTGCACGTCGGTGATCAACGGGCCCATGTCGGGCTCGACTCCGTCCGCGCCCGCACCGTTACCGATGCGCAACTTCGCGATGCGCTCAGAGATCTTGGTGACGAGGTCGTCGGCGACGGGCTCGACCGCGAGAGCCACGCTGATGGCCATGCACCGCTCCCCCGCCGCACCGTACCCGGCGTTGACCGCGGAATCGGCGACGAGGTCGAGGTCGGCATCCGGGAGGACGAGCATGTGGTTCTTCGCGCCGCCCAGGGCCTGGACTCGCTTGCCGTTCTTGGAGGCGGTCTCGTAGATGTACTGCGCGATCGGGGTCGACCCCACGAACGAGATGGACTGCACGACCGGGCTGGTGAGCAGGCCGTCCACGGCGAGCTTGTCACCCTGGAGGACGGTGAATGCGCCGTCGGGGAGACCGGCTTCCTTCCACAGCTTCGCCATCCACAGCGCCGCCGACGGGTCCTTCTCGCTGGGCTTCAGCACGACCGCGTTACCGGCGGCCAGCGCGATTGGCACGAACCACAGCGGAACCATGACGGGGAAGTTGAACGGGGAGATGACGCCAACGACGCCCAACGGCTGCTTCAGGGAGTACACATCGACACCGGTGGAGGCGTTCTCGCTGAACGCGCCCTTGATCAGGTGCGGGAACCCGGTCGCGAGCTCCACGACCTCCTGGCCGCGGAGGATCTCGCCCATGGCATCCGACACGACCTTGCCGTGCTCGCTCGTCACCAGACTGGCGAGTTCGGGCTTGCGGGCGTTCAGCAGCTCGCGGAAGGCGAACAGGACCGCCTGGCGCTTTGCAATCGAGTACTGCGACCACACGCGGTAGCCGGCTTCAGCGGAAGCAATCGCGTCATCAATCTCGGCCTGGTTTGCGAGGGCGACCTCGGCCTGCACCGCGCCGGTGGCGGGGTTGTAGACCGGGGCGGTGCGACCGCTCTGAGAGGCGACGAGAGCGCCGTCGATCCAGTGGCCGATGGTCTGAGTCTGGGTCTGGGAGGTCATGAGAATTCCGTACGGTGTGAGGAGCTGGGTGGGGTGAGGGGGCCGGTCGCGTTCAGTTTGATCAGCGAGGGCCGTGTTCAGGCGCGCTCGAAGGCGGTGAATGCCTCGTCATAGATCGCCAGAGCACGGGCGACTTCGTCGTCGGTCACGACGCACGGGGGCACCACGTGGATGCGGTTGTCCGCGGTGAAAGGCAGCAGGTCACGCGCGAGCAGGTCTGCTTTCAGCGCGGCGACCGCCGACGCCGGCAGCGGCTCACGAGTCTGGGGGTCAGCGACCAGATCGAGGGCCCAGAACACACCGAGACCGCGCACCTCACCGATGGTGGGGTGCTTGCGGGCGAGTTCCGCGAGTCCGGGAGCCAGCAGGTCAGCGCCGACGTGTGCGGCGTGCTCAGTGATCCCCTCTGTCTCCATAGCGTCGAGCGCGCCCACGATGGACGCCATCGCAAGGGGGTGCCCAGAGTAGGTGAGTCCTCCGGGAAAGACGTTCTCGTCGAACTGCTCCGAGATTGCCGGGGAGATGATCACCCCGCCGGTGGGGACGTATCCGGAGTTCACACCCTTGGCAAAGGTGATCAGGTCCGGGGTGACGATGTGGCCTTCCTCGGCGAGCGACTGGAACGCGAACCACCCACCGGTGCGGCCGAACCCGGCCATCACCTCATCGAAGATGAGTACGATCCCGAACTCGTCAGCAAGCGCGCGCACCCCGGCCAGGTAGCCGGGCGGGGGCACGAGGACACCCGCCGTGCCGGGCACGGTTTCGATGAGGATGGCGGCGATCGACGAGGGTCCCTCCGCCTCGATCACCCGTCGCAGGTGGTGGAGGGCGCGCTCGCCCTCCTGCTCCACGCTTGAGGACCAGAACTCCGACCGGTAGGCGAACGGTCCGAAGAAGTGAACGTGGCCGCGGGAGTAGTCGTTAGGGATGCGTCGCCAGTCACCGGTGGCGACAATCGCTGCGCCGGTGTTGCCGTGGTACGAGCGGTAGGTCGACAGCACCTTGTCGCGGCCGGTGAACAGGCGCGCCATGCGGATCGCATTTTCGTTCGCGTCTGCTCCGCCGTTGGTGAAGAACACCTTCGAGAAGCCGTCGCCGGCGCGGTTCAGGATGCGTTCGGCGGCCTGCGCCCGGGTGAGGTTGGCGAAGGCGGGACCGACCGTGGTGAGCAGGTCGGCTTGCTTCTTGATGGCGGTGATGACGGCCGGGTGCTGGTGGCCGATGTTGGTGTTGACGAGCATGCTCGAGAAGTCGAGGTACTGGCGCCCTTCGTAGTCCCAGACGGTGGAGCCTGAGCCGCCGGCGATGACCAGGGGTTTGAGGGAACCCTGCGCGGACCACGAGTGAAAGACGTTGGCGATGTCGCGCTCGGCGACGGTTTGGTTGGTGAGCTGGTCGGTCATGCAGTTAGGCCTTTGCAGTGACGTGGTCGCGGATGGCGGGGATGACGGTCTCTCCGTAAACACGGAGGGTTTCTTCTTTGTTGTCGTGATCGAGGTACCCGGCGAACTGGGTGACGCCGAGCGCTTTCAGCTCGGCGAGCTTGGCCTGGTGCTCTTCGGCGGTGCCTATGATGCAGAACCGCTCGACGATCTCGTCGGGTACGAAGTCGACGTGGGAGTTGCCGGACTTGCCGTGTTCGTTGTAGTCGTAGCTCTGACGCCCGGCGATGTAGTCGGTGAGCGCGGCGGGGATCTCGCTGTCGGTGCCGTATTTGGAGACGATGTCGGCGACGTGATTGCCGACCATTCCGCCGAACCATCGGCACTGGTCGATGGCGTGGGCACGAGATTCAGGGGTGCCGTCGGTGACATACATCGGGCCCGCGACGCAGATTTTCACGTCGTCGGGGTTCCGGCCGGCGTTTGCCGCTGCGGTGCGCACGGTGGCGATCATCCACTTAGCGATATCGATGTCGGCGCATTGCAGGATGAAGCCATCGCCGACTTCGCCGGCGACCTTGAGGGCAAGGGGGCCATAAGCGGCGACCCACATGTCCAGGCTCGAGTTCCGGCTCCACGGGAAGCGGATCTCAGACCCGTTGATCTCTACGCTCCGCGAATTGGCGAGTTCACGGATCACGTGGACGGACTCGCGCAGTTCCTTCAGGGTGGTCGGCTTGCCGTTGGTAACCCGGACGGCGGAGTCGCCACGGCCGATGCCGCAGATGGTCCGGTTGCCGAAGTAGGCGTTCAGCGTCGCGAACGTGGAGGCGGTGACGGTCCAGTCGCGGGTGGCGGGGTTGGTGACCATCGTGCCGACTTTGATCTGAGTCGTATTGCTGAGGATCTGGGAGTACACGACGTAGGGCTCGTGCCACAGGACGTGGGAGTCGTAGGTCCAGAAGTAGTCGAAGCCGTGCTCCTCGGCCCGCTTGGCGAGCGAGACGATGCGCGGGGCGGGGGGATTGACCTGTACGACGACGCCGAAATCCATATCGAGAAATCCTTACTTGTTTGCTTCAGATCAGGTACTGGGACAGACCGCGCTTGATGTAGCGCCCGTCGCCCTTGGAGCCGAGGTACGAGCCGCCGTCGACGATCACGCGGCCGCGGGAGATCACGGTGCTCACCGCCCCGTCGATCTCGAAGCCCTCCCACGCGGAGTAGTCCATGTTCATGTGGTGCGTCTTGCCGACCCCGATCGAGGTGTGCCCCTCCGGGTCGTACACGACGATGTCCGCGTCGGCGCCCGGCTGGATGACGCCCTTGCGTCCGTACATGCCGAACATGCGCGCCGGCGTCGTGGAGGTGAGCTCGACCCACCGCTCGAGGGTGATCTGGCCCGACACGACGCCCTGGTACATGAGGTCCATGCGGTGCTCGACGGAGCCGATCCCGTTCGGGATCTTCGAGAAGTCGCCGAGCCCCAACTCCTTCTGGCCCTTCATGCAGAACGGGCAGTGGTCGGTGGAGACCATCTGGATGTCGTTGGTGCGCAGCGACTGCCACATGTGGTGCTGGTGGCCCTCGTGCTTGGAGCGCAGAGGGGTGGAGCACACCCACTTGGCGCCCTCGAAGTCGCCCCACTGCTCGCTGACGGCGCCGAGCTGGTCCTCTAGCGACAGGTAGAGGTACTGCGGGCAGGTCTCGCCGAAGACGTTGAGACCCTTGTCGCGGGCCGTGGCGATCTGCTCGACGGCCTGCTTGGCGCTGACGTGCACGACGTACAAGGGCGCTCTGGTGAGGTCGGCGATCATGATGGCGCGGTGGGTGGCCTCCTCCTCCGCCTGCCAGGGGCGCGTGGTCCCGTGGAAGAACGGCGAGGTGTTCCCCTGCTCCAGCGCCTGCTGGACGAGCACGTCGATCATGGCGCCGTTCTCGGCGTGCATCATCATCATCGCGCCGTTGGAGGCGCCCTTCTGGAACGCGCGGAGGATCTGCCCGTCGTCGGAGAGGAAGACGCCCTTGTAGGCCATGAAGAGTTTGAAGCTGGTGACGCCCTCGGCGATGAGCTCGTCCATGGCCGTCAGCGACGAGGTCTGCACGTCGGAGAGGATCTGGTGGAAGCCGTAGTCGATGGCGCAGTTCCCGGCGGCCTTCTCGTGCCACGCGTGATACTGGTCCAGCGGGTTCTGGTCGGGGTACTGCACGATGAAGTCGACGATCGAGGTCGTGCCGCCCCATGCCGCCGCCCGCGTGCCGGTTTCGAAGGTGTCCGACGCGTTGGTGCCGCCGAAGGGCATCTCCATGTGGGTGTGGGCGTCGATGCCGCCCGGGATGACGTACTTGCCGGTGGCGTCGATCACGGTGTCGACCGTGCGGGTCAGGTCGGAACCGAGCAGGTGGCTGCCGGGCTGCAGCACCGCTGCGATAGTTTCGCCGTCGATGAGGACGTCAGCGGCGCCCCGTCCGGTGGCGCTCACCACGGTGCCGCCGGTGATAAGAGTCGTGGTCATGTGGCGTCATCCTTCGCTGCGTTGTCGGGTGTGTGCCGGAGCGGCTCCAGCACGAGCGCCGAGGACCCCTCTGCACGCGGCGAGGCCTCCATGCGATAGACGATCACGGTATGCGGACGGACTGCCCCTTCTCAAGGCGAAATTCCTGGGCATTCATCGTCGGCACCTATTTATCGGTTTGGTCGACTGTGAGCCGCGGGATGCCGGATGCTTCACGGCACCCCGCGGCACGGGTCAGCAGGTGGCGTTGAAGAAGGGCTTGGCCTCGTCGGAGTCGACGTTGTCCTGAGTGATCAGCATGGTCGGCGTGTACTCGTACGCCGGGTCGGCGGGCGTCACCGCGCCGCCGTCGGGGTGCGCCTTGACGTAATCGACGGCGGCCTCGACGGAGTTGTAGCCGATCAAATACGGCGACTGCGCCAGCAGCGCCGAGACGTCGCCGGCACGCAGCGCCTGGACCTGCTCGTCCTCGCCGGCGTAGGCGACGACCTTCACCGAGTCCAGCAGGTTCGCCGCCCGCAGCGCGGAGACGGCACCGGTGGCCTGCGGTCCGTTGGTGGCGTAGACGATCTTAAGGTCGGGGTTGGCCTGAATGATGCCCGATACGACCTGCGCCGCCTCGCTGCTGGAACCCTGCGCGTACTGCGGGTCTAGCACCTTCACGTCAGGCGCGTCGGCGGCGACGCGATCGCGCAGTCCGTCGTAGCGGGCCTCGTCGATCGGGTTTCCCGGGCCGAAGGCGACGACGGCGACGGTTCCCTCGCCGCCGGTCTCCTCCACGAGGTAGTCGGCCACCTGCTGACCAGCCTGCTCGTTGTCGCTCTGGAACCCCTTGTAGAAGACGTCCTCCGCCATCGTCGCGTCGGCCAGCACCACCGGGGCCCCGGCGGACATGACGTCCGTCACGTCGGCTATGAAGCCGTCCTGCGAGAACGGAGTGAACACGTACGCGTCGGGGTCCTTTAGGCGCATGGCCGAAAAGATGGCGGCCTGCGGCGCGGTGTCGGCGCTGGTGGAGCCGTCCCATTCCAGCTTCACGCCGAGGTCGGAGGCCGCCTGCTGCGCACCGCACTTGATGGAGACGAAGTACGGGTCGCCGGTGAGGATGGAGATGCCGGCCACCGTGATGCCGGAAGCGTCGTCGCCACCGGCGTCCGATGCGCAGCCGGCCAGCGCGACGGTGAGGGCGACGACGCCACCCGCTGCCGCAACCGCGGTCTTGAGAGTGTTCATGGTTCTCCTGTCTTGAGAGGGTTTCGGGTTAGGTAAGGCGGTTCGATCGGCGCCGCTGCCCGATAGCGACGGCGATGATCAGCACGATGCCGATGGCGATCAGCTGGTAGAAGGCGGGCAGGCCGATCACCACGAGTCCGGTCTGCAGGATGGAGGCCAGGAGCGCCCCGCTGACGGCGCCCAGCACGGAGATGCGTCCGCCCGACAGGCGCGTGCCGCCGATGACGGCGCCGGCGATCGCCGAGAGCGCGTCGGTCTGGTGACCGGCGATGTCGGTGGTGCCGAAGCGGCTGAGGTCGATGAACCCGGCGATGCCGACGATCGCCCCGGCGATGACGAAGGTGAGGAGGATCACGGTGTTCGTGCGCACACCGGCGCGGACCGAGGCGTCCCGATTCGAGCCCGCCGCGATGACGTGCGTGCCGAACTTCGTGTAGCGGACGACGTACCAGACGAGCACGGCGACGACCACCGCGACAAGGGCCGGGAGTGGGATGGCCCCGAACACCTTGAAGCTGCCGAAGGCCTGCTGCACCGAGATGGGAACGCCGGTGACGTTGCTGCCGTTGGTAAGGACGTACACCGTGCCGGTGAAGATGCCCAGGGTCGCCAGCGTGCCGATGAAGGAGTTCACCTTCAAGACCAGGAGAATGCCGGCGTTCAGGGCAAGACACGCGACGCCCACCAGGAGCGACAGCCCGAGGCCGATCAGGAGCACCAGGCCGACCGAGATGTCGCCCATCGCCGACAGCACCAGGCCGCTGACCACGGAAGCGCCGACCACCACCGCGCCAAGGGAGATGTCGATCTCCCCGATGCTGAGGATGAGCGCGACCGCCGTGGCCAGCAGCACCACCTGCGAGGAGTTGATGGCAAGCGCCTGGAGATTCTCGGGCCGGAGGAACACCCACTTAGATGCCGCGCCGAAGGCGAGGATCACGGCGATGTCGACGGCCAGGATGATCCAGGCGGCGCGATCGATGCCCTGCAGCTTCGATCGCTGCCGGAAGACGGAGGTGGTGTCCGTGCTGACTGCTGTAGTGGTCATGCTCTACTCCTAGGCAGCGGTCACGCTGGGCACGTTGCCCATCATGGCTTCGACGATTCGGGTGACGGTGAGGCCCTCGGACGGCTCGTCCATCGCGACCTCGCCGCGGCGGATGACGACGATCCGGGTCGCGGTGCGGAGCATCCGCTCCAGGTCGTGGGAGATCACCAGGACGGCCAACCCGTTGGCGGCGGCGCGCACGATGGCGTCGCACACCAGCTCGCTCTGACGCACGCCGAGGGCGGCGGTGGGCTCGTCCAGCAGCAGCGCCCGCTTGGCCCGCAGAACCGATCGCGCGATCGCGACCGCCTGCCGCTGGCCACCGGACAGCTCGCTGACGGGCACGTCGGTGGGAATGCCGCGGATACCGAGCGTCTCCAGCACCTCGCGGGTCTCCGCCGCCATGCGACGGTGGTCCAGCTGACCGAACACCCGGCCGATGCCGGAGGCCGGGATCTCCCGCGCCAAGAAGATGTTCTGCTGGATGGACAGGTCGGGCACGAGCGCGAGGTCCTGGTAGACGACCTCCACGCCCTGCGCGGACGCGTCGTGGCTAGACGCGAACTTCGTCGCAGCCCCGTCGATCTCGACCGTTCCCTCATCGGGCTGGTAGACACCGCACATGGTCTTCACGAGGGTCGACTTGCCGGCTCCGTTGTCGCCCAGGAGGGCAACGATCTCCCCACTGTCCACCGACAGCGAGATGCCACGCAGCGCTTCCACGTGCCCGAAACTCTTACGGACGTTGCGCACACCGAACGATGCATTCATTACTAGCCCTTCAGATAACGATGTCTGGAACCGTAGAACGTTCAGGCCACCTGGTCAACCACTTCCTTGTAACGTGCTCGTGTTTCCGCGAGTTTTCAACCCTGCGACGACTGCGCTACGTACGTCGACGTGTTGCTACCAGCTCGGACGTCTGGTAGACATCGTTATCTGAAAGGATCCGTTGTGCCTCGAACAGGACTCAAGGACGTGGCGCTGCTCGCCGGCGTCTCGGTGTCCACGGCGTCGCGGGTGCTGCGCGGGATCGCCGTCGAACCGGCCATGGACAACCGGGTCCGCGACGCGGCCGAGAAGCTCGGGTACAAGCCGAACGGGCTCGCGCAGGCGCTGCGGGCCGGTCGCTCCAACACCTTCGGGCTCCTCATCCCCGATGTCAGCAACCCGTGGTTCGGCGAGCTCGCCTCGGCGATCGAGGATGCCTGCCGCCTGCGCGGCATCGGGATCGTGCTGTGCAACTCCGGCAACCGCGCCGATCAAGAGGAAGGGTGCCTCGACCTGCTGTGGAAACAGCACGTCGACGGCCTGTTCATGGTCTCGGTGCGCGGCCAGATCCCGAGCTCCCTCGCCCACCGGACGCGCTCGCACTGGCCGGTCGTCGCCTTCGACCGCGCGCTGGCCGGCCCGGGTGTGGACGTGGTCATGGCCGACAACATCGGCGGGATGCGGCAGCTCGTGGACCACCTCGTCGCCCAGGGCTACCGCAGCATCGCGCAGATCGCCTCCGGAGCGGGCCTGGAGGCCGGCGTCGACCGCCGCATCGAGGTCGACCGCGCGCTGCAGAGCCACGGCCTGCGCTCGGCGGGCACCGTCATCGGCGACTTCACCTTCGAGTCCGGCTACGCCGCCGCCGCCCACTTCCTCACCGGTGACCACAGCACGGTCGACGCCATCATCGCCGCCAACGACCTCATGGCCGTCGGAGCCCTGCAGTACTGCTCGAACTCCGGCATCCGCGTCCCCCACGACGTCGCCGTCGCCGGCTTCGACGACATGGCGCTCTCGTCATGGGTCAGCCCCGCCCTCACGACGGTGCGTCAGGACCCGACCCTGCTGGCCGCCGAAGCGGTCGAGCTGCTCGTCTCGCGCATGAACCAACCCGAGACCGCACCGCGGACGCGTGTCATCGACTGCGCGCTGCAGGTGCGCGCCTCGACGCTGAGCCCGAGCGGCGCCCCGATTTCACACACCCCCACGCTTCACCCAGAGTAAGGAGAGTCAATGACCGATCAGCTGGTCCCGCCGCAGTTCACCGCCGAGGGGGCGAACCTGCTCACCGCCGTCGGCCGCGGAGACGTCGCGCCGAACATCATCATCGCCGTCCGCGACCCGCTCGGCTTCGACGAGGACGCGGCAACCCAGATCAGCCGTCGCCTGGACGACGTGCGCCAGATCGCCGACACCGGCATGTTCATTACCTACACCGGCACCTACAAGGGCGTGCCGGTGACGGTGTGCAGCACGGGCAGCGGCGCGCCCGACACGGAGATCGCGTTCGCGGAGCTGGTGGATGCCGCGGGCACCCGTGCCACCGTGCTGCGCGTGGGAACCAGCGGCTCGGCCGCCCAGGGCGTCTCGGTCGGCGACCTGGTGCTGACCACGGCCGCCGTCCGCTCCGAGGGCACGACCGACGCATACGTGCCGAAGGAGTACCCGGCAGTGGCCGACTTCGGCGTCGTGCAGGCCCTCGCGGCGGCGGCCCGCGCCATCGAGGCCCCACATCACCTCGGCATCACGCGCTCGACCGACTCGATCTACGCCGGCCAGGGTCGCGAGGTGCTCGGGTTCCGGGCACCGGGACTCGAGGAGATCCCCGGCTTCTGGTCGGGCGTGGGCGTGCTCAACTACGAGCGCGAGACGTCGTTGATCCTCACCCTCGCCAGCGTGCTCGGCCACCGCGGCGGTTCGGTGTGCAGCGTCGTCAACAGCGCGGTGAGCGGTCACCTTGATGCCGGCGCGGGCGTAAACGAGGCCATCACGGTGGCGCTGGAGGCCTTCGTTCTCCTCGAGCAGGGCTGACCGCCCTCTGATAGAAGAAGGGCGGCCTCAGTCCGCGGCGGCCTCCAGAGCGCGCTGCACGGTGCGCTGCAGGTCGTGCCAGGAGGCGATGAACTTCTCCACGCCCTCGTGCTCCAGCTGCTGGGTGACGGCGGCAAAGTCGATGCCCACGGCGGCGAGGTCGGCGAACACCTTGTGCGCCGCCTCGTAGGTGCCGGCGATGGTGTCTCCGGCGATCTCCCCGTGGTCGAAGGTCGCCTCGAGCGTCTTCTCCGGCATGGTGTTGACGGTGTTTGGGGCGACAAGCTCGGTGACATAGAGCGTGTCGGACAGGCTGGGGTCCTTCACGCCGGTGGAGGCCCAGAGCGGCCGCTGCACGGTGGCGCCCGCGGCGACGAGGCCCTTCGCGCGATCCTCGGCGAAGGCCTTCTCGAACAGCTCGAAGGCGAGACGGGCATTGGCCACGCCGGCCTTCGACTTGAGGGCGAGCGCCTCGGGGGTGCCGATGGCGACGAGGCGCTTGTCGACCTCGGTGTCCACGCGGGACACGAAGAACGACGCCACGGACTGGAGTGTCGAGATGTCGTGACCGGCGGCCTGCGCCTTCTCGACCCCTGCGAGGTAGGCGTCGATGACCTCGGCGTAGCGCTCGCGGCTGAAGATCAGCGTCACGTTCACCGAGATGCCCGCGCCGATGACCTCGGTGATGGCCGGCAGACCCGCCTTGGTGGCCGGGATCTTGATCAGGGCGTTGGGCCGGTCGACCGCGGCGGCGAGCTTCTTGGCCTCCGCGATGGTCGCCTCGGTGTCGTGCGCCAGGTCGGGGGAGACCTCGATCGACACGCGGCCGTCCACGCCTTCCGTGGAGTCGAACACCGGACGGAACACGTCCGAGGCCGCCCGCACGTCATCCGTCGTGATCGTGAAGATCGCCTCGTCGGTGGAGGCACCGCCCTCGGCCAGCACCTTCACCTGCGCGGCGTAGGACTCGCCGTGCGACAGCGCTCCCGCGAAGATGGTCGGGTTCGTGGTGACGCCCACGACGTTGCGCGTGGCGATCAGGTCGGCGAGGTTGCCGGTGACGATGCGCTGACGGGAGAGGTCGTCGAGCCAAATGCTGACGCCCTCGGCGGACAGCTTCGCGGTGGGGCTGGTCATGCGTTGTTCTCCTGAACTGTCTCGCGCGCGGCCTGGACGACCGCGTCGGTGGTGATGCCGAACTTGGTGAACAGGGTCTTGTAGTCGGCCGACGCCCCGAAGTGCTCGATGGAGACCGACCGGCCGCGATCGCCGACGATGCCGCGCCAGGGCATCGCGATCCCGGCCTCGACGGAGACGCGGGCGGTGATGTCCTTGGGCAGGACGGACTCGCGGTAGGCCTCGTCCTGCGTGTCGAACCACTCCAGCGAGGGCGCGGACACGACGCGGGCGTGGATGCCCTCGCCGGCGAGCACCTCGCGCGCGTCGACGGCGAGCTGCACCTCCGAGCCGGTGCCGATGAGGATCACGTCGGGCGTGCCGCCGGGAGCCTCCGCCAGGATGTACGCGCCCTTGGCGGTGTTGTCGGCAGACGCGAACTCGTCGCCGGATGCCGCACCCGCGCCGCGGGCGAACACCGGGATGTTCTGACGCGTCAGGGCGATGCCGGTCGGGCCGCCCTGACGGCGCAGGATCTCCAGCCACGCGGCGGCCGTCTCGTTCGCGTCGGCGGGCCGCACGACGGTGAAGTTCGGGATCGCGCGGAGCGTCGCGAGCTGCTCGATCGGCTGATGGGTCGGACCGTCCTCGCCGAGGGCGACCGAGTCGTAGGTCCAGACGAAGATCGACGGCACGTTCATCAGGGCGGCGAGGCGGAGCGGCGGGCGCATGTAGTCGCTGAAGATCAGGAACGTGCCGCCGAACGGGCGGGTCGGCCCGTGCAGCTTGATGCCGTTGACGATGGCGCCCATCGCGTGCTCGCGGATGCCGAAGTGCAGCACACGGCCGTAGGGGTCGCCGGACCACTCATGGGTGGACCGCTCGGTCGGCAGGAACGACTTCGCCGACGTGATCGTGGTGAGGTTCGATTCGGCGAGGTCGGCGGACCCGCCCCACAGCTCGGGAAGCTCAGCGGCGAGGGCGTTGATGACCTTGCCCGAGGCGGCGCGGGTGGAGACGTCCTTGCCGGACTCGAAGGCCGGCAGCACGTCGGCGATGCCGTCGGGCAGCGCGTGGGCCTCCAGCCGGTCCAGGAGCGCCTTGCGCTCGGGGTTGGCCGCGGCCCACGCGTCGAAGTCCTTCTGCCAGTCCGCGTGCGCCTCGGCGCCGCGCTGAACGAGCTCGCGGGTGTGCGTCAGCACGTCGTCGGCGACCACGAAGCTCTGGTCCGGGTCGAAGCCGAGCACCTCCTTGGTGGCGCGCAGCTCGTCGGCGCCGAGCGCGGAGCCGTGGATCTTGCCGCTGTTCTGCTTGCCGGGCGAGGGCCACCCGATGATCGTCTTGAGGATGATCAGCGACGGCTTCGAGGTCTCGCCCTGGGCGGCCTCGATGGCCGCGGCGAGCTCGGCGACGTCTTCGACGTACTGCCCGGTCCTCTTCCAGTCGACGGTCAGCACCTGCCAGCCGTACGCCTCGTAGCGCTTCGCGACGTCTTCCGTGAAGGCGACGTTGGTGTCGTCCTCGATCGAGATCTGGTTCGAGTCGTAGATCGCGATGAGATTGCCGAGCTCCTGGTGGCCGGCCAGCGAGGACGCCTCGCTGGTGACGCCCTCCTGCAGGTCGCCGTCGCCGGCGATGACGTAGATGCGGTGGTCGAACGGCGAGGCGCCGGGCGCGGCATCCGGATCGAACAGGCCGCGCTCGTAGCGGGCGGCGTAGGCGAAGCCCACCGCGGAGGCCAGTCCCTGGCCGAGCGGGCCGGTGGTGATCTCGATGCCGTCGGTGTGCCCGTACTCGGGGTGACCGGGGGTCTTGGAGCCCCACGTGCGCAGCGCCTCGAGATCGGCGAGCTCCAGGCCGAACCCGCCGAGGTACAGCTGGATGTACTGCGTCAGCGACGAGTGTCCCACCGAGAGGATGAACCGGTCCCGCCCGATCCAGTGCGTGTCGGACGGGTCGTGCCGCATCACCCGCTGGTACAGCAGGTAAGCGGCGGGAGCGAGGCTCATGGCGGTGCCGGGGTGGCCGTTGCCGACCTTCTCCACCGCGTCCGCCGCGAGCACGCGGACGGTGTCCACCGCGCGCCGATCAATTTCATCCCACTGCAGATCCGACACCAGGCCGCCTTTCTCGTCCGATCAGCCGGCTGCGGCCGACTGCGTGCGCGGTTCCTCGAAGGCACATGGCACACCTCGACGGTAGGCGGAGTCTGATTGCCTCACAACGATCAGGGGACGCGCATTGATCGACTCAACCTATAGCCGAACCATGGACTTGCATCGACGCCTTTGCCATCGTGCTCAGCGCAGGAGGTCCATCGCCGCTTCGCGGATGAGCGTCAGGGTCGCGCGCACGCTGTCGCGAGGGTCGGCTTCCCGGAACACCAAGTGCAGCGGCAGCTCGGCGCGCGGCGTCACCGGGATCGCCCGCACCTCGGGCGGCAGGGAGTAGGCCGTCGAGCGCGGCACGATGCTGAAGGCGCGCATCTCGCTGAGGAGGTAGCTGCGGGTGCCGACGATGCGGGGCGGTGAGACCAGGATCATCGGGTTGAGGCCGCGGTCGTGGCAAATCCCAAGCAGCGCGTCGTAGTAGTCCGGCGCCTGCTCGCGCGACCACAGCAGCAGCGGAAGGTCGGTCAGTTCGGAGAGGTCGATCGACTCCTGGCCGGCCAGCGGGTGGTCCGCCGACAGGATCGCCACGCATTCCTCCGTCGCCAGCGTCTCGCGCACGAAGCGGGGAGGCGGTGCCAGGAAGCGTCCGATGGCGATGTCGCCGCCCTGCCTCGACATTTCCGCGATGACGGTGCCGGTGTCCGCCGAGATCTCCTCGATCGTCGTGTCCGGCAGTTCCGCATCGGCGCGGCGAATCACGGCCGGGAGGAGCTTGTTCACGACGCTCGGCGAGGCGACCAGACGGACTCGATGCAGGTACTCCGCCTGGAACAACCGGGCCCGTTCGCTCAGCCGGTGGGAGGCGTCGAGCAGCGCCTGGGCGTCGCCCAGCAGCGCCTCGCCGGCGGGCGTCAGATTCGCCGCGCGGGTCGAGCGCGTGAGCAGGCGGAGTCCGAGCTGCACCTCGAGTCGCTTGAGCTCCTGACTCGCGGTCGCCTGCGCGATGTGCAGCCGATCCGCGGCACGACCGAAGTGCAGCGTCTCGGCGAGCGCGACGAAGATCTCGACCTGACGAAGCGACATACTCATAGATCGAGTCTACTAATTGCCCCGCTTTATTGCTTGGCGGTCACAATCGGGCGAATTAGGTTGGAAGATGCTTCGCCCCGAGATGAGGAGCACGGATGCTGGCAGTCGTAGGTGACCTGGTCGAGGACATCATCATCTGGCCCGACGGCCCCATGCAGCGGGGCACGGACAACCGCGTGCAGATCTTCCGCACCCGGGGTGGATCGGCGGCCAACGTCGCCGCGTTCGCCGCGCCGCGGCATCCCACTCGTTTCATCGGCTGCGTGGGCGAGGACGCGATCGGTGAGAGCCTCGCGCAGCAGCTCGGCGCGCACGGCGTGGACGTGCGCGTCCAGCACCGTGGCGCTACCGGGACCATCGTCATTCTCATCGAGCCCGACGGTGAGCGGACGATGCTGCCCAGTCGCGGCGCCGTCACCCTCCTCGACGATGTTGACCCGTCGTGGGCCGAGGACGTGGAGCTCCTGCACGTGCCGGCCTACTCGTTCGACGGCTCGCCGCTCCGCGACAGCGCGGAGGCCCTCATCGGCGAGGTGCGCGCCCGGGGCGGGCTGATCTCGATCGACGCCTCCTCGACGCACGTCATTCAGAACCTCGGCGCCTCCAGCTTCCTCCGGTACATCTCGGCAGTGCGTCCGGATTTCTTCATCGCCAACGACGACGAGGCCGCCGAGCTCGGCCTGCTCGACTCCGGCGGTGCCGCCGACATCCTGCGCGAGAACCCCGGGACGACCTTCGTCCTGAAGGCGGGCCCCCGGCCCACGCGCGTCATCCGCCACGAGATGTCGCCCGTCGTCGTCGACGTGACCCCCATCGACGACATCCTCGACTCCACCGGAGCGGGGGATGCCTTCGCCGCCGGCTTCCTCAGCGGGTTCCTGCAGACCGGCGACCTCACCGCCTCGTGCGAGGCCGGACACGCCGTCGCCGCGGCGGTGCTCCGCTCCCCCGGCGCCACCGCAGCACCCGCGGGCGACGCGATCATCGCCGAGCATTGATCGCCTGAGGCGATATATGAGCGCCCATCTTTTATTGCCTGCTAGGCAATCCCGGGCCCAGAATCGAAGCATCCGCAGAGACAGGAAAATCATGACTACTTCACTTCGCATCTCGGACGAGGTCCAGAACGCCGTCGCGTCCGGGAAGCCCGTCCTCGCCCTCGAGTCCACCATCTTCACGCACGGCCTGCCCCGCCCGCGCAACGTCCAGGTCGCCACCGAGTCCGAGGCGCAGCTGCGCGCGGCCGGCGTCACCCCCGCCACGATCGGCGTGGTCAAGGGCGAGCTCGTCATCGGCCTCTCTACGGAGGAGATCGAGCAGCTCTCCAACGACGACTCCGTCGTGAAGGCGTCGATCCGCGACCTCCCCATCGCCGCCGCGAAGAAGCTCAGCGCCGGCACCACCGTCGCCGCCACCGCCTACGCGGCGCACCTGGCCGGCATTAAGGTCTTCTCGACCGGCGGCCTCGGCGGCGTCCACCAGGGTGCGGCGGAGACCTTCGACGAGTCGGCCGACCTCGGCGCCCTCGCCGAGGTGCCGATCGTCGTCATTAGCGCCGGCGTCAAGTCCATCCTCGACATCGGGCTCACCCTCGAGCGCCTCGAGACCCTCAACATCCCCGTCGTGGGCTGGAAGACGACGGACTACCCCGGCTTCTACATCACCGACTCGGGCTTCGACATCGAGTACGCCGTCGACACCACCGACGAGATCGCCGCGATCGTCGCTAGCCGCGACGCCCTGAAGCTGCCGTCCGCGGTGCTCGTGGCCAACCCGGTGCCCGCCGACCAGCAGCTCGCCCCGGAGAAGCTGACGAGCGTCCTCGAGGAGGCGCACGCCGCCGCCGCGAAGGCGAACATCATCGGCCATGACACCACCCCCTTCCTGCTGGACTACATCCAGAGGGCGACCAACGGCGAGAGCCTCGAGGTCAACATCAACGTGTACCGCAACAACGTCGCGCTCGGCGCGGAGATCGCGAAGTCGATCAGCGCCCGCTGACCCTCCCACCGCGACGTCGCGCGGCCGGTCCGTTCTCGGGCCGGCCGCGCGACGTCGTTCCGCCCGACACCCCACCCCGGAGGACACCGATGGCGCACGCGCCCCGCATCAACCCCAGCATCCTCTCCGCCGACTTCGTCAACATGGAGCAGGACCTCCGGCGGATCGCCGACGCCGACTACGTGCACGTGGACGTGATGGACAATCACTTCGTGCCGAATCTCACGTTCGGGCTCGACATGGTCGCCCGGGTGCAGCAGACCAGCCCCGTGCCCCTGGACGTCCACCTGATGATCGACGACCCCGACCGGTGGGCGCCGGGCTACGCCGAGGTGGGCGCCTTCTCGGTCACCTTCCACCTTGAGGCGGCGGCCGACCCGGTGGCGCTGGCCCGGCGGCTCCGCGACATCGGCGCGCGCGCCGGCGTGGCCGTCAAGCCCGACACCGACATCGACGCGATCCTCCCGGTGCTCGACGAGTTCGACCAGATCCTCGTCATGACCGTCGAACCCGGGTTCGGCGGCCAGTCGTTCCTGGAGCGCACCATGCCGAAGCTGCAGCGCCTGGCTGCCGAGACCTCCCGCACGGGATCCGCCGTGTGGCTCCAGGTCGACGGCGGGATCAACGGCGACACCATCGCCCGCGCCGCGGCTGCCGGCGCCGACACGTTCGTCGCGGGATCGGCCGTCTTCGGTCACGACGATCCGCAGCGCGCCATCGAGGGTTTGCGCGCAGCCGCCGCGGCCGCGCGACACGAGCACTGAGGGCGACGATGTACGTCAAGATCTGCGGAGTGCGGACCATCGACATCGCGCGGGTGGCGCTGGATGCCGGAGCCGACGCCATCGGGGTGGTGTCCAGCCCGCGCAGCTCGCGGCACGCCGCACCCGCGATCGCGCAGGAGGTCTTCGCGTTCGTCGGCGGCGCCGCCGACCGCGTTCTCGTGGTGAACACCATGCCGGAGGGCGACGCTGCCGCGCTGGCGGCCGAGGTGGGAGCCGACGTGCTGCAGCTGCACGGTTCGCTCTACGCCGAGCCGGACGTGCGTCACGCCGCGTCGGCTCTGGGCCGCGTGTGGCGGGCGACGGGCTGGAACGAGTTCCTCGGCCACGAGGTGGGCGCGTGGGGTGAGGAGGCGCTGCTCCTTGACTCGCCCGTGCCGGGGTCCGGCATCGGATGGGACGTCACCGCCCTGCCGGCGGCCCCCCGCGGCCGCTGGCTCCTGGCGGGCGGCCTCACGCCCGACAACGTCGCCGACGCGATCGCCCTCGCCCACCCGACCGGGGTGGACGTCTCCAGCGGGGTGGAGTCCGCTCCCGGCGTGAAGGACCCGGAGCGCATCCGACGGTTCATCGAGGCGGCACGCTCCACGCGTCCCTGACGAACACACGCCCGCGATACACGACGCGGCACGGCGCCCGCAGGCACCGCGCCGCGTCTGCAGCTGCGAGGAAGCGTCAGGCGGCGGGAGCCAACCGGCCGACCGGCTCCACGACGCAGTCGGTGCGCGCCGCGATCCAGGCCTGCGCCTCGGCCGACCCTGCCACCAGGAAGCAGGTGGACGGCCCCGCCGACACCGCCAGGTCGAAGGCCGGAAAGGCGTCCGCGACGAAGGCGAGTCCTGCAACGCGGGCCAGCTCGTTCGCCTCGTACGCGATTCCCTTGCTGCCGACCGGCAGCACCTCGGAGACGTACGGGCACGCGACGGCGGTGCGCACGTCTCCGGCCGAAGCGATGCCCGGCTCGCCGTCGGTGAACGGCAGCTTCAGACCGTCGCGCGGCTCGCCCACGCTGAAGACGATGTCCCCGGCGCGGGCCCGGCCCGCGCGCAGTCCGTCCTCGGCGACGACCCCGATGACGGTGACGCCGATACCGGTCTGCACGGTGGGCATGTTGGTCTCATCGCTTCCGGTGACGACCACCGGGTACCCCGACGCCTGCGCGGCGCGCTCCACCCCCGCGAGGATGCGACGGCCATACGGCTCAAGCTCGACGCACAGGTTGTCGATCAGGAGGAACGGCGTCGCGCCGATCGCGATAACCTCCATCAGCGGCACCTTGGAGGCGCTGTAGCCGGTCTCCCCCGGACCCTGCTTCAGGGCGTCCTGCGGCTTCGTGCCGATGGATGCGTTGGAGTCGCACGCCACGACCAAAGATGTGGTGCCGTTCTGCACGATCAGCAAGTCGCGCACCCGGGTGATGACCTCGTCGCCGCCGACCAGGCCGCGCGCCACCGCCTCCAGCCCGCTCTTGAGCGCGATCATGCCACGACCTCGATATTGGTGGTCGTGATCTGGCCCTGATCGGCCTGACGCGTGCGGCGCTTGGCCTCACGGCGGAGGCCGATGATCGCCTTCACCAGCAGAGCCAGCACGGTCGCGACGTACGGCAGGGCCAGCACCAGCTCGTTGGGCCACCCGAAGGCCTGCAGCTGGATGCCGATAGCCGAGGTGAACCCGAAGAACAGCGCCGCCGCGCCGGCCAGGATGGGCCGGCCGTCGGCGAGGATCACCGCGGCGATGGCGATGAAACCCATGCCAGCGGTCATGGCAACGCTGAACAGCGACAGACCGGACAGCGGGATCACCGCGCCGCCGATGCCGCACAGCGCGCCGCCCATGATGACGGCGCGATATTTGTACGCGTCGACTCGGATGCCGGCGGCCAGGGCCGCCGACGAGTCGAAGCCGATCGCGCGCATCCGCAGACCCGCGCGGGTGTGGAACGTGTGCCAGTGCGCGACGGCGACCAGCAGCAGCGCCACCAGGGTGAGCCATCCGATCTTCGAGTAGATCATCGGGAAGCTCCCAGCCGTGGGCGACAGGAAGGAGCCCGGGCTGTTGAAGAGGCTGCCCAGGAGCACGGCGGTGAGGCCGGTCACGGCGATGTTCATGCCGAAGCCGATGATGATCTCATTGCCCCCGAGGGTCACCGTGAGGAAGGCGAAGATCGCCGCGAGCACGACTCCGGTGAGGATGCCGACGAGCAGGCCGATCCACACGTTGCCGGTGACGTGCGCGGCGCAGAAGGACGTGAAGGCGCTTCCGAGCAGCAGCGCCTCGAGCGCCACGTTGAACACATTTACCTGCGCGGAGAACGCCCCGCCCGTGGCGGCGAGCATGATCGGCGTCGCCGACTGCAGGCCGGAGACGATGACGAACAGAATGACGGCGGACAGGGCAGCGAATTCACCGCTCACGACGGGCCCTCCAGGTCTTCATGATGAATTGGATGGGATTGGCGGCGAACGCCAGGATGAACAGGGCAGAGACCACCGTGATGAGGTAGCTCGAGACCGTGGTCACCTGCGAGATCACCAGTTGGCTGTTCTGTAGCACCCCGAAGAAGAGGGCCGAGGCAAACAGGCCGATCGGGTTGTTCATGGCGACGAGGCTGACAAGCATGCCGTTGAAGCCCATGTTGTCCAGCGACCCGGCGATGAAGGAGTGCAGCACGCCCTGAGTCTCCAATGCCCCCACCAGGCCGGCGATCGCGCCGGAGACCAGGAACGCCTGGAACTTGCGGCGTGCCACGGGGATACCGGAATACTTCGCGAACTTCGGCGCCTCGCCCACCGCGCGCAGCTCGTAGCCGGTGCGCATGCGCCCCAGCACGAAGGCGGCGACCGCGGTGACGGCGACGGCGATGAACAGGCCCGCGTTCAGGGCGCTGTACGGGGTGAAGGTCGGCAGTACTGCGTTGGCCTCGATCTCGTCGGTGGTGATCGTCTGGATCGTGCCGCCGTTGACGGTGGTGGCTAGGAAGAACTGCTTGACCAGGAAGCTCGTGATGAGCACCGCGACGTAGTTGAGCATCAGGGTCGTCACGACCTCGTTCACGCCGAAGCGCTTGGCCAGCCACGCGCACGGGTACGCCCAGATGAGACCGCCGGCCATGCCGGCGAGGATGCCGACGAGCAGTGCGAGCACCGGCGGTAGCGGTAGCACGTGCGTGATCACCGCGGAGAAGAGGCTGCCGATGTAGATCTGGCCCTCGACGCCGAGGTTGAAGTATCCCACCCGGGCGGCGATGAGGAAGGCCAGACCCGACAGCAGCAGCGGCGTCATCCAACGCAGCACGTCTAGGAAGGCGTACGGCGTGCCGACCGTGGAGGTGGCCAGCACCGAGAGGAACTCGGTGATCGGGTATCCCTGGGACTGCAGGATCAGCGATGCCACGAGCAGGCCGATGACGGCGGCCAGGACGTAGCGGGACAGCGAGACCGTCAGAGACGACTTGTTCATGCGGCCTGCTCCTCGTCCAGTCCGGTCATGGCTGCGCCGAGCATCTCCTCGGTGCAGGCGGCGCGGACCTTGTCGAGCACCACGCGTCCGTCGAAGATCACGATGATGCGGTCGCACATCTCCAGCAGCTCGTCGAGGTCGGTGGAGGCCACGAGCACGGCGCCGCCGTCGGCGGCCACCTGACGCAGCTTCTGGCGCACCTCGCGCGCGGCACCGATGTCGATGCCGTGGGTGGGCTCCTCGGCTAGCAGCAGCACGGGCTTGAGCATGAGCTCGCGCTGGGCTATAAATTTCTGAAGGTTGCCGCCCGACAGCGACTCGGGGTGGGCGTCCGGCCCAGAGGCCACCACGTCGCCGGCGGCGATGATGTCGGATGCCAGGGCCCGGGCGGTCTTGATGCGGATGATGCCGCGCCGGCAGAACTCTGGCTCGTGCAGGCGCCCGGCGACGGCGGAGTACCACAGCGGTCGACCGCGGAGCGATCCGACCAGGTTGCGGTCGGCCGGGATGTGCCCGATGCCGGCGGCGCGCAGGGCGCTGACGCTCTGGGCGCTGTTGGACTTCGCGTCGATTCGCACCTCACGGGTGCCGTCGAAGACGACGCTGCCGCGGTCGGGGGTCTCGAGCCCGGCGATGGCCTGCACGAGTTCGTACTGGCCCGATCCGGACACGCCGGCCAGGCCCACGACCTCGCCCTGGCGCACCTGCAGGGAGGCGCCGCGGATCCCGGGGCCCTCGTGCAGAGCGCCGAGCGCGACGGAGGAGACGTCCAGCACGACCCGCCCGAGGGCGGGCGCCGCCCTCCGCTCGATGGGAGCGACGTCGCGGCCGACGATCATCCGCGCGAGGGACCGGCGGTCCAGGTCGCGGTTGTCCTGGCTGGCGACGACACGGCCCTTGCGCATGACCGTCACGTGGTGGGCGGTGTTGAGGACCTCGTCGAGCTTGTGGCTGATGAAGAGGATGGTCTTCCCCTCCGCCTGCAGGTTCGTCATCGCGTCGAACAGGCCGACGCGCTCCTGGGGCGTGAGCACGCTGGTCGGCTCGTCGAGGATGACGATGTCGGCCTGGCGGTGCAGCACCTTGAGGATCTCGACCTGCTGCTGCACGCTGACGGGGAGGTCGCGCACGAGCGCGTCGACGGGCACGGGCAGGGAGTAGCGCTCGGAGAGCTCGATCACGTCGCGTCGCGCACGGTGCTTGGAGAGCGTGGCGCCCGCGCCGACGGGCTCCCACCCGAGGATGATGTTCTCCCAGACCGAGAGCTCGGGAACGAGCGCGGTCTCCTGGTAGACCATGCCGACGCCGGAGAGAGCGGCCTCGCGTGTGGTGCGGAAGCTTTTGCGCTCACCGCCGATGGTCACGCTTCCCGCGTCGGGTTCGACCACGCCGGCGAGCACCTTCATGAGGGTGCTCTTGCCGGCGCCGTTCTCGCCCACGACGGCGGTGACACGGCCCCTCGGCGCGATGACGCTGACGTCGTCGAGTGCCTTGTTCGAGCCGAAAGATTTCGAGATGGACGAGAAGACGATATAGTCCTCGCCGGATTGGATGGGGGACACCTTGATCCTTCTGCGGTCTGCGAACTGCGAACTGCGATCTAGATGGTGCTGGGCGCAGCCGGTGCGGCTGCGCCCAGCGGTGGTTTCGCTCAGCAGCTGGTCGTGACCGAGCCGCTCTGCAGGGCGTCGATGGCGCTCTGCAGCACGGGCTTGAGGTTGTCGGGGAGACCGTCGAGGTCACGCTGATCGAACAGCGTGGCGCCCTGCTCGGCACCCCAGACGAACACGCCCGACTGGAAGTCGCCGTCGACGGCGGCCTTGGCCGCCTCGTAGGTGGCCGTTCCGGCGTCCTTCAGCGCCGACCAGCCCACCGAGCCAGGTGCCACGTCGCCCTGCCAGAAGTCGACGCCGATGCCGGTCTTGCCGGCGGCGGCGGTGGCCTGGAGCACGCCGAGTCCGGTCTGGTTGGCGGCGTGCATCAGCACGTCCGCTCCCTGACCGATCTGCGAGTCGGCCAGCTGCTCACCCTTGGTGGGGTCCTGGAAGCTGCCGGCGTAGCTGGTGAGGATGCTGGCGTCCGGGCGGACGCTCTTGACGCCCGCGTCGAACCCGCACAGGTACTTCTGGATGACGGGCTGCTCGGCGCCGCCCACGAACCCGAGGACGCCGCTCTGCGTGACGCTGCCGCCGTAGACGCCGGCGAGATAGGCCGCCTGCACCGGGTCGATGATGACCGTCTCCACGTTGTCCAGACCCGGGTCGATGTAGGAGTCGATGATCATGAACTTCGTGTCCGGGAAGTCGGGCGCGAGCTTGCTCACCACGTTGCCCAGGTCGTCCCAGAGCACCATCACCGGGTTGAACCCCTGCTGGACCATCGCGCGGACCTGCTGCTCGTACGCGCCGGGCTCGACGCCGGCGACCTGACGCACCTCGGTGCCGTCCTCGTCGTGGAGCTTCTGCAAACCCGAGAAGACGAGGTCGCCGAACGGATCACCCTCGGACTGGCTCGAGATGAGCGCGACCTTCGCCGATGCCGGGTCGGCGCTGCCGCCGGCGTTGTTTGACGGTCCGGCGCAACCGGCCAGTCCGGCTGCGGTGATGATGGCGAGCGTCAGTGCTGCGATTCTCTTAGTACTGTTCTTCGTGCGCAAGGTAATCCCCTTTTCTGCTGTTTTTGGATGGGTGGGGCATTTCGGAACGCGAGCGTTCCGCGGTGTCGAATCGTCGTGCGATGTCGGCCAGATCCACACTGTTGACGTCGCAGACGAGTTCGTACCAGGCATCCGGAACGCCTGCTCGGCCGAGCATCGTTCCGGAGATTGCGCCCGCCATGCAGGTGACGGTGTCAGAGTCGTCACCTGCATTGGTGGCAGCGATGATGGTCGCCGTGAGATCCCCCTCGCCCAGCGCGACGAACGCGAGGGCGGCGGGGACCGACTCGGCCGCGGACATACCCGTCCCGACCAGTCCGGCGATGTCGTCGACACCCGCCTCGACGCTCTCGGCGCGTCGGGCGAGGTCGCAGGCCCAGCGGATCCGCCGGGCGATGTCGGGGCCGGCGGCATCCCGGCCTCGGGTGCGGCCGAGGTGCGCGCCGATGGCGGCGCCGCGCACCGCGGCCTCGATGGTGTCGTCGATCGACGCGCCATCCGCGGCGGCGCTGACCGCAGCGGCGATCGCCGCCGCCCCCGCCACCCCCTGGGAGGTGTTATGGGACGGCGCGGCGATCACCCACGCCAGTTCGCACGCGGCCTCGATGTCGCCCGGGTGAGCCCAGCCCGCCGGCGCCGACTTCATGGCGGCGCCGTTGGTGGTGCCGGTGGCGTTGTGCGCGCTCCCCCGGCCGACGAGCTCGGGCGCTTCGCCGGCCGCGAGGCGGGTGATCGCCGCGCGGGTGGAGGGGCCGCTGAACCGCGCCGCGAGCTCGTCATCGGCTGACCAGCGCAGCAGCACCCGTGCAGCATCCGTCGTATCGAACGCCGCGCCGCGCGAGATGAGCGACTCCATCAGGAGGAGCATCTGCGACGAGTCGTCGGTGTACGCACCTGCAGGACGCCCCGCGGCGAATGAGGAGCCCTCCGGAGCGCGGAACTCGGCGATCCATCCGAGGTTTTGGACGACGTCCGCGCGAGAACGAGTCTCTGCGACCGTGCCGAAGGCGTCGCCAATCACCGCCCCGCTGAGACCGCCCCAGAGGCGGTCGAACGTATCGAGAGCCGCGGACATCATTATTTCGCGCTCGCCATGCGGGACGGCTCGACCAGCCCGACCTCGGTGATGTAGCCGGTGATGAGCTCGGGGGGCGTCGGCTCGAAGAACTGGTTCCAGACGTCGACGCGTCCGGAGTCGATCAGCTCCCACCCAGCGGCGAGCTCGTGCGACGGGCGCACCTCCATCTCGACCTCGTCGGCCGGTCCGGTGAAAACCTTGGACAGCTCGGTGATGCCGTAGATCGGCACGTTGAAGTACTTGCAGGCCAGGGCGATCGGCAGAGTGCCGGTCTTGTTGACCAGGGTGCCGTCGGCCAGGACCGCGTCGGCGCCCACCAGGACGACGTCGGACTTGCTGACCGCGAGCGCGCTGGCGGCGTCGGAGTACAGCGTGACGGGGACGTCGCTGTCGGCGATGCCCTCGATGAGCCCGCGCGACTCGCGGTACGGGCGCGACTCGGTGACGTTGATGGTCACACCGGGAATCGTGTCGACGATGCGGCGGAACACGCTGCGCAGCGAGCCAGAGTTGGAGTGGTACATCACGCGCGCACCCTCGGGGATGACGGCCGCGATGTTATCGGCGAGAGCCTCGATCGCGGCCTCGGACTTCTGGATGAATCCCGACATCGACGCGACGACGGCGTCGACGATGGAAGCGCCGGTAGCATCTGCCGCGGCGGCCGCGTCGGATCCGGTCTGCAGGGCGAGGTCGACGACGTTGCGCACGCTGGTCATCGACGGCTTGGTGCGGTTTGCCCAGGCGCCCACCTCTTCCAGCGCCGAGCGCACCTCGGCCGGCGATGCGTCGCGCAGCGGCTCGAGGGTCAGTTCGATGATGCGGGCGATGGTGCGCCCGAAGAGGCTCCCACCGGGAACCTTGTTGTCGGCGACGTCGCGGGTCAGGGTCTCGAGTTCGGTCATTGGTGGTCAGTGCCTTTCTTGCAGGGATGTGCGCGCTCGACGCGTGCGGGCGTGGCGGCGCGAGGGTCCGGATCCGCCATGGTCGGCGGGATCTGGAGTCTCATCGAGAACCGACTCGCGTCGTAGACGGCTCTGGAGGCTTCGACGACGCGACCATCGGCGGCGATGGCGATTGAGTTGAGCTGGAGGAGCGGGGCGCCGAAGTCGATACCCATCAGGTCGACGTTGTCGTCGTCAGCGCGGATGACTTCGAGCCAGCCGTCGGCAGTCGCGAGCACGATGCCGCGGTGGCTGAACAGCTGGTAGAGCGAGGTGCCCACGGTGAAGTCCTCGCGATCGAGACCGTCGGCGATGTCGGCCGGCAGCCACGACTCGAGGATGACGGCGACTTGTCCGCCGATCTCGATCGTGCGGCGTAGGTGGAAGGAGGGCGCCTTGCGGTCGACGCCGAGCTGCGCCGAAATCTCCGCCGGAGCAGTGGCGAGGCCCTGATCGAGCACCGCGACGCGGAACGGCACGCCGGCCTCGCGCAGCGCGTTGGTGCTGCTTCGCAAGAGCGAGATCTCGTAGCTGACGTTCTTGGCGGTAACAAAGGTGCCCTTGCCCGAACGGCGCTCGATGTGTCCGGCGTTGGTCAGGTCGGTGAGGGCCGCGCGCACGGGAGCGAGGGAGACATCCCAACGCTCCGCGTACTCTTTCTCCGTCGGCAGCTGGTCACCTGGCTGGTACCTTCCTGTGCGGATCTCCTCGAATACGAGGCGGCGGATCTGCTCCCACATCGGCTCGCCCTTTGACTTCAATTTAGACACCGGTAACCCCTTCGTCGACCAAACATTATTACGTTCGAAGGTTGTAATTTTAAACGTCATCAAATTGTTACATCCTCGACATGACACCCCGCAGTGCCTCCTCTACGGCCGCTCCGGCGCGCGAAAGGGCGAGCTCCCGCGGGAGGTCGAAGAGTCCAAGGCGCAGCGCATCCTTGCGCTGCAGCCCGCCAGCGCGGCCTTGGCGATCTCCGCATGATCGACTCTAGGAAGACCCCCGACGATCGCTCGGCCTAGGGGCTCCGGTGCTCACCCGGTAGCATCGGATCTGGGCACCCGTCCGTAGAGCATCCTCTGTTCGCAGTGGTGCCGCCCTCCCAGTTGTGTATCTGACAATCCGCATCTGAGTTGGCTCCGGATGGGTGCCCTTTCTCGTTGCCCGTGCACCAGAAGTTCCGTCTCAATTGGTCAAGTGTGTTCGGAACCGCCGGGGCCGTATGCATCGCGGTCGTATCGCCCTAGCGCCTCCACGAACTCGGGGCTGCTGATCTCATACCGAGCGACAGCCGGCACAATGCCGCCCCCGAAGAGCGCACTGTTGGGATACACGCGACCGCACACCGGACAGACCGCGAACTCATCAGGGTCGGATGATCCCGAGGCGTCGAACGTCAGACGGCCTTCACGATCGGCGTGACGCCAGTCCTGCGTCCAAGAGTCGTTGCCGCATTCGCAGATCTGATTTTCACCGTCGTGCTCGATCGTCGCCTGCCCGTCGGCATGAACGGTTCGGTACGGCCAGGTACGCGGTGCGGTCATGAGGCAGCGGCGGGCACTTTGCGTCGTCGCGGGGTCTTGGCAGGCATGGCGAGCTCGTTGGCCGTTGTCAGCTTCGCGTAGCTCGCGAAAAGGGCTTTCAGACGGTCGTCATCGCTTACGTTTCCGCGCAGGCCAAGTGCCTTGTCGACTGCGGCGTCGAGATCGCGGTGAGCTTTGAGGAGCTCGGGCGCCATGGCGAGCGGGTTGTAGTGGTCCGCCAGGGACCGCTGCGGATGCAGTGCGCGCGCAGCCAGCACCGCCTGACCGCCGGCAATGACAGCGTCGCGCTGCGCGTCGGTGAGGACCGGCAACGGAAAGGTATTCCATGTCAGCGTGCTCGAGAACCGCAGTCGCGACTCGAGGCGGCCACCGATGGTCCGCTGCCAGGTGATGAACGCGGACGAGGAGATGACCGCGAAGGCGAGACCATCCGGGTCGTCGGCCTTGAAGTTGGCGTCACCGCAGATTACGTCCGCGTCGAACAATGCGGTCGGAAAGAAGCGGCGGGTTTCGCTGGCATGACGCGGCACGCACACGTAGGGAGTGTCTGGCTGGGAGCGCTGACCAAAAAGGTGCGGGGTCTCAGCCATCTGCCGAGTGGACTCGGCTGTGGACGCTGCCCGGAACTGCCGGACGGCATCTAGGCGGCGTCGCAGCACGGACGAGCGGGCGATGTCGCTGGGATCGAGGTCCACAAGCCAGAGGCACCAGCGCGGCTCGTTGTGGATGAGCTGACGAGCACCGACAAACGGTCGGATGTACTTCGCCGCGACGGTGTCTGCAGCAACCTCGTCGTAGTCCTCTGCCTCGATGAGGAGGTTCCCGTCGTCACGCGCCATGTTGCCGAAAACCATCGGTGGCAGCTGCGGGGCAAGTGGCGTGCGGCGCTGCTCGACGAGCGCGTTGGGTCCGTCCACAAGGTATCCATTGAGCTGCCCTACAACCGGCAGTTCGACGGGTTCGCCTTTCACGTTGCCCGAGTAGTCGAACAATCTTGCGCGCTTCTTCTGCGCTCGGTCGAACCCGATAACCGAGCAGTGCACCGCGGCCGCGCCGGGTGCTTCACTCGTCCACGCGAACGTGCGGTGCGCAAACTTGACGCGCCACCCCGCAGCGAACACCGGGCCGAACAGCGCCGGCACCGGCTCGCCCTGCGCGATCGAGTTAGTGGAGACGAACGCGAACTCCCCTGCATACCCCGACCGGGCGAACAGCTCGAGCGACTTGGCATACCAGCCGGTGACGTAGTCGAGTCGGCCGATGTCCTTGCGACGCCACACGTCCCGCAGCTCTTGGGCCTGCTCGAGCGAACGGGTCGCGTGGCCGAGGAAGGGCGGGTTGCCCATGATGTACAGGTGCTCGGTCGGTTCGACAACGTCGCCCCAGTCCATCCGCAGCGCGTTGCCGACCTGGATGCTTCGGATCTTGTCCAGCGGAAGGGGGTCCGGTGCGGCACCGAGAGCCAGCTCCATCGCTTGGTTCGCCTGGTGCTCCACCAGGTGCAGGGCGGTGGCGGCGATCTGCGCCGGCCATTCCTCGAGCTCAATCCCGTGGAAGCTCGACAGTCGGACGGAAAGGTGCTCCTCGGTGAAGAACATCGTGCGAGCCGTGTCGCCTGAGAGCTCCTGGATGCGTAGAAGGATCTCGAGATCGAGCGCGCGCATCTGCCGATAGCCGACGACCAGGAAGTTGCCGCAGCCGCACGCTGGGTCGAGGAATCGCATCTGTCCCATGTCCGCGCGCAGCTTCTTGAGCTTGCCGGTGTCGTGGTAGCCGTCAGCGAATCGCTGTCGCAACTCGTCGAGGAACATCGGGCCGATGACCTTCATGATGTTGGTCTCGGTGGTGTAGTGCTCGCCGAGCTCGCGGCGAGCGGCTTTGTCCTTCACGGCTTGGAAGAGACTGCCGAAGATGGCCGGCGAGATCGCGGACCAGTTGAACATCGCCGCGGCGACCAACCGATCGCGCATCCCAGTGTCGAACGAGGGGATCGACACCGATTCCTCGAAGATGCCGCCGTTCACGTATGGGAATCGTGCGATCAACTCGTCGAGGTTCGATTGCCGCCGGCTGGGGTCTCGGCCCATCACCTGGTACAGCAGCGACAGCTGCGGGCCGAGATCTGAGCCGTCTTGCGCGGTGCGGGTCTCGAGGAACTCGAGGAACAGGTCGCGATCCCACACGCCGGCGTCATCGGCGTAGAGCGCGAAGAGAGTGCGCACCAAGAACACCGACGCCTCGTGATCGTCGTACCCCGAATCCTCGAGGGCCTCATACAGCGACGCCATCAGCTTCGCGGCCTTGATGGACGCGGCCTCCTGCGCCTTCGACCCGAAGGTGCGCTCACCGTAGCCAGCGAGGAAGGCGAGTTTGTCGGCGTGATCCCGCAGCTGGGTCAGCGTGAACTCCTGAACACCGTTGTTCTCGGCGTGCAGGTCGAGCAGGCGGAGCCGGTGAAAGTCGCTTGTGAGAACCCAGCGGGGAACCTCGGGGTCGGGGAGATTGTCGATGTAGTCGAGGGCTTGCTGCTCGGCCGCGACGAGATCCTTGCCGGCAGATTTCATCTCGATCAGCGCGAGACCGGGGATCAGCGCGTCGATGTATCCGCGGGAGCCCGTCGAGGACCGCTTGACACGCTTCTCGTAGAAGGCCGCACGGGTCTGAGTGATCCCGTACACCCCGAGCAAGTCCCGAACGAATGACTGCGCCTGCTGCCGCTCGTCACCGGGCTCGTCTTGCCAATCACGGATGAACTGCGCGGCTCGAGTTCGGATCTCATTCATCGACAACGATTTCGGCACGATCACCACGGTAGCCGTCCACCCGTCGTCCCCCGCTCAGGCCGCGATCGCGGCGTTCAGGGCATGGGGAAGGTCCACTTCGTCTCAGCTGAGCTGGGCGGTTGGCACTGCCCGTCACCGACGTCCGTGCACCGATGCTGCAGGCGCAGCTCGTCGACGTGGATTTGGAAGTCACGACGAGCCTCGGCGTCGAGCGCCACCGTCAGCGGATAGAGCTCCCAGCGGCGCGGGCCACCGAACTCGTAGCTGTCCCCTTGCGGACGTCCGCAGTGGGGGCAGATAGCCATGACGTACTTGCGCCCAACCGGGTCGGAGAGGCGAAGGTCATACCTGCACGGCGTGGGCCAATCAGCGGGAGTAGTGAGGCGGCGAATGTGGCCCTGCAAGTGCTGTTCGATGCGCGCCGGCGCGAACGGATGCCAGGGGTAGACGATGTCCAACCTGCCGTCGATCACGGCCGCGACGCCGCACCGCGAAACGACGTCCGCAGACCGGATGTACCAGCGGCTGAACCATCGCCCGCAGTCGCTCCCCCAGCAGATCGTCTTCTTGTAGCCGACCTTCCACGACTCCACCCGGACCTCGGCGTAGGCGCGGATGCCCCCGGTCATCAGGACGTCGGCGGCTTCCGCGAACGGCGTGTAGCGGCCGGGTTCGAACAACGGCCCCGGCAGCACCATCGTCAAGCTGTCGAGGCTGCCGGAGATCTTGTAGGCGCCCGGCACGCGCCGCTCGTGGTTGCGCGGCCCGAGAAACCAGCGGCACTGGATTCCGGCCGCCGCATAGCGGGCAGTGCGCGCGTCGAACTCCTCCGTCGTCTGCGCCGACCACTGCGCCTCGCAGCGCAACACGGGTCTCTCCTCGTTCAATCAGCACGTCGGCTACCCAGTCACCGCTGGGGCCGACGTACTCCACCGTCGCCGTCCACCCCGCACGTCGGGCAGCCTCTGCAAGCAGCGCTTTCGTCTGCAGGTGCTCTGCACTCTCCGGCGCGCCGGCGTGGATCGCGCAGTCCGCCTTCGGTCTGTGCGCGAAGAACCGCATGCCCCGAGAAGACGTCTTCGGAATGCCGGCTGACCCGCACGTCATCAGTAGCTCGCGCCCCCGATAGGTGGCACGCAACGACGACCATTCGTCAGCGGTGAGCCGGAACGACTCGAGCCGCTCACCGTCCAACACCGCTACCAGCGGCATCCGCCGACCATTGCCACGTGCGGGCTGACATCCCCAGTCACGGCGTCAACGTACCAGCGCGCTCCACGAGACCGTCTTGCGCGCCGGCACCCGTCGAGATCTTGACGGGTTATGCCCGCGCCATTATTGGTGTGCATGTCAGATACACAACTTAGAGTTGGAGGTAGTTGCCATGCGCGCGCTCCCCGTCCCCCAGGACGTCGTCGACCTGTTGGTCACAGCGATCCTGATCAGCAGCACCGACATCACCCAGTCGCCCGCACGGGTGCCCATCGTCACCCCCGGCCGCTCCCCCGCCGCAGTCCTCGCCGACGCTGATCGCCTCGGGCAGCAGCTGTGGGACGAGAACTACGCCAGCGTCGGCTTCGCGAACCGTTGCAACCTGCCGGCGCCCCGCTACGAGTGGCGTCCTGTTGCGGAACTCATGGGCGACCGCGTCGACGTCGAGCAGATCCTGCAGATCGAGCGCAGCCGGCTGTACATGGAGGAGGTCTCCTGCCATCACGCCGGGTGGGACGACTCCGAAGCGAACCGGCAGCTGAGCCGCCTCGAGCAGAGCATCGAGGCGCGCCTGTACTTCCACCCCCGCGAGGCATCCCCGCAGGAGCCCGGCGTCGTGGAGTACGTCGGCCTCATCGCGCCGTCGACGAGTGGACGCGCGAGATCGGGTTCCGGTCGTCGCTGACCGTGGCCGCGGCCGCGAAGGCCCTGGACGTGGGTGACCGATGAGCCTGGCGACTCCGCGCAAGCACGCGGACATCCCCGACGAGATCCTCACCCGGCTGCGCCGGATCATCATCGGCCTGCTCACGATCGGCCTCGCGGTCGGCGCCGGCTGGCTCGGCATCATCCTCGGGCCGCACATCGGCAAGATCCTGCTGACCGCGGTCGCGATCGTGCTGCTCTGGGTGCTCGTGATCAGCGTGATCGACTTCTTCCGCAGCAGCTGAGACCGCCATGCCGGCCTACAAGGTCACCTGGACTCAGCAGGCGATCGCCACCGCGACCGTCGACGTCGACCTCGACGAGCTCGCACGGTGGGCGATCTCTGCCGGCGTCGTGCGCGCCGGCCCCGATCCACGACCCGCCGATGCGGTGGCGCTGCGGCGATCGCTCGAGCGCAACACCCATCTGCGCGACGCGGTGCTGCGGCTCTACGCCACCCGGCAGTAGACCTGACACGACTGAGGGGCGCCCCATCCGGGACGCCCCTCAGTCACTTTTCGCTCACACCAGGCGTGCGGCGAGCTCGTCGATCTTGTCGGGCCGGAACCCGGACCAGTGATCCTGATCCGTGATCACAACCGGCGCCTGCAGGTAGCCGAGCGACTTCACCTGCTCGAGCGCATGCGCGTCTTCCGACAGGTCGTGGATCTCGTATTCGATCCCCTTGGAATCCAGCGCGCGATAGGTCGCCGTGCACTGGACGCACGACGGCTTCGTGTACACCGTGACAGCCATGTGACTCATCCTCCTCTCTTGGTCTCGTAGTTTGTGGGTCGGGTCAGACACGCTCGCGCGCGCGGCGGCGCAGCCAGACGACGGTGGCCAGCAGGGCGATGATCAGGCCGCCGGCCACGACGATCTGAGGCCACCCGAACCCGATGCCGTCGACGAACGGGATGACGACCTCGGCCCCTTGGGCGAGCAGGTGGTACTGCACCATCCAGTCGCGCAGCGGGTTGAACAGCACCCCGAACGAGAACATGCCGGTGGCCATGCCGCCGCACAGCATGAACATCAGCGTCAGCAGGTCGTCCTCGTTCTCGGCAGCCGACTGAGTCATGAGATCCACACCTCCTCCGGCGTCGGCGCCGGCGCGTCCGGGTATGGGATCTCGCCGGCGCGGTCCTCGAGCACGTTGACGTACTCGCCGGCGAACTCCTCCGCCCGCTCGCGGTCGGCGCCCTGGGCGAGTGCGAACGCGAAGGCCTGCTTATGCGCGAGCTCGGCCCGGTTCTGGGTGATCTGCATGGTTGCTCCTTTCGTTCACGCCGCGGCGGGACGCCGGTAGGTGAGCACTTCGTTGTCCGACACGGTCATCAGGCCCTCGTCGCCGGAGTCGAGCTCGCGATACTCGATCGCCATCGCGTCCTCGTCGACGATGTCCGGTTCCACCGACTCCACGACCACCCAGACCCCGAGGGTGGAATCGGACAGCACCAGGTCACCGACTTCTAGGTCGCCGGCCAGGCCCTCGGAGATCTCCCCGTAGCCTTCGTCGTCGTCCGCGGCCGCGGCGGCGGCATCGTCGTCCTCGACGTCGACCGGCTCGGGCTCGAACCGGACGTTGCCGGGCTTGCGGGCGCCGAGCGCGACGACGTTGCTGGGCAGCGCTGCAGGAGGCTCGACCGCCGGCTGCTCGATGCCGTCGAACAGGGTGATGCGGGTGGTCGACCAGTCGTTGTAGGTCGGCGGGATCTCCTCATCGCCGTCGATGAGTGAGGACGGTTCGGCAATCGTCTTACGGGGGTGATCCGTCTCGAGCGGGGTGAGGGTGCGCAGGTGCTCCCAGTCCCGCGTGTCGGACTTGTCGAGCTTTGCCGGGTCGGGCGTGTAGAAGGTCTGCACTTCCACTGGGAGCGACTCGGCACTGAGGGTGACGCCGCGGCCGCGCTTGTTGCGGGGCAGCGCGACGCCGATCGCCGGGGAGTCCCACATCATCATCGCGCCCTGGGGGGAGAGTCGGCCGAGGGAGAGGCGGGCTCCGAAGTTGTCGCGCATCTCACCGCCGAGGAACTCGACATCGGGGCGCTGGATGCCCAGCAGCATGTGGATCTTCGCGCTTCGGGCCAGGCGGGCGAGATCCGACAGGAGCTCGAGCACCGGTGCCTGAGTGGGCGCGCCCTTCGGCTTGACCGTCTTGTACCAGCGCTGCACGCGAGCCTTGAATGTCGCGTACTCGTCGATGATCAGTGCGAGCGGCTCGAAGTCCTCGAGGCGGGCGGTGCCCTGCTCGAGTTGGGTGTACCGCTGCTCCATGAGCTCGTGGGCCGCGTGCAGCATCCGCACCTGGTGCTCGACACGGGCCGCGACGAGCTCGACGTTCGGCCAGGTGCGGAACCCCGCGAACTCGATCCGCTTCCCGTCCAGCACCCACACCCGCCAGCGGGCCTGAGCCAGGTGGGTGAGCACCGTGTGCTGGAACGACGTCTTGCCCGAGCCGGTGCCACCGATGACGAGCATGTGCGGAGAGACCGAGGGCTGCCAGGTCTGCACCGACCCGTCCTCGTCGACGCCGATCGGGATCTTGAACGCCTTGTATTCGGCGTGCGTCAGCTGCTTCGTCGACGGCGCCGGCTCGTGCAGCACCATGTCGGGCATCGGCGGCCGGATCTCGAAGGTGACCTCGTCCCCCTCGAGATCCCAGTGCGCCCGCCACCGACCGGGCAGCATCGAGGAGATCACCTTCTCGATCTGCATCCGGCGCGCGGGGATCGCCAGCCGCGGCCCCATGTCGTACTTCACCTTCATCCGTTGGACCTCGCCGTTGTCGGGGTCCGCGGTGATGTCGACGGTGGAGCTCTCCCCCAACAGCACCTTCGCCACCTGCTCGGCGCGCTGGTACTCGCGAGAGACCGGCGTCGACGGGGGTGCGAGCTCGAGCACGAGGAGGCAGCGGCGGGGGACGTGCTTGAGCACGCGATACTCCTCGCCGATGCGGCGCGAGAACGACGTGACGATCTGGTCGACGAACCGCACATCACGGTCGTCGACGTGGGAGGCGTATCGGATCGTCACCTTGCGAGGGACACCGACCCACCCGCGGGTCCATTTCACTGCCCGGACCAGGTCGCGCGACGGACGCTGCGCGCCCAGCGAGGGCAGCACCGCCTCGATGCCCGGATCGAGCCGGCTCTGCTTCTGGTAGGTGCGGATGCCGGACGCGATCGACGCGGTCGCGATCACCACAGCCGCAACCCACACCCACGCGATCGCATCGGTGAAGCGGGCCTGCATGTTCACCCCGGTCAACACCACCGCGGCCGCCATCACCACCAGCGCGGGGAAGATCCCCGTCACCTGCCGGCGCGGCAACACCCCCAGCGCGGTAACCGGCGCCGATGACGGACGGGCCGGCGGTCGATCAAGTCGAGTCGCCATCGGATGCCTCCTGAACCGGGCCGCGCCGATCGCAGCCCTCTGCTCATATAGGCTCCGTAAACCTCACTTCGCGGACACAAGGATCTTGATCTGCCCGCACAAGCCCTCTGTGGACGCCGTTCATCGTCGTCGCAGGAGCGCGATGGCCCGCGACAACGATGAACGGGAGAACCTCCAGGATCGACTAGCGGGCCTGTGCCATCGAAACCGAGTCCGGGCCGGCGGGGAATCGCAGCTGTCCGGTGGTGTCGTGGGCGGCGCGCCAGACGGCTTCGGCGATGTGGCGTTCGGTGGTGACGGCTTCCTGGTGGGCGAACTCGCCGAGAATCTTGTCGGAGAAGGCCGAGTACGGCTCGAGCAGGAACTCGTCGACGGGGCCGACGTTAGCGGCAAAACGGGTCGTGGGGCAGTACCCGGGCTGCACGATCTTCGCTTCGAGTCCTACCGCTTCGAGCTCGAGGGCGAGCGACGCGGTGAACCCCTCGACGGCCATCTTGCTGGCCTTGTAGACCGAGACCAGGGGCATGTGGCCGAGGACGACGCTGGAGGTGACGTTGATCACCAGGCCCGAGCCCTGTGCGCGGAGAAGAGGAACTGCCGCGTGGGTGACAGCCATGACGCCGAACGTGTTGGTCTCGAAGATGCGGCGTACGCGCTCCATGGTCATGGCCTCGAAGATGCCCACGGCGCCGATGCCGGCGTTGTTGACGAGAACGTCGAAGGGGCCAGCTGCTCCGAGCGCGGCGGAGATGCTGTCGGGATCGGTGACATCGAGCTGCAGCACGCGCATCCGCTCGGATTCCGGCAGGTCTGCGGCGGACGGGTTGCGCATCGTGGCGATGACGTTCCAGCCCTGCTCGTGGAAGTACAGAGCGGTCTCGCGACCGTACCCGGAGGACGCTCCGGTTATGAGGATTGTGTTCATGCTTCGAGCGTAGAAACACCTGTTCGGATTCACTATAATTCGGAGTCCACTTCTCGTTATCAGGAGTCCTCGATGAGTGATCCGTTGACGCAGGTCGTCTCCTTACTGAGACCCCGCGCGGTCCTGTCGAAGCAGATCAGCGGCGCGGGGGCGTGGGCGGTGAGTTATCCAGACATCGGGCACCCCGGATTCGGTGTGGTCTTAGAGGGCCGATGCCAACTCAAGATCGAGGACCGCGAAGTACTCACCCTCGAGCAGGGCGATTTTGTGCTGACCCCGACGAGCCCGGCGTTCACGCTCTCCAGCATCGAGGAAGCCGAGCCCCTAGGGCGTGTCTCCCATAAGTTTCGTGTGGCTCGCGGGATGCTGGCTGAGTGAGGTCGACGGGTTCGCGGTATCGGGTGTTCACGGACAAGCAGTGGGAGCGGATCGAGCCGCTGTTGCCTTCGAACTCGGGGCGCCGCGGT
>Ga0182737_1000698_pt1 | contig 42324 bp, 36 predicted proteins | sample eDN5th30CBELigOP_FD_128878 | JGI IMG/M metagenome (GOLD analysis project Ga0182737, IMG submission 128878) | Enriched Organic Plus compost microbial communities from Emeryville, California, USA - eDNA 5th pass 30_C BE-Lig OP (version 2) (version 2) ... | reverse complement strand
CGCTCTGAACTCAGTCGTGTTCGTTCGAAACTGAACTCTGTTCGCTCTGAACTCAGTCGTGTTCGTTCGAAACTGAACTCTGTTCGCTCTGAACTCAGTCGGGTTCGTTCGAAACTGAACTCTGTTCGCTCCGAACTCAGTCGTGTTCGTTCAAAACTGAACTCTGTTCGCTCCGAACTCAGTCGTGTTCGTTCGAAACTGAACTCTGTTCGCTCCGAGCGAAGCGGAGTTAAGAAAGCGTTGCCGCAAAGAGGCGCAAGGTGCTTCGCGCGCAGAAGGCAGAAGGTTGCGGGTTGCCACCCTCGACCCTCGACCCTCGCCGCTCGTCCCGCCTTTTCCGCTCGCTCCGAGCTTCGCAGAGCGAAGCTGCTACAGTTTCACGCCACGCTCGACCCTCGCCGCTCGACCCGCCTTCTTCGACCCTCGACCCTCGACCCTCGACCCTCGACCCTCGCCGCTCGTCCCGCCTTTTCCGCTCGTCCCGAGCTTCGCAGAGCGAAGCTGCTACAGTTTCATGCCACGCTCGTCCCTCGACGCTCGACCCGCCTTTTCCGCTCGTTCCGAGCTTCGCAGAGCGAAGCTGCTACAGTTTCACGCCACGCTCGTCCCTCGACGCTCGACCCGCCTTCTTCGCCCCTCGTCACTCGACCCAATCCTTATTGGGCTTCGGGCCCATCACGAGTTCCAGGGTGCCGCCTTTCATGAGGTCGGCGTGGGTGATCCAGGTCTTGGTGTAGGGTTCGCCGTCGAGCTTTGCGCTCTGGATGTAGAGGTTTTCCGGGGAATTGTTCTTCGCGATGATTTTGAAGGTCTTTCCGGTCGCGTAGCCTTTCGGGAGCGTGATCGTGATTTCGGAAAACAGCGGGCTCGTGAGTTCGTAACGGGCGTCGCCAGGACAGACCGGGTGCAGGCCGATCGCCGCGAGCACATACCAGGCGGACATCTGGCCGACATCCTCGTTGCCGACGAGGCCCTCGACGCCGTTGTGGTAGGCGTTTTCGCAGATTGTGCGCGTCCATTTCTGCGTGAGCCACGGGGCGCCGAGGCGGTTGAAGAGAAACGCCGCGTGGTGCACGGGCTCGTTCGCGTGGTTGTAATAGTCGTTCCAGCGGAAGTCGGGCGGCGTGTTGTCGAAAAACTCCGTGAGGTCGGCGAGCGTCTTCTCGCGGCCGCCGATGAGCTCGACGAGGCCGTCGATGTCGTGCGGCACGAACCAGCCCTGCTGATACGGGTTGCTCTCGATGCAACCGTAGTCGTGCGTGAGACGCCCGTTTTCCGGCCATGGTGCCCAGGTGCCATCGCCCTGCTTCGGGCGGAACCAGCCCTTCTCGGCGTCGAAGATCTTGCGGTAATTCTGCGCGCGCTCCTCGTAGCGCTTCGCGTCGTCGGTCCTGCCCAGCGCCTTCGCGAGCTGCGCGAGACACCACTCGGAGTAGGCGTATTCCAGCGTCTTCGAAATGCTCCCGTAGGTGTCCGGATCGTCCGTGCCGAATTTCTCGCACGAGCCTTTCGCGAGTTTGTAGGCCTTCTCGACGTCGAAGCCGCCAATGCCCTTGCTGTGCGCGTCGGCAATGACGACGACGGCGGGGTTGCCGATCATGCAGCCGGTGTAGGCATTGAGCAGCTCCCAGCGCTCGAGGTAGTCGCGGCCGGAATCCTCCGCGAGCTCGACGAGGGAGTTGATCGTGTCGCTGACCACGCGCGGGTCGATGATGCTGAGCAGCGGGAACTCGCTGCGAAAGACATCCCAGCCGCTGAAGACGGTGCGCTTCGTGAAATCGCCCTTCGAGTGCACGATGCCGTTCGGGCCCGGGTAGGTGCCGTCGACGTTCGTGATGTCGCGCGGGTCGAGCATCGTGTGGTAGAGCGCGGTGTAGAAGATGCGCTGCTGCTCCCCGGTGCCGCCGGTGACGGCGATCTTCGAGAGCTCGCGGTTCCATTCCGCCCTCGCCATGCGACGAACCGCGTCGAAGTCCCACCCGGGGATGTCCTTCGCAAGATTCTCCCGCGCCGCCTCGACGCTCGTGAAGGAAATGCCGGCCTTCAGCAGGATCTGCTCGTCGGCCTTTGTCGGGAAATTCGCGTAGAACCCGAGGTGCTTCCCCTGCGCTTCGCGCGCGCCTTCGAGGATCTCCGCCTTCGCGATGAGCGCATCGTATTCGGCGCTCTCGATCGCCTCGCGTTTGCGGGACTGTCCCTCCGGAATCTCCGCGCTCCATACGCCGAAGTCCTCCAGCGGCCGGCTGAACTCGGCGCAGAAATAGACGGTGTAGTTCGCGTTGCCATCGCCATTGCCCCACCCGCCGCCGTCGGGCGTGCATTTCATCCAGCCCTCGATGGTGTTGGGTCCGGTGACCTTCACGCTCTGCTCGACGGAAGTGCCGCCCACGCGGCGCGCGAGATCGATCTGGATGCGCGATTCCGGGTTCCCGGGAAACGTGAAACGCAGAATGCCGGCCCGGCGGGCGACGGTCGCCTCGGTGGTCACGCCATTGGCGAGCTGCACGCGGTAGTAGCCGGCCGACGCCTCCTCGGTGTCCTTTTTCATTTCGACCCGATACCCCTTCGCGACCTCGGGATGCCGGCCCGCGACGACCTCGAGTTTTCCAATCGTGGGCGTGACGAGGAAATTGCCAAGATCGCCGAACCACCCCACCCCGCTCATCTGGGTGAAAGCAAAGCCCTCGATGTGGGTGTGCTCGTCGCTGTAGCCGCTGCCATTGTCGCCGCCGGTGATCGTGTTCGGACTCACCTGCACCATGCCGAACGGCAGCACCGCGCCGGGATACGTCTTGCCAAGCCCGTGGTAGATGCCTGCCTTGCCGACGCTCGTGCTCGCGCCGATGAAGGGGTTCACGAGATCGGCGGGATCAAGGTCGGCCGCAGGCGCCGGACAAAGCGGCAGCAACAACGCAGCGGCGACCAGGAATTGGGGTAAACGTGGACGGTGGAATGTTGGGGAAACCATCGGTGAAAGCGTGGGATGATTCCCAATTTCGCGAAAATTTCCACCCAAAGAATTCGCATACGTTGAGATGAGTGGCTCACGCAACGGTCGCAAAGGAAGAAAGTCGAAGGTCAAAAGTCGGAGAGTCCAAAAGTCAAGTGGCGCTGGCGCGCGGAGCCGGACGAAGGCCTTGCCGCGAAGAGGCGCGGGAGGCGCGGGAGGTTGCCCGTTGCGGGTTGCAAGTTGCCCGTTGCCACCCTCGACCCTCGTCACTCGACCCTCGTCCCTCGACCCGCCTTCTTCGTCCCTCGACCCTCGTCGCTCGTCCCGCCTTTTCGCTCGTTCCGGGCTTCGCAGAGCGAAGCTGCTACAGTTTCACGCCACGCTCGTCCCTCGACGCTCGTCCCGCCTTTTCCGCTCGCCCCGAGCTTCGCAGAGCGAAGCTGCTACAGTTTCACGGCGCCCTTCGGGCTGCCCTCCGGGCAGGCTGCCCCGCGCCATCCCTGGCGCCGGTGTTGCCGCGCGCCCTCCCGGGCGTCGCGCCCTTCGGGCTGCCCTCCGGGCAGGCTGCCCCGCGCCATCCCTGGCGCCGGTGCTCCCCATTTCAGCTTTTCAGCTTTTCAGCTTTTCCCTCGTCGCTTCCACCTTGGGTCGCAGCTCGAATTCCTCCGCATCCTTCGGCCACAGGACGCGAAACCGGCTCTCCGAGACGAGGCGATAGGCGGCGGTGAAATCGAGACGGTGCTCCGCTTCTTCGAAGACGGGACGCACACGCTCGAACGTAAGCGTCGGATCTTCGGTGTAGAGGAAGATATTGACGCTCTGCTGCCGGGCGTCGATGCCGTCGAACGACTCGGACCCGCTCAGGACCGGCTTGATGCGGCTCTCGAGGGCGTCGAGCGGGAGGGATTGCGAAAGGGATTTCCCCCGGAATTGAAGGACGAGTTGGAGAAGCATGGGCGTGGAGACGGTCGTGGATGAACGGTGAAGCGTGAGAGGTTCCTTTATGCGATTCGATGAATCGCGCGCCTCCGGCTGGCAGCGGCTGCGAATTTGCCCGACGGCGTTCAGCCCTGCACGAAACAGATGCACCGTCGGCGCGTTGAGTTTGGAAGTCAATGGCGGGTCTCGGAAAGCGCGTTGACACGTCGCGTTCGCGGGTCGACGCTCCCGTGAACTCATGCGGCGGTGCCTTCGGGTTTCGGGATGAGTCCGCCGCCATGAAAACGCACCCTGCCTCCCTCCTCCGCTTTTCCGCCGGGCCTTTCCCAACACCGGCATCCCCCGCTCCACCGTCGCGACGGTTCGCGGAACTTCAACTTCGTCCATCGACCCGGGCTTTCACGCCATCCATCGCTCCGGGTTCCCGTCCATCATGCTCACCATTTCTCCCTGCCGTCGTCCTTCCGACCGGCATCTTTTCGAACGAATCCCGGAAATTCTGCACGGCCACGACCGCAATTTCGTCCCGGTGTTTCCCGGCACGGTCACGAAACTGCTGAAATACGACAGCCTTTTCCAGCGGCAGGATGGAACGATCTACGGATTCATCGCCCGCAGAAACGGCCGGCCGGTCGGCCGCCTCGCCGCCATCTGGAACCGGTCGCACAACAAGTATTGGAACGACCAGGTCGGGTTCTTTGGATTCTTCGCGTGCGAGGATAACGAGGAAACCGCGCGGGCGCTCTTCCGACACGCGGAGGATGCGCTGAGGAAGGTCAACTGCACATCGATTCGCGGGCCCTACAATCCTTCGATCAACGAGGAGTGCGGACTGCTCATGGAAGGGCACGACGAACCGCCCAACATCTCGATGCCATGGAATCCGCCCTATTACGCGAAGCTGCTCGAGTCGGTGTCCCAGCAGGTCACGCGCACGCTTTACGGCTTTCACCTTCCGCTCGACATCGGCATTCCCTCACGCGTGCGGAAGATTGCCGATCGCTTGAAGGCGCGATCGCAGTCCGTGCGAATCCGCTCCTTCGACATGAGCCGGCTCGACAAGGAACTGGAGCTGGCGCACCGGCTCTACAACGTAACGCTCGATCGCAACTGGGGATTCGTGCCGATTTCCTTCGAGGATCTGCTCGCTTCGGCCGATGACTTGAAGGCATTCGCCGATCCCGACTTTCTGATCTTCGCGGAGGTCGACGGCGAGGCAGTCGGGTTCATGCTCACACTGCCGAATTTCAACGAGATCCTCATCCGCACCAAGCGGGTCCCGCGCTTGCTGCGCCTGCCATGGATTCTGCTCTTGATGAAGACCCATCGCATCCAGTCGGTGCGACAGGTCGTGCTCGGCGTCGCCCCGGAACACCGCGATCACGGGCTCGCCGCGCTGATGTGCAACGAGATGGTCCTGCGCACGCAGAAGACGGCGAAGTGGGCGGAGCTCTCGTGGATCGAGGCAAACAACACGCACGTCATCCGTCTGATCGAACTGATGGGAGCCCGCCGCTCGCGCACCTACACGATCTGGGAAAAACCGATCGACCAACATCCTCCGGCGCGAAGCGCGAGGGTGAGGTCGAAAGCCTGAGAGTCCAAAAGTCGAGTGCCGCTGGCGCGCGGAGCCGGACGAAGGCTTTGCCGCGAAGAGGCGCAAGGAGCGCAGGAGGTTGCCCGTCGCGGGTTGCCGCGCTCGTCCCTCGACGCTCGACCCTCGCCCCTCGCCCCTCGTCCCTCGTCCCGCCTTTTCCGCTCGTTCCGAGCTTCGCAGAGCGAAGCTGCTACAGTTTCACGCCACGCTCGTCCCTCGACGCTCGACCCGCCTTCTTCGTCCCTCGACCCTCGACCGCACTTGCCCGCGCCATCCCTGGCGCGGTGCTCCCCAATTCAGCTTTTCAGCTTTTCAGCTTTTCCCTTGTCCCTCGACGCTCGACCACTTGCCCCGCTTTTCCTGGCAGGCAGTATCAATGACCAAGGATGAATTGTTCAATCGTGGTTGTTTTTCAGCGGTTTGGGTAAAAATTGCATGTGTTGAGAGATCTTCTCTCTTTCCGAGAAAGGATATACGCCTCCGGCTAACTCCTTGGTTAATACTACAAAATAGTCGCCTTTTAACTTTCCTGAACCCGAATCATAGAAATTGTCACTTACTGCAAACACCGTGTCACCCGAATCCGCCTCCGATATGGGGAAAATCACCAGATGCTCGGCAAGCGTCTTGAATTCATTCGCTGACTCAATATACGCGCCTTTCAGGAGGTTCGCCTTCAGTTCCTCCGTGGTGCCAACCTCCGTAGGCCATTCTCCTTCTCCGTTGTTTTCGCCTTGGCGGCGACTATCCAAAAATGCGAAGTGGCATGCCAAATGTAACGAGCGAGCATTGCTGAGAACCTCTTCGGCCGCCTTTACTGGCAACTTAGCCTGCTCTTCAGCTATTCGCCTGGCTTCCTCCTCCTTGGCCAATTCCTTCTGCCGCTTAAAATAGCTTTTTTCATTCAGAAATTTCGTTCCCTCTTGATCTACAAGCCCCTCTGCACTTTTCTTTAAATAAAGAATCCTTCCTTGCAAATCCACTCTAAGACTATCGCCGGTCTCAGAGTAAGTAGCTGGTATAAACGCCCCTTCCCAACCAATATCCATTTGCGTTGGCGACACCGTGCGAAGGACCAGACTGCCATCTTCACTCGTAAAAGTTTCCGGTTTAAACTTTTCCGAACATGCCGTAATACCGGCGATAACAGACGCCACAAGAACTGTTCGGACCAAGGTTCGGAATGTTGCTTTCATAAATTTCCTGATCCGCTGGTGTCGAGCGTATCGAAGAAGGTTTGCTTCGTCAGCAGATGGATTCATGGAGTAGGCGAATGACTGTGAATATCGAACGGCACATCCTTAGAATATCCTTTCGCACGGGAAACTGTGTGAGCTGCCTATCAGCCAACTGAAAAAATTGGAAGGAAAAACTTCCGCACCTCACAGAGTGGCGGGTGCAGCCGGTTGCGGGTTAGAAGGACCTTCCTATCTCTGTTTACTTTCAGCACTCCGACTTCCGAAATTCGCATTCCTCTTAGATGAGTCTCAAGCAACGGTCGCAAAGGGCGCGGAGGAGGAAAGTTGAGGTCGAAAGTCTGAGAGTCCAAAAGTCGAGTGGCGCTGGCGCGCGGAGCCGGACGAAGGCTTTGCCGCGAAGAGGCGCGGGAGGCATGAGGCGTGCGGCATGAGGTTGCGGGTTGCCACCCTCGACCCGCCTTTTCCGCTCGCTCCGAGCTTCGCAGAGCGAAGCTGCTACAGTTTCACGCCGCGCTCGTCCCTCGTCCCTCGCCGCTCGCCCCGCCTTTTCCGCTCGTTCCGAGCTTCGCAGAGCGAAGCTGCTACAGTTTCCCCTCGACGCTCGACGCTCGTCCCTCGTCCCTCGACCCTCGACGCTCGCCCCTCCGGCATTTCCGCCAGGGCGAAAATTTTTTTATGCCTCTCCACCTCTGTAAAATGCGCCCGCCGACGGCTCCGGCGAAAAATAACTTCTTGCTTAAATTCCAGAGCCGTCTCTAGTGGCGGTGTCGATGCGCCCTTAACCGGGCATGATAGATTGCTAGTTGGTTTCTTTACGGCGAAGGCCGCGAACGTGTCAGTGGCGATAATAATCCGATAACCGGAGTCAGCCACGCGAAGTGCACCTCGATTCAGAAAGAACCAAATGAACAACAAACTCTACGTCGGCAATCTTGCCTTCGGCACCACCGAAAACGACCTCAACGAACTCTTCTCCAGCGCGGGAACCGTGCGTGAGGCCACTGTCATCACCGACCGGGACACCGGCAATTCCCGCGGATTCGGATTCGTGGTGATGGGCAACGCCCATGAGGCCGAGGTGGCCATCAACCAGTTCAACGATCGCGATTTTCAGGGCCGCAATTTGGCCGTGAACATTGCCCGTGAACGCGAGGCACGTCCGGCCGGCAACGGTCACAATCGCGACCGTCGTCCCGCCCGCCGCTTCTAATTCCGCAAGCGCCTCCGGCTTTTGCGGCCGGGGGCGCTTTCCCTCTCCCGTTCCTCCCCGGAACCTGTTCCATGAAAAACATCCATTGGCTGAACACGGTCTTTCTGTTCGGCACCTTTCTCACGACGCTCATCGGCGTCCCCGCCTATCTCTGGCACTTCGGGTTCGATCCCTTCCAGCTCGTCCTCTTTCTTTTCTTCTTCATCGCCACCGGCCTGAGCATCACGCTCGGCTACCACCGGCTCTTCTCGCACCTCACCTTCCAGGCGGCCACGCCCGTGCGGCTGTTCACGCTGCTCTTCGGCGCGGCGGCGTTCGAGGATTCCGCGTTGAGATGGTGCGCGGACCATCGTCGCCATCACAAGCATGTCGATCACGACGACGATCCCTACGATATCAACAAGGGATTCTGGCATGCCCACATTGGCTGGCTGCTCTTCCGCCGTGGTCCCGACACTCCGCTGACGTGGGTGCGTGATCTGCAAAAGGACCGCCTCGCCTGCTGGCAGCATCGTAACTACCTGGCGCTGGCGCTCGGAGTCGGATTCGTCCTGCCCACCCTCATCGGCTTCCTGTGGGGTGGCTGGGTTTCGGCACTCGGTGCCTTCCTCATCGCCGGAGTGGCGCGCGTCGTCTTCGTGCACCACATGACGTTTTGCATCAACTCCCTCTGCCACTGGACCGGCAAACGCCCGTATTCCACAAAGTGCTCGGCGCGCGACAGCTTCCTGATGGCGCTCTTCACCTTCGGCGAGGGCTACCACAACTATCACCACGAGTTTCAGCACGACTACCGCAACGGCGTGAAGCCCTGGCAGTGGGATCCCACGAAGTGGACGATCCGCATCCTGCAGGCCACCGGTCTTGTGCGAAATCTGCGCACCGTCCCGCGCGCAAAGATTCTGCAGGCCGAAGTGACCGAGCAACGCCGGCAGCTCGCCGCGAAGCTGGAGTCCCATCCCGCCGCAGGCGGCGCATTCTCCGGCATGCTCGACTCCGCACATGCGGCCTTCGACCACGCGCTGGAAAAATGGATGAACCTCCACACCGAATGGCAGAAGCTCCGCGACCGGCAGGTCGAGGCTTCACGCGCCTATCGCGCCAACCTTCAGCGCCAGCTCCGCGAGACCGGCAGGCAGCTCTCCGAGACGTTCCGTCAATGGAAGCACGCGTGCTCGATGATCGAGTCCGCCTGCGCCTGACCGCGAACATCAGTGGTGAAAGCCGGAGGCCTCCGCCTCTCCCAGCGGGTTTTGCACAGGATGTTTCCCGAAATGCGCGAGCGCCTGCTCGATGTCTCTCATCAGCAATGACGCGAGATCCCGGCTCACCCCGTGGCGGACAAGGATCCGCTGCACCGCGAGGGTCTCGCACTTCGGCGGGAGGGTATAGGCGGGCACCTGCCAGCCACGCACCCGCAGCCGGTCCGCGAGATCGAAGAGGGTGAATCCCGGGTCGGCACCGTCGCGGATCTTCCAGCTCAGTGCGGGGATGCCCGTTGCCGCGTCGCCGCCGTAGATCATCTCGAACGGACCGAGGGCGGCGATCCGGTCGGAGAGCCACGCGGCCGTTTCGTAACACGCCGTGTGGACCTTGCGGTAACCTTCCCGGCCGAGGCGCAGGAAGTTGTAATACTGCGCGACAACCTGACCGCCGGGGCGTGAGAAATTCAGCGACAGGTCGCGCATGTTGCCGCCGAGATAGTTCACCCAGAAGATGAGATCCTCGGGAAGATCGGTGCTCTCGCGCCAGACCACCCAGCCCACGCCGAGCGGAGCGAGTCCGAACTTGTGGCCCGAGGCATTGATGGATTTCACGCGCGGCAGGCGGAAATCCCACGCGAGTTCCGGCGCGCAAAACGGCGCGAGAAATCCACCGCTGGCGCCGTCGACGTGGATCGGAATGTCGAGGCCGGTGCGCCTCTCGTAATCGTCCAGCGCGGCGGCCACCGCGGCCACGGGCTCGTATTGCCCCGTGAAGGTCACCCCGAGCGTGGGCACAACGCCGATCGTATTCTCATCACAGCGGGAAAGCACCTCGTCAGGCGTCATGAGCAGGCGTCCCGGTTCCATGGGAATCTCGCGATGCTCGACGCCCCAGTAGCGCGTGAATTTGTGCCAGCAGACCTGCACGGGACCGGTCACGAGATTCGGACGGTCGATCGACTTTCCGGCCGCCCTTTGCCGCGCCTCCCAGCGGCGCTTCATCGCCATTCCACCCAGCATCGCCGCCTCGCTGGATCCGATCGTGGAGCAACCGATGGGATTGCCGTCCGCGGGCGCATTCCAGAGATGCGCGATCATCTGCACGCAGCGCGCCTCGATCTCGGCGGTCTGCGGGTATTCGTCCTTGTCCTCGATGTTCTTCGCGAGGCACTCGTCCATCAAGCGATGCACCTCGGGCTCGGACCACGTCTGGCAGAAGGTGGCGAGATTCTGCCGGGCATTGCCGTCGAGCATGAGTTCGTCGTGCACAACGGCATAGACGTGCCGAGGATCGTGCTCGTTGTCGGGAATGCGATATTTCGGAAGACTGACGCTGAGATCGGTGGAGGCGTAGACCTCGTCGTTGATCCTGTCTTGAACGGAACGTTTGTCGTGAAGAGCCATGGGGAAATGGGTCGCTCCGAGGATGATAGGCCCTGCATCCGGCGCGAGAAAGCCGAACCGTCCACGGAAATGCGGACACGAAAAAGCCCCGGCCGGAGAGACCCGACCGGGGCTGGAGATTCGGAAGTGCGCCTGTCCTAGAGCGCGGCTTCGTAGTTTTCGCCGGCCTTCTTCCAGTCGACGACATTCCACCACGCCTTCATGTAGTCGGGACGGCGGTTCTGGTAGTTGAGGTAGTAGGCGTGCTCCCAGACGTCGAGACCGATGACCGGTTTGCCCTCGACGCCGGCAACGGCCTTGCCCATGAGCGGGCTGTCCTGGTTCGCCGTCGTGACGATATCGAGACCGGCCGCGGTGACCACGAGCCACACCCAGCCGCTGCCGAAACGCCCGGCCCCGGCCGCCTCGAATTTCGCCTTGAAGTCGTCGAAGCTGCCCCACTTCGCGGTGATCGCATCGCCGAGCTTGCCCGACGGCTCACCGCCGCCGTTGGGGCTCATGATTGTCCAGAAAAACGAGTGATTGCTGTGGCCGCCACCGTTGTTGCGGACGGCCGTGCGAATGGCCTCCGGCACGAGCGAGAGGTCGGAGATAAGCTTGTCGACGGTCACGCCCGTGAACTCCGGCTTGTCGGCCACCGCTTCGTTCAATTTCGTCACATACGTCTGGTGGTGCTTGCCGTGATGGATCTCCATCGTCTTCGCGTCGATGTGAGGTTCGAGCGCGTTGGTTGGATACGGAAGTGAAGGAAGTTCGTATGCCATGATGTGTTTTTGGTTGGTCAGACCCACGCTAGGCGAGAAGCGGGCCCATTCAAGTGCCGATTGCCACCTTGCATCGGTATCATCCCTGATTGATCAGCTCCGAAAGACGGCGGGCGCGCCGTCGGGCCAGTCTCCGCAGGCGGTCCCGGTTGTTCGCGAGCTTCCCGCGCTCCTCCCCGCCAAGGCGTTGCATGCTCCCGATTGCCATCGTGATGTCGTGCTCGCCGCCCAGCGCGTCGCTCAGCCGTTTCGCGGCGTGAAGGGTTTTGCCGATGTCCGCGTCGAGAGCCTGCAACGCGGCGCCCTGATACCACAGGTCCTTGATCCGCTTGCGCCAGGCGTGAAATGCCTCCGCCCCGCCGGTGGCCTCCGCCACATCGCGGGCGCGGCAGGCCTTGCGCCACGTCTTCCACCAGCGCTTGCGCAGCTTCTTTCCGCTGAGCTTTTTCAACCGGAGGCGCTCCGTGAACGCGGCCAATTCCTTTGCCGCCGTGAGCAACTCCTCCGGAGCCACGGCTTCGACGGGAGCCGCCGGCTCGACGACCTCGAACCGCTGCGTGACGTCCTCCCCCAGCAACCGCCGGATGGTCTGGTAAATCACCGCCTGATCCCGCGAGCCTGCGAGTCCGTCCTTGAGCAGGCGCACATGCTGCAACGTCGCCTTCCAGCATTTGCGCCCCAGCTCGGGCCTCGCGAGCCGAAGCAGCGAGCGGTATTTCTTCATCGTCGTGCGGATCCGGTGAATCCGCGCGCCGGAATCGTGGGGAAGCCGCTCGAGGTCCCGCCGTGCCGAGCGCGCCAGCCGCAGAAGAACCCGCCGCAACGCCTCGCCGGCGGGTCGGTCGGGCTCCAGCGCGAGCTTCATCACCGCTCCGCGGCCCGGGCCTCCAGGGCCTCGCGGGTGACCACGTGCCGGGCTCCGCAGCGCGGGCAGCTGATTCGCAACGAGTCCTCACCCTCGAACAACGCCTCGGCGTCCTGACGAAAGGTCGGCACGAGCAGCTTCAGCATGCGCTCGTTGCTGCAACCGCACTCGAAGCGGTAGTGCCGCTGCTCGAGAAGGGAGAGCGCCTGCGTGCGGTCCAGCTCGCGAATTGCCGCGTCGTCGAGAGACGCCAGCCACTCGAAATCACAATCCGGCTGCGAGGTCACCAGCACGAGATCCTCGTCGCCATGCCAGAAAAACCGGCCCATGCGCTGCTCGCTCTGCTCGTAGAACCGCTCGACGGCGCGCAGGAGATCGGCACCTTCGAAATCGACCACACTGCGCCGTGGAGGATTCGTCCCCACGATGAGATCGCTGTAGAAAAGGCAGCGATCGCCCCGGCGGACGTTCTCCGTAAACGCATTCACCACCACAGTCTCCGTGGGATTGTCCCCCGCCGCGAAAATGTTCAGCAGCGGATTCTCGAAATGCACCGTCCATGCCACGCGGTCCGCGCGCGGACGCGACGCGCAATACAGCGTGACCGCCGCAAGCGCCTGTTTCGCAAGCTCGGCGACCTCGGGCTCGACCCGCATTTCCCAGTCGGCGAGATGCAGGTAGTAATCGACGAAAAGCGAGGAAAACTCGGCGCGGGCGACCATGGCATTGCGCTCGCGGACGAAATACGTCCGCACTTCAATCTGCCGGTCCTCGGTGGATGTTTCGCTGGTGCTCACGGGCAAAGCCACAGCGTGCCACCGAATCCGCCCCAAATCAAAAAGACTCTGCGAGCCTCTTGCGAAGGGCGTTCAGCGCCGCCTGCGTGACGTGCTGCTTGAAGGTCGCGCGGTCCGTCGGGAAAAACTCCCTCCACGCGATGGGCTCACGCCCCTCCTCCGCGAGGCCGATGAACACGGTGCCGACCGGCTTCGTCGGCGTGCCGCCCGAGGGGCCCGCGATTCCGGTTGTGGAAAGTCCGAATCGCGCCCCGGCATTGCGTCGCGCGCCTTCGGCCATCGCGCGGGCAACCGGCTCGCTGACCGCGCCGTGCTCCGCGAGCACTGCGGGATCGACGCCCAGCAGCGAGGCTTTCGCCTCGTTGGAATACGTCACGTAACCGCGATGGAAGATGCCTGACGCGCCCGGCACGTCGGTGATGCGGTTCGCCAGCAGGCCGCCGGTGCAGGATTCCGCGGTCGCGACCGTGGCACCGGCTTCGATGAGGCGATTCACGACAACGGTCTCGAGTTCTTCGCCGGACGTGCTCACGAGAAACTCCGCGAGCTCCGCCAGCACCGACTTTTCGGCAACATCGAGCACCGCTGGAAGGCCGATGAGACGGAGATCCACTTCGTTTGGTCGCGCGCAATAGCCGATCTCCAGCCCCTCGATCGCGGCAAGCGTCCCGCCGAGTTTCGCCTCGACGGTGGATTCGCCAATGCCGACGCAGCGGTAGATCCGGCATTCGGTCCGGTCCGCCCCCTGGGTGAGCGCGGCGATCCGAGGCAGGACGTATGCCTCGAACATCGGCTTCAACTCCCGCGGCGGACCTGGCAGCAGAAAAAGATGTGGTGCGCCCTCCCCGCCCGGCGGCAGGTAAAGACCGGGCGCGGTGCCGCTTTCGTTGGGCAGCACGGTCGCGCCCCTCGGCACCATCGCCTGCCGCGCCATGCGCTCTTGAAAAACGTATCCCCGGTAGGCGCAGCGATCCCGAATGCCCTGCAAAATGCCCTCGTCCAGCTCCAGCTCGAGCCCGAGACGCTGCGCGACGATCTCGCGCGTGATGTCGTCGGAGGTCGGGCCGAGTCCGCCGGTGACAAGGAGAAGGTCGCAACGGGCCATCGCCTCGACGATCGCCTGCTCCATCGCGTCGCCATCCGGCACGGCCGTCTGGCGTGAAATGCGCAGCCCAAGTGGAAACAACGCCTGACCGAAATAGGCCAGGTGCGAATTGATCACGGAACCCAGCAGCAGCTCCGTGCCCGTATTGACGACTTCGACGTTCAAACCGCGCTCAGCCTACCCATCCGCCCTCGGATTCCAACCCCCAAACCCTTCGTTCCGCAACCCGCGCAGCAGCCCGCCCGCTAGCATTCGTCGGCCGTGAGGGCCTGAATCCAGCTGTTGACCCGCGCGTGCTTCTCCCGATCCCGCTTGAGATCGTAGACGTAGAGAAGATTCGCCAGCACCCGCACAAGGATCTGCCGCGCCGTCGCGTCGGCGAGATGGCTCTTGTGCAGGCTGAGGTGCTGCTTCGCGAGGATGGCCACGCAATCCGCCTTCGTGAGGATGCGCCCGCGATGGAACGGATCGAAATAAAGATCCCCGTGCCGCGCAATGAAGTGGCCGGGCAGGTTCACGCCCTCGACGCACATCCCGGCGCGGGCGGCGACCATCATGTAAAGCAGCGTGAGCGTGATGGGAATGCCCATCCGGGTCTCGATCACGCACGGCAACAGGCAGTTCCGCTCGCTGTAGTAATCGTCGGAGTTGCCGCGAAAACCGAGTTCCCCCGACATAAAATTCGCGAGCAGGATCACCCGCTCGCGACTCGAAATGGCCCCGGAGCTCTTCAGCAAAAACTGGCGGCCCCATTGGTTCACCTTGAGCTCCATCGCGGCGCAATCCGCCTCGGGCATCAGCGCGCGGGCGAGCATCCAGTTTGCGCGCTCGAGGTCGTGATGATCGCCAAACAGGTGGCAAAGCAGCGTGAATTCGTTCTCCGCCTCACGACCCGCCACGATGTCCAGCACTTCCTGGACATGCCGGTTCACATCGCCGTCCTCCGTCGTCGCCAGCGAGGTAAGCTCGCTCAACACATCTTCATCGGCTTCGGCCAATTGCTCTTTCACAAGTCGGACCGTTTCCGGGTCATTGTCCTGCAACAACCGCAGAATCGCCTCTTTTTGACCGAACATCATTTCGCAATCACGTATTCCACAAACTCATCGCACGCAAGGGCTCAAGCGGCCCCCACAATCACGTCGCGCACTTCACCCGGCACGCAGGAGATGTGGAAGTTCAGGGGGTGACAACAAACCGCACAGTCTTCGATCATGTCGAGCTGACGGGAGGTGGTTTCGATTTCGATGGTGAAGCGACCACCGCAATGGGGACACACGACTTCGATTTCCTCGACGATGTCCATGGCGATCTCAGCCTCCTACGATTTCGGACATTCCTCAAGCAGAGGTTTCAGGATCGAACGGAATTCTTGGCGCGTCGCCCCAGAGATCCTCGAGCATGTAGAATGACCGCGCCTCGCTGTGGAAGACGTGAACAATGACCTGCGAGAAGTCGATGACCACCCACCGGCTGCCGGGCGCGCCGTCCTCGGACATCGCGCCGGTGCCGAAAATTTCGCGAACCTTCGCGCGAATGCCCGATGCAATCGCCTTGAGCTGCGGATCGGACGTGCCGCTGCAGACGACAAAAAAGTCCGTGAAATCGGAGATTCCGCGCAGGTCGATGATCTGGATGTCCTCGGCCTTCTTGTCGGCCGCGGCTTCCGCGCACACGCGAGCCAGCTTTTCCGCTTCGCTCATTCCGGCATCACTCATGCCGATACAGCCCTCTCCGGTAAATCACGTCGCATGCGCTTTCCGGCAGCAAATACCGGATGGAAAGGCCGCGCGCAACGCGATTTCGCACCTCCGTTGACGACAGTTCCAGCCGCCGGTGCACCCGCAGAAATTCGTCCGGCACCGCACCACCCTCGCGACTCATCACGACAAACCGCGCAAGCCGTCGCAGCGTGTCGATCTCACGCCACGTGTGGAGCTTTGCGATGTTGTCGTCGCCAATGAAGTAGAACAGCTCGTCGTCCGGGAACCGCTCGCGATACCCGCGCACGGTGTCGACGGTGAACGACGGCCCCTCGCGCCTCAGCTCGCAATCATCGACCTCGAAGCCGGGCTCGCCTTTCACGGACTCGCGGAGCATTTCCAATCGCGCATCGGCCGGCGCCGGCGGATCGTCGAGCTTGTGCGGCGAGATGGCCGCGGGAATGAATACCATGCGGTCCAGCGAGAGCTGTTCCATGGCGTCGCGGGCGAGGATGAGGTGCCCGAAATGCACCGGATCGAAGCTTCCGCCAAAAAGTCCTGTCCTACGCGCCATCCCGCATTCAACAATCGCAAATCCCAAATCGAAAATCCAAATTTCCCATGTCGCATCCCGGTCAACTTCTTCTCATCGGCGTGCCCGGCCCCGAGCTGGACGCCGAGACCGCCGCCAGTCTCCGAAAAATCCAACCGGGTGGATACATTCTCTTCGGCCGAAACATCCAGACCGCCCCGCAGCTCCGCAAGCTCATCGACGATCTGCGCGATCTCTCCGACATCGAACCGATCATCACGATTGACCAGGAAGGCGGCCGCGTCTCGCGCCTCAAGCTCATCGGCCACGAGCCGCCAAACGCCCAGCAGCTGCGTCAAAAGGGCGATCTGGAACTGATTCGCCGCCACGGGGACATCACCGGCAAGCTGCTGCGCCTCTTCGGATTCAATCTCGATCTCTGCCCGGTGCTCGACATTTCCTTCGACGACGAGGCGGACAACTCCCTGCGCGGCCGCTGCTACGGCCGGAGCGTCGCCGAGGTCATCACGAAGGCGGGCGCTTTCAACGACGCCCTCCGCTCGACCGGTGTCCTGAGCTGCGGAAAGCACTTCCCCGGCTACGCCTCCGCGACGCTGGACCCGCATCACGAACTGCCGAAACTCCAGCGCTCCCGCGAACTCATGGAGGAGCACGAACTCGCCGTGTTTCGCTACTTTGCCGACAAGGTGGACAGCATGATGATCGGCCACATCTCGATCGACGGCCTCGATGCGAGCGGGCTTCCCGCATCGCTCTCGCGCACGATCACCACCGAGCTGCTGCGGCAGGACATGGGCTTTGGCGGACTCGTGATGACCGACGACCTCGACATGGGCGCGATCCTCAATCACTACGGATTCGCCGAGACGATGCGGATGGCGCTCGATGCAGGCAACGATCTCCTGATGATCTGCCATCGGGTCGCCATGGCCGCCGAGGCGCTTGATGTGATCTCGAGCCTGCCGGCGTCGAAGCTCGATCCGGCGCTGGAAAATGTGGCCGGGTTCAAGAAGGGCCTCGTGCCGCCGGATCCTTTTTCGGAAGAGGCGCATCGCCTCCTCGACGAGGAAGTCTGGAAACTGCGCGTGGCCACGCTCGGCGAGGAACTCGCCGCCCGGCGCAGCCCCGAGGACGGCAAGCGCTCACCGGTGGAGCTTTATTGATGCGGATCAAGGTTGCGACGTTTCGGGAAGTCCGCTCTAACTAGCCGCGAACCAAACCAACGCTGCGGGTGGAACAGGATTACATCGCGTCGGGCATCGCCAAAATCGACTCAGACATTCATTACCTCATCGAGTGCCTCAGTGAGGTGCTGATCACTCTCGGAGACAAGGAGACGGCGGGCATTCTTCCCTGGTGTGGCAGCCCTCCGCCGGACAAAACCGTCGAGAGCGAATCGCACGCCGTCGAGCAGGCCTATTCGATCGCGTTTCAACTCCTCAACATGGTCGAGGAGTGCGCCGCGGGACGCACCCGGAAGCTCCGCGAAAATGCCGACAAGACCGCCGACAACCCCGGCACCTGGGCCTACTACCTGCGCCGCATGATCCAGGGCGGGTTCTCCGCCGAGCAGATCGCGCAAACGCTTCCCACAATCCGCGTCGAGCCGGTGCTCACCGCGCACCCCACCGAGTCGAAGCGGCCGGCCGTCCTTGCCCAGCATCGCGCGCTTCACACGCTGCTGGAATCACTCGACACGCCCTCGATGCCGCCGACCGAACAACGCCGCATTCGCGAGCAGGTCGTCGTAGCGCTCGAGCGGCTGTGGCGCTCCGGGGAAATTCTGCTCGAGAAACCGGAAATCGCCACCGAGCGCACGGGCATCATTTTCCATCTGCGCGATGTGTTTCCGCGCGCGCTCGCGCTGCTCGACCGCTCGTTCTCCGAGGCGTGGGACGCGGCGGGCTTTCCGCGCGAGCTGATCGAGTCGCATTCCCAATGGCCGAGGTTGCGCTTCGGGACGTGGGTCGGCGGTGACCGTGATGGTCACCCGCTCGTGACGGCGGAGGTCACACGCGAAACGCTTATCGAGCTGCGCCGAAACGCCTTTCTCGTGCTCGATCGCGAGCTGCGCGCCCTCGCCGGCGCGTTGCCGCTCTCGATGATCGTGCAGCCCGCTCCAAGGAGCCTCACCGAGCGCCTCGAGGAAATGGCGCAACTGCTCGATCCGAAGGTCGTTTCCGAGATCCGTCACAAGCACTCGGACGAGCCGTGGCGTCAGTTTGTGCTGATGATGCAGAAACGCATTCCGCTCGACGAGAACCGCGACGAGAACGCGCAGATCGTCGAGCAGGATGGCAGCTACCGCTTTGCCGAGCAGGTCGATTTCGACCTCGCGATTCTCAACGACTCCCTCATCGAGATTGGCGCCAGCCGCCTCGCGCGAAGCTCCGTCTGGCCGGTGCGCCGCGCCCTCGATGTCTTCGGCCTGCATCTCGCATCGCTCGACATCCGCCAGAACAGCGCGTTTCACGATCGCGCGCTCAGCCAGATTTTGAAGGCGGCGGGCTTCGCTGATTCGGATTTCGCAAGCTGGAGCGAGGAGCGCCGCGTCGAGTTTCTCACCGCGGAGTTGAGCGGTCCGCGTCCGTTCCTTTTTTCCGACTCGCGCATTGGCCCCGAGGCGGACGCCGTGCTCGATTGCTATCGCGTGCTCCGCGAGCACATCCACGCCTACGGCCACGAAGGCATCGGCGCGCTCATCATCAGCATGACGCGCTCGCTCTCCGACCTGCTCACCGTCTACGTGCTGGCCCGCGAGGCGGGACTGACGCGCTGGGAGAATGGCCACCTCATTTGCGAACTCCCCGTCGTGCCGCTTTTTGAAACGCAGGAGGACCTCGAGAAGAGCGCGGACCTCATGGCGAAGTTCCTCGCCCACCCCGTCACCCTGCCCAGTCTGCGCTACCAGCAGACGCTCCGCCGAAGCACGCCCGCACGCACCGCCGCGCGTCCCGTGCAGCAGGTGATGATCGGCTACAGCGATTCGAACAAGGATTGCGGCATCCTTTCGAGCCAGTGGGCACTCTACAAGGCCCAGCGCGAACTCACGCGCACCGGCGACGAGGCCGGCGTGCAGATTCGTTTCTTCCACGGTCGCGGAGGAACGATCAGTCGCGGCGCGGGCCCGACGCACCGTTTCCTCGACGCGTTGCCGAGCGGCACCATCCAGGGCGACTTTCGCCTCACCGAGCAGGGCGAAACGATCGCGCAGAAATACGCGAACCTCCCCACCGCCGCCTACAATCTCGAACTTTTCCTCGCAGGCGTCACGGCGGTGACCCTCGAGCAACAGGCAGGTTTCGCAGCGGATGACCGCGAACGCGACGAGGTTTGGGAGCCGCTCGCGAAGTCGAGCACGGCGGCCTATTCCGAGCTCGTTCGCGCCGAGGGATTCACCGAGTTTTACTCCCACGCCACCCCGATCGACGCGCTGGAGGTCACCCGCATCGGATCGCGTCCCGCGCGACGCACCGGCCGCCGCACCCTGGCCGATCTGCGCGCCATTCCGTGGGTCTTCAGCTGGAACCAGTCGCGCTACTATCTCACCGGCTGGTATGGCGTGGGCTCCGGCCTCGAAGCGCTTTCGAAGACCCATCCGGAGGTTTACCAAAGCATCCGCGAAAACCTTCGCACGCGCCCGGTGCTCTATTACGTGCTCACCAACGTCGAGACGAATCTCGCGAGCGCCGATCCCGAGATCATGTCCGCCTATGCGGATCTTGTGCCCGACGCGCGCATTCGCGACGCCTTTCTCTCCAAGATTCTCGACGAGTTTCACCGCACCCGGCAGGCGCTCGACGATGTCTTCCAGGGCTCGGTCGAAAAGCGCCGCCCGCGCATGCTCAAGACGCTCCGCATGCGCGCGGACGCATTGCGGATTCTGCACCAGCGCCAGATCTCGTTGCTGCGGAAATGGCGCGCTGCGTCGCCGGAGGAATCGACCGCTCTGCTGCCTCGTGTGTTACTCTCTGTGAACGCGATCGCCAGCGGGCTGCGGACGACCGGATAGGACGCGGACCGCCCGTCGGTCGCGCCGACGAGACTTCCCCCGACCATGCGACGTATTCTTCTTCTGCCTGCCGCGCTGTCCGCCGCGTTCCCGGCGCTTGCAAACCCCGTGCTCGACGGAGCGGACCCGCATGCCGCCGTCTTCGGCAGCACCTACTGGCTTTACCCGACCGGACCACGCTCCCAGTCGTTCACCGTGTATTCGTCGCAGGACCTGCGCAGATGGGAGAAGCACGACGTCATTCTCGATTTCAAGGACGTCGGCTGGATCGAGGACGACGGCGCGCCGCGTCATTACGCGTGGGCTCCGGCGATCGCCGCGAGAAACGGGAAGGGATACTTTTATTATTCCGTCGGTCCGCAGGGGCCCACGCCGAGCCGGATCGGCGTGGCCGTGGGCGACAAGCCGGAAGGGCCGTTTGTCGACAGCGGGAAACCGCTGATCACGGGCGGCGATGGATTCGAGGCGATCGATCCCATGGTGTTCATCGATCCGAAGGACGACAGGGCCTACCTCTACGCGGGCGGAAGTGCCGGCGCGAAACTGCGCGTCTGGGAGTTGAAGCCGGACATGGTGAACATCGAGCGCGAGATTCCCGTCGAGACCCCTCCGAATTTCACCGAAGGCGCATTCATGCACGTGCGCGACGGCATCTACTATCTCTCCTACAGCCACGGCTCGTGGAACAACTCGAACTACTCGGTCCACTACGCGACGGCGGACTCCCCCGTCGGCCCCTGGACGTATCGTGGCTGCATCCTCCAAAGTGACGCCACGCACAAGGGGCCCGGGCACCATTCATTCGTCCGAAATCCGCGCACCGGCGAGGAGTTCATTGTCTACCACCGCTGGGAAACTTCGAAGAAGGAGGGCCCCTACCATGGAAGTCGAAAAATTGCCATCGACCGCGTGCGATACGGCCCGGGCGGAGTCATCGAGCCCATCAAGATGACCGACAACGCGCCGAGTTCGCGAATTCGCTGACCGCGTCTTGTGCGGAAAATCCGCGCCCGCTAGGATTGCCGCGATGTTTCGTTCCCTCTCTCTTGCCGCCGTTCTTGCTCTGCCTGCACTGGCTCACGCCAACCCTGTTTTCCCCGGCGCCGATCCGCACGTGACCGTCTTCGGCGACCTGTATTGGGCCTACCCGACGCATTCGACGAATCCCGACGCGCAATTCCACTCCTTCGATTTCGTCGCCTACTCCTCGCCGGACCTCGTCAATTGGACCGCCACCGAGCCCATCCTGAAAATCGAGGACATTCCGTGGATCAAGGACGACGGCGCGCCGGAGCGTTTCCTTTGGGCGCCGGGCATCGTCGAGAAGGACGGCAAATACTACTTCTACTATTCCGTCGGCCCGCAGAATCCGAAGCCGAGCATCATTGGCGTCGCGGTGGCGGACAATCCCGCCGGCCCCTTCAAGGACAGCGGAAAGCCACTGCTGATCGGCGGTGACGGCTTCGAGGCGATCGACCCGATGGTGTTTATCGACAAGGACGGCACCGCGTATTTCTACGCGGGCGGAAGCGCCGGAGCGAAGCTGCGCGTGTGGAAACTCAAGCCGAACCTGATCGAACTCGACGAGGAAATCGAGGTCGACACGCCGCCGGAATTCACCGAGGGCGCGTTCATGCACGAGATCGACGGCACTTACTACCTCTCCTACAGCCACGGCGGCTGGAACAACCCGAACTACTCCGTCCACTACGCAACCTCCGATTCCCCGGTCGGACCATGGGATTACAAGGGACCGATCCTCAACTCCGGCCCCACGCACAAGGGCCCGGGTCATCATTCGTTTTTCCAGAATCCGAAGACCGGCCAGTGGTATATCGCCTACCATTACTGGCCGTCGGACAAAAACGAGCCGCCGCTCACCGGCGTGCGCCAGTGCAACATTCAGCCGGTGACGTTCCACAAGGATGGCACCATCGAGACGATCACGCCGACCAGCGAAGGCCCGGAGGCGTCGCCGCTGAAATAGCGTGAAGATCGTCCGCCATCGCAATCCGCAAGGCGCGTCGGAGTGGGCCGCCCTCGATCCGGACGGCCCGGCAAGACGGATCGTCGGCGACCTGTTGTCCGATTACGAAGTCACCTCGGAAACCGTCACGCTGGGGCCGCTTCTCACGCCGATCGAACCGGGGACGATTCTCTGCATCGGGCTGAATTACCGGCGCCACGCCGAGGAGACCGGCGCGCGCATTCCGCAGCGCCCCGTGCTTTTCATGAAGCCGCCGGTGACGCGCCAGCATCCCGGCGCGCCGATCGAGCTGCCGCGCCATCTCGCGAGCGATCGCGTGGATTTCGAAGGCGAGCTGGCGGTGATCATTGGCCGGAGCGGGAAAAACATTTCCCGCGAACGCGCGTTCGAGCACGTGCTCGGCTACACGTGCGCCAACGACGTGAGCGCGCGCGACTGGCAGAAGGATTTCGGCGGCAGCCAGTGGTGCCGCGGCAAGGGCTTCGACACGTTCTGCCCGCTCGGACCATGCCTCGTCACTCCCGACGAAATCCCCGATCCTTCCACGCTGACGCTTCGCACCATCGTGAGCGGCGAAGTGATGCAGGAGTCGCCCCTCAGCGATCTCATCTTCGACATCCCGACGATCATCGAATTCCTGAGCGGCAGCACCACGCTCGAGGCGGGCACGGTCATTCTCACCGGCACGCCTTCCGGCGTGGGCATGGCGCGCACCCCGCCCCGCTGGCTCGCGCCCGGCGACACCGTCACCGTCGAAATCGACGGTATCGGCGCGCTGACGAATCCCGTCGTGGAAGAACCGATCTAGGCTCTCGGCTTGCGCTCGACCGGATTGTAGTCCGCCGCATGATAGGAGCTGCGAACCAGCGGTCCGCTCGCGACGTATTCGAAGCCCTTTTTGTAGGCGATCTCGCGGTAAAGCTCGAACGCCTCGGGGCGGATGTATTCCACCACGGGCAGATGCGAAGGCGTCGGCCGCAAATACTGGCCCAGCGTCAACACCTGCACGTTTGCTTCGCGAAGGTCATCCATCGCCTGGAACAGCTCCGTCTCCGTCTCGCCGAGACCAAGCATCAGGCCGCTCTTCGTGACCACGCCGGGATCCATCTCCTTCGCGCGTTTCAGGAAGTCGAGCGACAGGCGGTATTTCGCGCGTGAGCGGACCAGCGGAGTCAGGCGCTCGACCGTCTCGAGGTTGTGATTGAAGACGTGCGGCTTCGCGTCGATGACCGTGCGCAACGGGGCTTCGCGCCCGTTGAAATCGGGGGTCAGCACCTCGATGATGATTTCCGGATCGACCGCGCGCACCGCCTCGATCGTCCTGGCGAAGTGCAACGCACCGCCATCGGCGAGATCGTCGCGCGCGACCGCGGTAATGACGACATGCTTGAGGTTCAACCGACGGATCGCCTCCGCGACCCGCTCAGGCTCATCCTCCTCGAGCGGAAACGGCTTCGCCGTCGAAACGGCGCAGAATCCGCAGGCGCGCGTGCAGCGCTCGCCCGCGATCATGAACGTCGCCGTGCCCTGGCTCCAGCACTCCCAGCGGTTCGGACATTGGGCGCTCTCGCACACCGTGTGAAGCTTGAGATCCGAGATCAGCCCCTTCGTGGAGAAGAAGACGGGGTTCGAGGGAAGGCGCACCTTGATCCATTCCGGCTTTTTCGACTGGTGCAGAGCGGGATCGATCTTCGAACAGGACATCGGCCGCCACTCTCGCGCAAAGCGCCGGGAAATTCACAGAAAAATCCGCTCCTCGTGAAGCGAGTGTCTCGACGGCGATCAATTTTCACCATCACTCAATGGGTCAAGGACTATCCCATACGGTTTTGAAAACCCTCTTGAGCTAAATTCCCTTCGCATGCACGCATATCAGGCGACAAACACACCCGTATGATTCCTCCTAGAACACTCAAACCCCGTTTCTCCACGTCGAGAGCATTGCGCTTCCTGCCAATCGCAATGAGCTGCGTGGCCCTTACCAGCCATGCAGCAAATGACTTTTGGGACGTCGCCGGTCCTGCAGCCTGGACGGACGGCGCAAACTGGTCTCTCGGCACCGCGCCAACAAACGCGGACCTAGCGATCATCAAGAACGGCGGCGAAGCCACGGTGGGAGCTGGCGATACCATCACGATCTCGAATCTCCGCTTCATCAACGGCACCCTCACCATGACGGGAGGCTCGATCGCCAACAGCACCTCGGAAATGCGAATCGGCGACTACGCTTTCGATGGGACCACCGGCACTGCAAATTTGACGATGTCCGGTTCGTCGACGATCACCGCAAGCGGAAGGCTCTATATTGCAGATGGGAACGGACAGGGTTCCACCGTCTCAACAGCGAATGTGACGCTCTCCGGAAACGCCACGTTAACGAATAACAACGATTACATCGTCATCGGTCGCCAAGGCGGCAAAGCCGTGGTCGAGCTGACCGATAACGCCAAAATCGAAAAGCAGGGAACGACCAACCGGCTGATTCTCGGAGACGGCAATTCTGGCGAAGCGCACGTTACGCTGAATGAAAACTCCCAGTTAAAGACTGCGAATGCGGAGCTCTGGGTGGGCAATGGTGGCGGCGCCAATGCTTATCTCCTAGTCAAGGACAACGCCATTGTAACCAAGGGTGGAACGGGTGGCTTCCTCACCATTGCACGTGACAACTCGACCGCCACTCTGGAAGTCGAAGGCTCCGGCAAGGTAATCTCGCAGAACCACGTGCGGCTCGGAGAAGGCGCGAATGCGAACGCCACCTTGATTATGCGCGAAAACGCTACGATGGAAATTGCCACCCGACTGGAGACGCACAACGGCGGATCGAATGCCACGGTGACAATGAGCGACAACGCGGCAATGACCATCTCCGGGGGCGACACCGCCGCAATTGGCGCGGGGAATACTGCCGTGGTCAGTTTCACGTTGTCTGACAGCGCCTCCATCACCGCCTCTAATTCCAAATGGAAGGTCGGTGACTACGGTGACGCCGTTGACGCGACTGGAACGACGGCCATCACCTTGAACAATAACTCCGGAATCGAACTCCGGGAACTTACGGTGGGTCATATCGGCGGCCCGACGGCAACCGCAACCGTTACGGTAAACAACAATGCCGTGCTCAAGGTGAACAACTTCGTCACGCTCGGCAGAGATGACAACACGACGAACAACGGAATGAATGGCCGCGTGATCCTCAACGGAGGCACGCTGGCGACCTCGTCGGTGCGGCAGGGCGGAATCGCTGCGGGCGCCGAGCCCAATGCCAGCCGAAACAGCATCAGCGTCAACGGCGGCACGATCCAGGCTCTGGCCGACGAAGCGGACTTCTTCCAGGCGACGGCCAACAATACAAATCGCCCCTACGTCTACATTGACGCGGGTGGCCTGACCTTCGATACGCAGGAATTCAACGTCGGCATCCAGACCGTGCTCCATGGCACCGGCGACTTCACCAAGATCGGCGGTGGCATCCTCACACTGTCCGGAACTCAGGACTACACGGGCAATACGTTTGTGGTGGAGGGCACGCTGTCGATCAACACTGCGTATCTCGCCGATACGGCAGCCGTTTACCTCTATACCGGGGCAACGTTTGACCTCGATTTCCTGGGCACGGACACGATCAACGCCCTCTACATCGATGATGTGATACAGCCTATCGGTGTATATAACAGCAGCAATCTCGCCGGATTCATTACCGGCACCGGCTCGCTAACCGTCGTCCCCGAGCCCTCGGCCTACGCCGTGGGCGTTGCCGGGGTCTTGGCTCTGAGCGCGATCATGCGCCGTCGTAAGGCACGCAAGGCATAGGCGAAGCCTCGACTTCCTCGCGAGGGCCGGAACCGAAAGGTTCCGGCCTTTCTTTTTCGTCCAGGCGAGCCATAACCAGACCGGACGAGGCACAAAATCAACTCCGCAAAATCGCCGACTTCTCCCTAAACGCCACTTGTAAGAACGATCGCTCCGTGATTGTCGGTAGCGAATTTTATTGCTGCTCACCACTCATTGAGGGCGAGCTTTGGGTCATCCTCTAACCCATTTGCGTTATCCATTCCACATTGCGGTTCCAATGAGAGCTCGCCAGTGTATCTCAGTTGATCCGTCCCTCATGAAAATCCCGACATTCCCCTCTTCCACCGCTTCAGGGCTTCGTAAAGCCTTGCTTCCCATCGCCCTCGGCTGCGCCGTTACCAGTCTGTATGCCGACAACAATTTCTGGATCGTGGAGGGGCCGGCCCCTTGGATGGAGGATGCCAATTGGTCTCTGGGATACTACCCGACGACCGACGATGTGGCGATCATCAATAACGGAGGTGCCGTCCAGGTGGGTGAAGAAGACGATATCTTCGTCTCCACCGTCCGGTTCGTCGACGGAAGTCTCGCCATGAAAGGGGGCTCCATCGCCAATGTTACTGGTATCATGCGGATTGGCGATTACGAGTTCGATGCACAGGAAGGCACCGTCAATTTCTCGATGTCGGATTCCGATTCGGAGACCCCTTCCTCGATTACTGCAATCGGCCGGCTCTACATCGCAGATGGCAACGGGAACTCGAGCACCGTGTCGACGGTCAACATGACTCTCTCGGGCAATTCCGTCATCACCAACGAGAATGACTACATTGTCATCGGTCGCCAGGGCGGCAAGGCAACGGTTGTCCTGAACGACAATGCCAAAATCGAGAAAAAGGGCACGACAAACCGGCTCATTATCGCCGACGGAGCTTCGGGAATCGCGGACGTCACGCTCAACGACAACTCCGCCATCATCTCGAGGACCCGATTGGACCTCGGAAATGGAGGACAATCGGACGTGAAGATGTATGGCGAATCCGAGATCAGCACGGTCGATGGAGAGATTTACGTCGGCAATGGCGCCACCTCCACCAGTCACCTCCTGGTTTCCGGGAATGCCGTTATCCGAAAAGGCGGAAATGGCGGCTTCCTCACCGTCGCTCGCGACAACTCGACTGCGACACTGGAAGTCGAAGGATTCGGCGCAGTGATCTCCCAGAACCACCTGCGTCTCGGTGAAGGCGCCAGCGCCGACGCGACGATGATTCTGCGCGATCATGCCACCGTCGACATCGCCACCCGCCTCGATATGGGCCTGGTGGAGGGACAGGGCGCAAAAGCCACGCTGACCATGAGTGGCGACTCCACGATGACCATCAACGGGAACTTCAGCGTAGGCATCGGCTTTGGTAACGGATCGGTGGCAAACTTCACCTTGTCCGACAACGCCGCCATCAAGGCGCCCACGTCGAAATGGAAGGTTGCCGATTTCGGGGGCACATCCAATTCCGGAACGGCCTCCATTACCTTGAACGGAAACTCATCTCTCGAACTGGGTGAAATGACCGTGGGTCACCTCGGTGACCCAACCTCCACCGCAACCGTCACGATCAATGGAAATTCAACGGTCAAGGTGAACACATTCGTCACGATCGGCCGGGATGACAACGCAACCAACGGCGGGATGAATGGGCGCATCTTCCTCAACGGAGGCACGCTTGTGACGTCGGCGATTCGCCAGGGCGGCACAGACGCCGGAGCTGAGCCCGACGCCACCCGTAACAACATCACCGCCAACGGCGGCACCATCCGGGCGCTGGACCATCAAGCCGACTTCTTCCAGGTGACGGCGCCCAATACGGCCCGGCCTTACGTGCAGATTGAGGCGGGCGGGTTGACGTTCGACACCCAGGAATTTGAAGTCGTCATCCAGGGCACGGTCCTTCATGGCGAGGGATCCTTCACGAAAGTCGGCGAGGGAGCGTTGTTTATCTTTGACGCTCAGGACTACACCGGCAATACGATCCTTAAGGAAGGCGAGCTCTCCCTCGCCACCCCCTATCTGGCGGACTCCTCGACGCTTTACCTTTATGACGGCGTCAAGCTGAACCTGGACTTCGAGGGAACGGACGTTATCTTCGCCCTGTATATCAACGATGTTTTTCAGGAGCTCGGCGTGTATGACAGCAGCAATCTCAGCGAGTTCCTCGCCGGCACGGGTTCGCTGACTGTCATCCCTGAGCCCTCGACCTGCGCGCTCGTGGGCCTCGGGCTGATCGCCCTCGTCTCCCAAATGCGCCGGATGCGCAGAAACGCATAGAAGATACTCCTTCCACCAAAGGCCGGGCGACGCGCTTGCGTTTCCCGGCCTTTGTTTTGCCCGGAACGTTTTCAAAACGGACACGCATCCAAACAGGTCTCTTTGCTCGTCGCGATAGGGTCCCATTTGACAATTTCTCCTCAGCGACCGGCGCTTCCACACCTCCTGATCTGTGAAATGCAGGGAATCCTTGGAGGTTTTCACCCGCACGGTTCGCACTTTGCGAAGGGCGTGACGCCGTCCACGATTCTTCAGCTCATGAGCGGCAACACCCCGCACGCGGCGTAGCAGACCCTCATTCGCGGCCGGTTGCTCGGCTCGCGAAACCTCGTGAATATTCCTTCGGCCAGGCTCCCGGAAGTCGGCGCGTTTCGCGACGCGCGGCCGCAGTCTCTGCGAGAGACGATCGAGATTTCCCCACCCTTCCCTCCTCTTGGCTGAAGCAGACACTGTGTTGGGCGACGACGAAACCATCGCTCACTTTCGCGAAGGCTCGACCCGGCATTCCGTTTCAAGCTCACGGGTATCGCGTGAGTCTTCGATGATCCGGACGCATCCGCTGCGCCGGCTGCGCCACATGACGTTTCGCTCTACGATCCGCAAAGCCGCCTGTCACCGCACGACGTCTACGTTGACGAGTCGCGTAGCTTTTTCCGCAGCCTCACGTGCGGCGTTGAGAGGCAATGCCACCTCTCCGACCGTCACACCGGCGGCTACGCTGATTCCTGTGATTTGGGCAGCTTTAAAACGTAATCCCCAGCCCACATGCTGTCGATGAACTCGAAAGCCGCGAAATGCACCCGCAGCGATCTTCCGCTTATCGAGTGACGCGGAGACGCGAAGTGCGCCTCATAGCGGGCTCGTAAAACGTCGCTTCCAAGTGGGCGAGCTTTGCCGTCCCGGAATGACACCCCTAAGAGTCCGTTTCTTTCAGTCGCGAGAACCGCCCCCTACGGCCTCACGGCTCACTCCCCCAAAGAGCTTCCACGGTTTGGTGCGGCCTCAGTCCCTCTCCGCCTCGTGAGCTTCATCCACAAAGAAAATGGCGGCCTCCCCTTTCGGGAAAGCCGCCATCCGCTCACTTTCGAGCTCTTACCCCTGAAGATCAGGCATTGGCACGGCGCAACTGATACCGACGGGCCAGAATCAATACGAAGCAACCCAGCGCGAGGGCCAGGCCCACTTCATGAGGCTCCGGCACCGCAGTGATGCTCATCGCACCGATGTAGGCGAACGGGCTTGCCGCCGCCGAGAGGGTCAACTTGATCTCTCCCGCCTCGTTCGGAACGAGACCCGTGAAGACCGCGAATTTGTTGTTGTTTCCATTATAGTTTCCGGCACCGATTCCAGCTCCCGAAGTTTGGAGGAGCTGTTCATACGTTCCGTTGGCATCCTCGACGGTATAACGCGTGGTCCGCGTCTCCGTATGCTGGCGTGTCGCGAAGATCTGGAAGTCGTAGGTAAGCGCAGGATTCAGTCCGGTAAACGTCATCCAGGCCGACGATCCCGAGTCCGACGAGTTAAGGAAGATGTAGTCGCGGGTGGCGTTCAACTGGGCCAGATCGCCAAGAAGCTCCGGATTCGGCGACATCAGGCCGCCGGCTGAGTTTCCATTCATCTGCCAGTTGTCCGAGAAGGTAATGCCAATTCCGGTCGCGATGTTTGCGTCCGTCACCATGTTGACAACGTTCGGGGGTTGGTCGCCACCGCCGCGGCGCATATTCAGAATGGCGTTGTTCCAGTAGAACCCATTGCTGTCGGGAGAGACCATGGGCGAGCCATCGTTGGGAACCGTGCTGGGACCGAAGTCGATCAACAGCCGGTCACCGGGATTGATTGCGGCCAAAACCGGCTGGCAAATGCCGAGACCGACCAAAAGCAGGCCGATGGAGAGGATGCGGGATTTTAACATAGGAGTTTGGGAGTTGAGTTTTTTGTGGGCTCCAAAAACACACACTCCCCGCGTTTGCGCGGGTTCGCGATCGCGAAAGCGTCAAGGGCTGGGGGGTGCATTTTTTCAGTAACGGAGAACCTCACCGGCGAGCGGAGATGTTCATGTCTTGTATACAATATGACTTCTTGAAGGCTGTCAACTGTTCTCTTTTGTATGCGTATCATAATCTGCTGCATACATGGAGTCGCCGCCGACGTCTTCCTGCATCGTCTGAAGGCCCGGCCTAGGCGAGGTTACGGCCACCTGAAACGGCCGCTTGAAGCGCTCCGGCGACCGAAAAATACGTCAGCCGCCAGCTCGCACGCCCCGCCGACCGGCGAGGGCTCGCTGAAGCGTCAGCGAGTCGGCGTGCTCCAGTCCCCCACCCGCCGGCAATCCCTGGGCAATCCGCGTGACGGGCACCCCGGTCGGCGCGAGGACCTCCGCGAGATAGTTCGCCGTCGCCTCGCCTTCCACGTCCGCGCTCAGCGCGAGAATGATCTCGCTGGGCCGCTCGTCTGCGACACGCGCCACCAGGGCATCGATTCTCAGGTCTTCCGGACCGATGTTCTCCAGCGGCGCCAGACGCCCTCCAAGGGCGTGATACCGGCCCGAAAACAAAAGCGTGCGCTCGAGTGGCAGCACGTCGGTCGCCGTCTCGACGACGCAGATTTCCCGGCCGGCGCGATCCGGATTCCGGCAAATCTCACACAATTCCTCCGTCGAAAAAAAGCCGCACAGCGTGCAGGCGCGAACCTGTCCCTGCGCTTCCGTCAGGGCCGTCGCGAGCTCCGCGGGACGGGCATCCGGCGACGAAGCAAGCCACAACGCGATCCGCTCCGCGCTTCGCGGACCGATGGATGGAAGACGGGCAAGCTGCCGGATCAACCGAATGAACGGCTCCGGGTAGTCGACGGTTTTCACGCGAATCAGCTGATCTCGGCGAGCGGCGACGGCGTGCTCTCCGAATCGACGTTTCCTCGACGGGCGCGCTCGGTGCGGAGAATGAACCGGTCGAGAGCCGGATCGGGAATGCCGACAATGCGCGCCTTGGAAAACTCCTCCAGCGCACGGTCCCACCGCTTCTCGCGATAGTAAATGACGCCCTTCCAGAAATGGTCGCGGCTCCTCACCCGCTCCGGTGAAAGCGTGTTCACCGGCGCCAGAATCTCGTAAAGCTCGATGCGGCGTCCGTCGGCCCGGCGAAGCATCTCGATGGGTCGCGCCTCCACAAATTCCCCGGCGGCCGAATGCGTCTCCGGCCCGACCATGATCCGGCAGCCGTAGTTCGCGCAGGCCGCGCAAAGCCGTCGCGCAAACTCGACCGCGGAGCCCGCAACGCTGAAGGATCCCAGCTTCGTGCCACCGTAGGCCGCGGCGATCATCGGCCCGGAGTTGATGCCCACCCGGAAGTCGAGCCGCTGATGCCAGCGCGCATCGCATTCCTTGTTGAGCGTCTCGATGCGGGTCGCCAGCTCCAGCGCCGCCTTGCAAGCCGCGACTGCGTGATCCTCACGCGGCAATGGCGCGCCAAAAACCACCCGGAGGCTCTCGCCACCGCACTCGTCGAGATACCCGCCGACATCGACGAGATAGTCCGACGCGGTCTTCAGATACAGATTCGTCATCGCAACGTAATCCTCGGGACTCAGCGCGTCCATGAGCTCGACATGGTTGTGAACCTCGCAGACGACGACCGTCGCATTCAGCTCCGTGCCCGGCAGATGCAGCGGCAGGTCGGAATCAACAAGGGCGTTGAACTGAGCCGGCGAAATGCGCTGCCCGAAAAGCCGCTGGAATATCCGTTTCCTCGAGCCGCCCCGACTCTGACTGTAACCCAGCCCGATCAGATAGCTGAAGATCACCGCGAGCACCGCCTGATACGGAGAAAAGAAAATGCCGTAGAGCGAGAAGACGACGGATCCCGTCAGCAGCAGGAACAAGCCGCCCATGGCGATGCCGAGCTTCGCCGCGGGTCGCGAGATATCAACGGTCGTCCAGGCGAACGCGAGCGCCGCCAGGAATGCAGACAGATAAATCCACACACGCGGCGTGGCGAGCAGCGTGCCTTCCGCGGAAAGTCGATTCAGCGCCGTCGCGCTCAACGTCTCGGCAGTGCGCAACCAGCCCGTTGCATCGAGCACCAGCACCGCGACAAACGAAATCGCGCTGATCAGGAGAGTAGCCTTAAGAAACCTCATGGGGAATCGGGAGAGCCTGCCTCATTCGGCTCGATTTTGCGATAGGATTTCACCACCCAATCGCTCAGCACGCCATCAGGATCCTGAATGGCTCGCGCGGGAATCGTGAATTCCCTCTGCCCGTTGTTCTTTCGAATGAGCTGCAGTCCGAATTGATAGTCCTTGAAAAGCGTCTCGCACAGGTCCCGCACCGCGGCATCCTCCGCGATCGCACGGCTCACAAGCGCGTCCACGGCCGCCGGCTCGAATTGGAGCGTGATCTCATACTGCTCCTTGAACCGCTCGGCGAACTGCTCGACGATCGCCGCCAGCTCACGCCCTTTCTCCGCGTGCCCGGTGCGCAAGAGCTCGTCGAGAACCTTTCGGGGCTCGGCAACCAGTTCGCGCGTCACGCGGAACGAGCGCACGCCCGATTGAGGCAGCTCGAACTTGTAGTCGCGCATCAGGCGCTCGCAAACCGTGAGCAAGCCACGCGCGCCCGTCTTTTCCTCCGCCGCACGGGCGGCAATGTCGCGCAACGCGTCGTCCTCGAAGAGCACCTCGACGCCATAGGCCGAAAATGCGCGCTCATACTGGCGAATGATGCTGCCCTCCGAGCGCTTCAAGATCTCGTAAAGATCGTCGGCACTCAGCGGATCGCAAAACACCCGCACCGGCAGACGCCCGATAAACTCCGGTTCCATTCCGAAGCGCACGAAATCCTGCGTCGTCACCTCGCGAAGGACATTTTCGTCGTCGGCGAGCGCGCTCGGCTCCGCATTGAAGCCAAGCCGCGACTGCTTGAGGCGCTGCCGCACCTGATCCTCGAGTTTGTCAAAAGCGCCGCTCACGATGAAGAGGATGTGCCGCGTGTTGATCGACTCGCGCTTCACGCGTCCCTTTCGCTGCATCTCGAAGGCGGCCTGAAGCTGCGCCTGCAGGTCCATCGGATTCCTCACCGGGACCTCGGTTTCCTCCATCAGCTTGAGCAATGTCGTCTGCACGCCGCGGCCGCTCACATCCCGTCCGACGCCACCCGGAGTGGCCGCAATCTTGTCCACTTCGTCGATATAGATGATGCCGTGCTCGGCGAGCTCGATGTTGCCATCCGCCTTGTGCACCAGCTCGCGAACGAGGTCCTCCACGTCGCCGCCGACATAGCCCGTCTCACTGAATTTCGTCGCATCCGCCTTCACGAAGGGCACGCCGATCAGCTCCGCGATGTGCTTCACGAGATAGGTTTTCCCGACGCCGGTCGGCCCAACGAGAATCACGTTCTGCTTCGCATATTCGATCACCGCATTCCCGTCCTCCTCGCGGAGCCGGCGCGCGTAGCGGGCGTGGTTGTAGTGATCGCACACCGCGATGCTCAGGACCTTCTTCGCCTCGTCCTGCTTGATGACGAACCGATCCAGGTGCTTCTTGATTTCGCGTGGGGTGAGATTGAACTCGAAAACATCCTGCTCGAAGTCTTCGTCCTCCTCAACGTCCGGCGGATCCCCCGCCGCCTGAGGAGCCGCTGCGCCGACTCGCGCGCCAAAACCCGTGCGCAAAAACTCCGCAAGCTTCTGCTGGATTTGCTCCGGCGTCATATTTGGCGGTTCGTTGCTCATGGTTCGAACTTACCCGGCAACCCTCCGGTGTCCACACTCACTCTCCGGAATTCCCGGCCAGCAGGCGGTCCAGTCCCTTCTTTAGCCCGGTCCCGGTCCTCGCGTGATCGCGAAACTCCCGCACCGTCTCCACCCATTTCTCCGACCGGTCCGATTCTCCGGCGGCACGCAGCTTCCGGTAACGGGCGAAATCCTTGACGTGCTGGTCCACCATCGGCCGAAGCTCTGCAATCCAGGCGTCCTGTCCGGTGGGACTCCCCTCCCGGAAGCGGCTCAGCATCTCTCCACCGGCGTCAATGTTCCCGCTCCCCCAGTTTCGAAGGCCATACGCCAGCAGGCCCAACGCCTCGATGCCCGATGCACTGAGCCCCGCGACCTCCGATGGTTCGACGGGGCGCCCGTCGGACATGCGCCGCCCAAGTTCCGCAAGAAACCTCGCGCGCGGCTGTTCGCGCAGCTCCATGCCATACAGCGGATGCGCGGCGAGCTCGGCAAATGTCCGCATCGCCTCCTCCTGTCGCCCGAGCATCAACTCCGCGATTCCCCGCTGCGCCAGCGCCTCGCCCTCGATCAGCCCCCCACCACGCGCGGCCTGGGCCGCCTTCCCGAAGCTCTCCACTGCGTCATCGAACCGCTGCTGGACCAAGGCCCGCCGGCCCTCCCGCAATTCCGTCTCGATCAAATCGAGATCCACCTTCGACGCCGCACGGGCCATCGCCTCGTTCCGCTCGATGAGCGCGTAAATGCCGAACCCGGAGACCGCAAAGAGCCCGATTGCGAGGAGCGTAAGCCCGACAGGAAATTGCGACTGCTTCTTCGGCTTCGGCTTTTTCGCCGCCTCCTCGGCCTCCTTCAACCGCTGCCGCGCGTAGCTCAGCTGCTCGATCAAATCGGCATACGACGCGAACCGTTTGTCCGGATCGCGGTTCAGCATGCGATTGATCACATACGCCGTCGCGTCGGAGACATCTGGCGCCACTTTTTGCAAATCCACCCCGGTGCTGTTCAGGTGCATCAGCGCCGTCTCGGTCGCGGTTTCCGCATCGAACGGAGGCTGCCCCGCGATCGCGTGAAAGAGCGTCGCCCCCAGGCTGTAAATGTCGCTCCGGAAATCCTCCGGACGATGCTCGAGCTTTTCCGGCGCCACATAAAAGGGCGTGCCCCAGATCTCCTCCGAATCGTCCGAAGCACCGCTAAGAATCCTCGCGAGGCCGAAGTCCACGATCTTCGCGAGCCGCGAATTTGCGAAAAGAATGTTCCCCGGCTTCACGTCGCGGTGAATCAGCCCCCGCTCCGCCGCCGCCTGGAGCCCGGAGGCAATCTGGATCCCGATGTCCAGCACCTGCGCCTCCGGCACCCGCTTGTGCAACTCCATCAGCTCGTCGAGCGAGCCTTTGTTGACGAGTTCCATCGCGAGGTAAAACTGGCCGTGATCCTCACCGAACGCGAAAACCCTCACGACGTTCGGGTGATTGATCGACGCCGTCAGCCGTGCCTCCTCGGCAAGCTTCGCGTGGTCGACGGGGGCGTCCGCCGATTCGCGCTTGAGAATCTTCAACGCGACCTCACGGTGCAGGCGGTCGTCCGTCGCACGAAACACGGCGCCCATCCCCCCCTCGCCCAGCGACTCGAGCAACGTGTAGTCGTTGAAATGAACCCGCACCCGCATCCCGGCACCGCACGCCGGGCACAAAACGTTGCTGAAGGGCTCCTGATCCGTGACATCGATTTCCTGATTGCACGTCGGGCAGGTTTCGATGATCTGGGGAGTCGCGTCGGACATTACGTTTCCTCTACCATTCCCACCATTCGTCATCAATTGCACCAATGGAGTTCGTGACTTTTCCCGTCGGACCGGAGAACGACGGCGAGCGGCTCGATCGCTTTGTCGCCGGTCGCATGCCGGAATTGTCGCGCTCCCGGGTCCAGGCGTTGATCAAGTCGCAGCACATCCTGCGCAATGCCGTCGCGACCCGTGCCTCGGAAACGGTGCACGCCGGCGACGAGGTTCGCGTGCATGTCCCCCCGCCGGTGCGTCAGGCCGGCCCTCAGGCGGAGGCGATCCCGATCGACGTCCTGTTCGAAGATTCCGATCTCCTCGTTCTGAACAAGCCCGCCGGCCTTGTCGTTCATCCCGGAGCGGGCAATGACACCGGCACGCTGGTTCACGCGCTGCTACACCACTGCAAGGACCTCTCCGGCATCGGCGGCGTCGAGCGTCCCGGCATCGTTCATCGACTCGACAAGGAAACGAGCGGCTGTCTCGTCATCGCCAAGAACGATCTCGCGCACCAGGCGCTCTCCGCCCAGTTCGCGCAACGTGTTGTTGAAAAGACCTACCTCGCCATCGTGCAGGGCGTGCTGCGTCGGCCCCTCGGGACCATCGACGCGCCGATTTCCCGGCATCCCACGCACCGGCAGAAAATGGCGGTCTCCGCACCCGGCAAGGGACGCGAAGCGTTGACCGATTACCGCGTCCTCACCTCCGCAAATGGACTCAGCCTTGTCGAATGCCGGCCGAAAACCGGCCGCACGCATCAAATTCGCGTGCATCTCAAGCACCTTGGCCATCCCATCGTGGGCGATCCCGTCTACGGCCGACGCGGAGAATTCTCCCGTCACCTGCTGCACGCGTGGAAACTCTCGTTCGAGCATCCGCGCAGCTCGCAGCGCCTGCATTTCGTCGCACCCGTCCCCGCCGATTTTCCGCTCGTGCCGCCCGATTCCGCCGGGCACGATACCTCCAATGGATCGTCTTAAACCTGCGATTGACGCCACGCTTCCGCTGCTCCGGCAGATGCAGTCGGGGTTTCGTCGCCAGCCTCGCGCATCGGTCGCCGACCTCGAAAAACTGCGCAGTCTCACGATCAAGGCATCTCCCGCCGAACCTGCCACCGCCGGGCGACCCGAGCCCCGTTTCACGACAACCGACGCCACTGCAGGCACGTCACCAGCCATTATACCAACCCGCGAATGGACGCTCGAGACATTGCGCGAAGCGGCACTGAAATGCGTGGAGTGTCCGCATCTTGTTCGCACCCGCACGCAGGTCGTTTTCGGTGTGGGCAATCCAAATGCCGATCTCATGTTCGTGGGCGAGGCGCCGGGGGCGGATGAAGACGTTCAAGGCGAACCGTTCGTCGGTCGCGCGGGCCAGTTGCTCACGAAGATCATCCAGACGATGGGCTTCACGCGCGACTCCGTCTACATCGGCAACGTCCTGAAATGCCGCCCCGACATGCCACCCGGCAGCACGGGAAATCGCAAGCCCCGCCCCGAGGAGATGCGCACGTGTTTCCCCTGGCTTGCCAAGCAGATCGAGATCATTCGCCCGAAAGTGCTTGTCGCCTTGGGAGCCACCGCCGTGGAAGGCCTGATCGGCGAAACCGCCCCCATGCGGGAGCTTCGTGGTCGCTGGCTTGATTATCGCGGCATTCCCGTCATCGCCACCTACCACCCCGCCTACCTCCTCCGCAATCAGTCGATCACGGAGAAACGCAAGGTGTGGGAGGACATGCTGAAGGTGCTCGAAAAACTCGGCGCGCCGATCTCCGAAAAGCAGCGCAACTACTTCACCTGACCGTCACCGGCGCGACAGTCGGTAGAACATCACCGAGCCCAGCGTGAGGAACAGCACGTTGGGAATCCAGATCAGCAGCTCCGGGAAGGCGTGGGGATTGTCGCGGAACGTATTCGCGATGATGATGAAGAAATAATAGGTGAACGCGATCGCGATGCTGAACGCAAAGCCGACCGAGGTCTCCTTTCGATGCGCGGTGATCCCCAGTGGCACCGCGACGAGCGCAAACGCCACACACGCCAGCGAGGCGGAGAAACGCTTGTTGAATTCCACCCGCGCCGGCTGCGGATTCCCGTCCGCCCCGCTTTGAATGAGCTCCAGGAGTTCCGGAAGCGTGTAGGATTCCAGGCGACGCCCACGCAGATGTTCCTCATAGAGGGCATCGAGCGGCAGTGCAAACTGCCCTTCGCCCACGACAATTCCATGCTGAATCTTGGAAATGTCGCGCGGATCGTCCTTGTCCCGCTGTTCGAGGCGGGCATCCTTGAATTCGAGCAAAAGCCGCTGATTCTGCGGATCCGGCCGAAGGCGTCCCGTCTTTGCGTAAAACACTTTCAACGGCTCCGAGTCCTTGCTGATCTCGAACACGATCAGGTTCTTCAGCGTGTCGCCCTCCTTGTCGCCGACATACACCCGCTTGTCGGGGAACTGATCGACCACCTCGTCCGCGGTGAACAACGAAATCGGATTGCTCGTCGCGATCTCGAAGATCGCCTGCGTCATTCGCTGTTCAGCCCGCGGCGCGACCTCGATGTTGATCCAAAAACAAATGCCCGTGAGGGCAATCGCCAGCGTAAAAACCGGCACACAAATCCGCGGAATGCTCACCCCGCTCGACCGCAACGCGATCAGCTCGTTGTCCGCCGACATTCGCCCAAAGACCAGCAGCAACGCCGTGAGAAATCCCCACGGAATTGTGAAGGTCAGCGAAAACGGCAGCACGAACGCCATGAACGCCAGCACCGTCTTGATGGGCACGTCCTTGTTGATCAGCAGATCGAGCAATTCCTTGAACAGATTGCCCAGCACGAGCACAAGGCTGAGCACCACGACGCCGATCAGCATCGTGACAAAGACGTTTTTCCCGACGTAGCGGTCGATAATATTCATGAACAGCGAGAGAGAATGCCTACGCGCTCACGCCCGCCGAGTCAAAATGCGAGTGCATATCAAGGCCAGGGTTCGCCACCGACGAAAAGCTGCCGCGACTGTGCACGATCCGCTCGGTCGAGGGAAATCTCGAGCACCAGATCGTCATTCGGCAGAACTCCCCGGCCCTCAGGCACGAAATATTTCTCGATCCCGTAGCGCAGTTGTGCGCCGTCCCAGCGCGCCCGCACCCAAGGCCCGGCATGGCTGCCGCGCGTCTGCACCACCTCCGCAATGCGCCACTCGTCGGACTCTTCCTGAAGCCGCACGAAGACTTCGCCGGCAGGCGGTGTTGCCATTTTCTCCGGAAGCGTCGCGATATCCGGCTGAAGAATGACATAGTCCCCGCGCAGCAGATCCCGCGGATCCGCCGTGTGGACTCGCAGCCGGTAGCGCGGCCCCTTCTCGGCGGCGAGATGATGATACGTCAGGCTCAATCCTGCGACCTGGAGGCCGAGAAGAAGATAGAGGGCGAATCTCATGGGCGTCGGTGGACGAGGTGTCGATGCAGCCGGCGCAATCCCCAGGCCACCGCCAGGAGCGCGAGGCCACCGCTCACGAAAAGCGTGCCGGTGTCGGCCATGCTTCCCGCGAGACGCAGAAACGTGGAAAGGATCACAAGTCCGACGACGAGAAAGGAAAGATTGAGTTGGTGGATCCGGCCCGAGGAGAGGCTGAAGCCGATCCAGCACAGCGCCCCAACGAACAAGGCACCCCAGAGGGCGAGCCATCCGGTGCTGTCGAAGCCCCATACATAAACCGACAGCGCGACGGTGAGAACGCCGAGAAACTCCCCGCTTTCGCGCAGGTGGCGCGCCCGCCGCCACAATTGCGAGCCGAAGCCGAGAGCCGCTCCCGCGACCGCGAACACCGCGCATCCATTCCAAAGATCGACGTCCGCCCCCTCTCCGAGCCTGGCGCCGATCCACCAGTAGCCGGCCACGATCCACACCAGCCACGCGAGCAGGCTTTGGCTGAAAATCGGAAGCGGGCAGATCGCGAGCCACCACCATCCAGCCAGCGCACTTGCCGGACCGTCGAGATGAAAAATCTGGCTCACCAACGCGAGCCCCAGCAGCGGAAACACGGCGCTACCAAGAAAAGCCGGCTCCTGCCACGTGCGGCTCCAGCCGCGCGCCCGCGCCTCGACCGCGACGACCGTGCTGGCGACGAGCAAGCCCAGCAGGCCGCCCAGCTTCGCGAGATCGGGGATCGTCCCCCAGTTGCTCGCGATGAGCAGCGAGACGCCCGCCACGCAAAGCACGCCGCCGATGACCCCGTAGGCAAGCGCCCAGCGCCCCGGCACCGCATCCCGGCACGACCGCAGAATCGCCTCCCGCTGCGCGGGTTCGATCAATCCCTCGCTCACCCACCGGTCCAGCGTTCCTCGCAGCCGCCGTTGGCCGGTCATGACAGCGCCTCCTCCAGTTTCGCAATACCCGCCGACGGCAGATCAAGGCGCCGGCATGCCTTCCAGAACTCCGACAGTCGCTCCGCAGTCACCTCCTGTGGTGGCATGGGACGCGAGAACGTCACCGTAACATCGCGGCGCAACGTCCGGGGCCATTTCACGAACCACCTCCCGCCCTCGAACGAAAAGAGGGACCCCCACAATCCGTCGAGGTGAATCATGACTACCGGACATTCCGCCTTCCGTGCCATGAGTTCAAACCCGCCCTTGATGTCCTGAATATCGCCGTCAAGTGTCAGCCTGCCCTCCGGAAAGACCAGCACTGCCTCCCCCGCCCGTGCACAGGACGCCACGCGGCGGATGGTCTCCCGCGCATTGGTTGAACTGACCGGAATGGAGCCAAAGGCACGCAGGCATCTCCCGAGTCCAGGCATCCGAAACAGTCCCTCGAACGAGGTGAATCGCAGTCTGCGCCCTGTCGCCAGCGAGAGCGGAATCGTGTCCGCATAGCTCACGTGATTGCACACCATCACCACACCGCCGTCGGCTGGCGCCTCTCCGACCACACGCACGCGATAAACCAGCCGTCCCAGCCCCAGCACCACCGTGCGCACCACACCCTGCACCAGGCGATCGAAACCACTTTGCCGAAAGGTCCACTCGTTCATGAAGCGATGGTGGCGCGTGCTTCCGAATTTGCCTAATCGATCCTCTTTTGCTTCATATCGATTTCGTCAATGTTGAATCTTCACCATCTGGAGCTGTTCTACTACGTCGCGAGGCATCAGGGGATCGTGCCGGCCTGCCGGCATATTCCCTACGGCATCCAGCAGCCGGCGGTCAGCGCGCAGATGATTCGGCTCGAGGAGGACCTCGGCACGAGCCTTTTCCGCCGGCGTCCGTTTCAGCTCACACCTGCGGGGGAACGACTCTACGAGGCCGTGGCACCCTTCTTCGGCAATCTGGAAACTCTCGAGAAGACGCTTCGAGGCGAGACCACCGAGCGACTTCGCCTCGTCGGCCTGTCGGAGGTGATGCGCAATCATGCGCCCGACCTGCTCGCGCGCCTCAAGAAACGGCATCCCCGCCTGCAACTCACACTCATCGAAGCCGAGCAACGCGCCGCCGAGCAACTCATCCTGCGAGGCGAGGCGGACCTTGCCGTCACGGTGCTTGAGCATTCCGGTCCGGCCAGTGGCTTGCGGTGCCGGACTCTTCTCAAGCTCCCGCTGGTGCTTCTCGTCCCGGAGAACTCTCCCTGTCAGTCCGCAGCGGAAGCCTTGCACAGTGGCGAGAAAGGCAATCTCGACCTGATTTCACTTCCTCCTCATGAGCTCATCTCCCGCCTCTTTCAGCAGGAACTCGAGAGACGCGGCCGCCGCTGGCCGATTGCCCTGCAGGTGACCTCGGCTGAATTGATCGGCCCGTATGTGGCCCGCGGTCTGGGCGCCGGACTGTCGGTGAGCACGCCCCACTTGAAGCTGCCCGCCGGGGTTCGCGAGCTGCCATTGAAGAAATTCCCATCCCTCTCGGTGGGAGCCTTCTGGGCGGGTCGGCTGACGCCAATCGCCGCCGAGTTTCTCGAGGATTTAAGCTCGCTCGCGAAGGCCTAACCTTCGTCGTCGGTCGGCGCCGTAAACGTCACGCCGGTAATGCCGGCCTCGGCGCAAACGTTCAACACGTCGACGATTCGCTGATGATTCGAATCATCGGCGACATTCAACGTCACCAGTGCCTGGCTCTTGTTGGCGTCCGCGGCCTGTTTGAAACGCTGCAGGATCGTGACAAGCTGCGGCATCTTCACGTCGCCCGGCGCCGCGACGAGCTGCTCGTTCAGGATGATCTGACCGTCCGGAGAGACATAAATCTGCTGTTCGTCCGGAATCTCCAGCGACTGCTCCTGCGCGACCGTGCCGGGCAGCGCCATGCTGATATCACTTTCGGGTTTGATGGGTTTTGCGGTGACCATGAAGAAGACCAGCAGCAGGAACACCATGTCGATCATGGGGCCCATCTGCATCTCCACGGTCTGAACGTCCTTGCGTCTAAGTTG
>Ga0182737_1000697_pt1 | contig 42335 bp, 36 predicted proteins | sample eDN5th30CBELigOP_FD_128878 | JGI IMG/M metagenome (GOLD analysis project Ga0182737, IMG submission 128878) | Enriched Organic Plus compost microbial communities from Emeryville, California, USA - eDNA 5th pass 30_C BE-Lig OP (version 2) (version 2) ... | reverse complement strand
GGCGCAGGCGGCGAATTGGAGGGCGGGGCAGCCTGCGCAGCAGGCCTCGGGCGCCTGGTGTCGCGCCCGAGCCCGCCCGACTTCGCCGCCTGCGCCTGCCCGGGCGGCGCGGGACGGCGCAAGCACCCATCCCTTCCCGGCCCACATCGCTTTCCAAAAAAACAACCCGATTCCCCCCCACCCACCATCCCCAGAACGAAACACCGGCCGTCCCCGGCGTTTCCACCCGCCGCCCCGTGGTGTACGATGCTTGCGCTGGCTTGCGTTCCGTCTTGCCTTGCCGCCAGTCTTGCTTTCCGAATATGGCCATCCAGTCCGACTCGCTTTCCTCCCTGCCCGACGCCCCACGGCTGGTCACGCCGCAACCGGTGTCGCCCAACGAAGAATCCATCGAGCGCGCCCTGCGCCCCAAGGCACTGCAGGAATACGTCGGCCAGCAGCGGGCCCGCGAACAGCTCGAGATCTTCATTGCCGCCGCCCGCAAGCGCGGCGAGGCGCTGGACCATGTGCTGCTGTTCGGCCCGCCCGGGCTGGGCAAGACCACGCTGGCGCACATCATCGCCCATGAAATGGGCGTGCAATTGCGCCAGACCTCCGGGCCCGTGCTCGAACGCCCGGGCGACCTGGCGGCGCTGCTGACCAACCTGGAAAAGAACGACGTCCTGTTCATCGACGAAATCCATCGCCTGTCGCCGGTGGTGGAAGAAATCCTGTACCCCGCGCTGGAAGACTTCCAAATCGACATCCTGATCGGCGAAGGCCCGGCCGCGCGCAGCGTCAAGCTCGACCTGCAGCCCTTCACGCTGGTGGGCGCCACCACGCGCGCGGGCATGCTCACCAACCCCTTGCGCGACCGCTTCGGCATCGTGTCGCGGCTGGAGTTCTACAACGCCGACGACCTGGCGCGCATCGTCACGCGCAGCGCCGGCCTGCTCCATGCCGAGATCACGCCCGACGGCGCGGCCGAGGTGGCGCGCCGTTCGCGCGGCACGCCGCGTATCGCCAACCGGCTGCTGCGGCGCGTGCGCGACTACGCCCAGGTGAAAGCGCACGGCACCATCGACGCCGACTCGGCCGGCCGCGCGCTGGCCATGCTGGAAGTCGACCCCCAGGGGCTGGACCTGATGGACCGCAAGCTGCTGGAAGCCATCATCCACAAATTCGATGGCGGCCCGGTAGGCGTGGACAGCCTGGCCGCGGCCATCGGCGAAGAGCGCGACACCATCGAAGACGTCATCGAACCCTACCTGATCCAGCACGGCTACCTGCAGCGCACCCCGCGCGGCCGCATGGCCACGCAGACCACCTGGCGGCACCTGGGCCTGGCGCCCCCGTCGGGCAGCGGCGAACTGTTCAACAAATAAGCGAAACCCTGCCCCCGAAGCGCCATGCGCATCGGGGGTGAGCCTGCCCTTCAGGCCACCAGCCGCAGGATGTCGTCGCCGTAGGCTTCCAGTTTGCGCGCGCCCACGCCGTTGATATGGCCCAGTTCGGCCATGGACCCGGGCCGGGCCAACGCGATCTCGCGCAGGGTGGCGTCGTGGAAGATCACATACGCCGGCACGCCGTGGCTCTTGGCCACTTCGCCGCGCCAGTGGCGCAGGGCCTCGAACAGCGGCTGCGCCTCGGCCGGCAGGTCGATGGCCGCGGCGCGGGCGCGGCCACCCGATTTGGCGCCGCGGGGCTTCTTTTCGGATTCGCGCCGCAGCATCAACTGGCGTTCGCCCTTGAGCACCGCGCGGCTGCCCTCGGTCAGGGCCAGCGTGCCGTAGCCTTCGGAATCCACGGTCAGCAGGCCCTGCGCCAGCAGCTGGCGCAGCACGCCGCGCCAGGCCGTGTCGGACAGATCCTGCCCCACCCCGAAGACGCTGAGCGTCTCGTGGCCGTGCTGGCGGGTGCGGTCGGTGACCTTGCCGCGCAGGATGTCGATGATGTGGCCGGCGCCGTAGCGCTGGCCGCGTTCCTTCCACAGGCGGTACACCGCGGACAGCACCTTTTGCGCCGCCACGGTGCCGTCCCAGGCCTGCGGAGGCTCGAGGCAGACATCGCAATTGCCGCAAGCGGTGATGGTCTGGCCGAAATACGCCAGCAGGCGCACGCGCCGGCATTCCACCGTTTCGCACAGGCCCAGCATGGCGTCGAGCTGCTGGCCCAGGCGGCGGCGATAGGCCTCGTCGCCCTGCGACTCGTCGATCATGCGGCGCTGCTGCACCACGTCTTGCAGGCCATAGGCCAGCCAGGCGGTGGCCGGCAGCCCGTCGCGGCCGGCACGGCCGGTTTCCTGGTAGTAGCCTTCGACCGATTTCGGCAGGTCGATGTGCGCCACGAAGCGCACGTCGGGCTTGTCGATACCCATGCCGAACGCGATGGTGGCCACCATGACGATGCCGTCTTCGCGCAGGAAGCGCGACTGGTTGGCAGCGCGCACCGCGGGGCTGAGCCCGGCGTGGTACGGCAGGGCGTTGATGCCGTTCTGGCACAGGAAATCGGCGGTTTCCTCGACGCGGGCGCGCGACAGGCAGTACACCACGCCCGAATCGCCCTCGTGCTCGGTGCGGATCAGGTCCAGCAACTGGCGCCGCACCTCGTTTTTCTCGACGATGCGATAGCGGATGTTGGGACGGTCGAAGCTGGCGACGAAATGCCGGGCGTCGTCCAGGGCCAGGCGCTGCGCGATCTCGCCGCGGGTGGCGGCGGTGGCGGTGGCCGTCAGGGCGATGCGCGGCACGTCCGGCCAGCGCTCGTGCAGCATCGACAGCCCCAGGTATTCCGGGCGGAAATCGTGCCCCCATTGCGAAACGCAGTGGGCCTCGTCGATGGCGAACAGGGCGATGCGGCCGCGTTCCAGCAACTGCAGGCAGCGGTCGGTCAGCAGCCTTTCGGGCGCCACATACAGCAGGTCGAGCTCGCCGGCCAGGAAGGCCTGCTCGACGTCGCGCGCCACCCGCCATTCCTGCGTGGAATTCAGGAAAGCGGCGCGCACGCCCAGTTCGGTCAGCGCGTCGACCTGGTCCTGCATCAGCGCGATCAGGGGCGACACCACCACGCCCGTGCCCTCGCGCACCAGCGCGGGCACCTGGTAGCACAGCGACTTGCCGCCGCCGGTGGGCATCAGCACCAGCGCGTCGCCGCCGCCGATGACATGGTCGACGATGGCCTGCTGGTCGCCGCGGAAGGATTCGTAGCCGAAAACGCGCTGCAGGACGTCCTGGGCGCGCGGGTCAGACATGGGAAGTAGCGAAAAGCGTCATGGCGGCGATTTTAAGCCCCATTGCCGCGGCATGAGCGCGGGCACGGCCGAATCGTCCCGCCAGGCGCCCTACCATGGCAGCCAGCGCCCGCGCACGAAGGCGTCGACCGGCATGGTCAACCCGGCGCGCATTTCGTAGTCGCCCGACACCACATCGCGATCGGCGCCCACCGCCAGGCGCACGCTGGGCGCCACCAGCATGCTGTGCTGCAGGCCGAAACGCTGCTCGACCGGCACGCCGCCTTCGCGCATGCCGGTGTAGGTGCCGGTCAGGACGCCCCAGCCGTGCAGCGGCACCCCGGCCGCCAGCGTATTGCGCATGCGCGGGGCCGCCGCGGCGCCCGCCCGGTACTGGGACAAGTCGCCGAAGCCGGCGTCGATCTGCTCGTTGGTGACGGCCAGGCTGACGGATTCGGTCAGGTTGACGTTGTAGCCGAAGCGGTACCGCCAGGCGTTGACGTGGTCGAAGCTGCTTTGCGTGGCGCCCATCTGGAAGGTGCCCAGTTCGCCGGCCGCATAGGTGGTGCCCAGGCCGCGGGTGGACAGATCCGGGGCGGTCTGCATCTGGCTTTCCAGCGTGACGACCGGGGTCAGGCCGTAGCGCAGCGTACCGCTGCCGGCCGTCACGCCGTAGTCGATGGCGCCGGACGTGGCCGCCGTGTCGGTGTAGTTCAGCACGCCCAGGGCCGACGAATACGCCAGGCGGCCCTGGGGCACATTCTGCGCCCCGCCGTTCCAGTCGGATACCTGCAGGCCGCCGATCGGCACCGTGCTGCCCCAGATCGGCGCATTGGCGGTCAGGTTGCCCAGGGCGACGGTGGGGCCGGCCGTGTCGCGGTAGGTCCAGCGGCCGCCGCCATAGGCGAACCCCTGTTGCGACCCCACCGCGGAAAACCAGGGGTTGGCGGGCTGCGCGACGCCCGTCACCACCATGACCGACCCGCTGGGCACCGGATCCAGGGTTTCCAGGCCGAACGCATAATTCTGCTGCGGCACCTGGGGCACGTCGGGAAACAGGTTGGCGCACTCGATGGGCAGCGGCGCGGCCTGGGCATCGGCCGGCTCGCCAGGGTCGGCTTGCGGATCGGTGGCCGATTCGCTGGCCGCGGCGCTCTGGGCGGCCCCGGGCGCCGGCTGCAGCGAGGCGTCCGTCAGGCCTTCGGCCGGCCCCAGCTGGCACGGCACGGGGTCGAGGTCCAGCTGGCGCGATTCGGACACGGTGGCGGGGGTTACCGGCAATGGCTGGGCCGGCGCCAGCACCGAGATGCCCTCGCGCGCGGCGCGCTGGATGTCGTCCCAGCCAGGGCGGGGCGAGTCGGCCTGCGCCTGGACGGAGGGCTGGACATCGGGCGCGGCAACGGGCGCCGCCGGCTCGGGCGCGGCGGAAGCGGTATCGGCAACGGAACTGTCCAGGGTAGCGCAAGCGCCCAGGGCCATGTTGCAGGCCAGCGCGGCCGCCGTCAGGGGGCGGGACACCCGCTTGCGCTGGAATTCGCGCAGGGTCATGACACGAACCAGTGTAAAGACCGGGAAGCGGGACATCTGTAAACGTTCTTAAACGGGCGCAAGGGTTGAGGCGTTATTTTAGTGAAACGCCGGGCGCGCACGGTATATTTCAATCCATTTCCTGCCCCTTGCCCCTGGCCGGTTCCCCGGCCACTATGGCGACATGGACACCCCACATACCAAGCTGCTGGTCGTCGACGACGACCCGGCCTTGCGGCAACTGCTGGCCGACTACCTGAACCGCCACGGCTACGACACGCTGCTGGCGCCCGACGCCAGCGACCTGGCCGCGCGCATCGCCCGCTACGCGCCCGACCTGCTGGTGCTGGACCGCATGCTGCCCGGCGGCGACGGCGCCGACGCCTGCCGGCGCCTGCGCGAACAGGGCGAAGACATCCCCGTCATCCTGCTGACCGCCCGCGACGAGGCGGTCGACCGCATCATCGGCCTGGAAGCCGGCGCCGACGACTACCTGGGCAAGCCGTTCGACCCGCGCGAACTGCTGGCCCGCATCGAAGCCGTGCTGCGCCGCAAGCGCGGACCCTCGGCCCTGGTCAAGGACGCCCCCGTGGCGTTCGGCCCCTTCGTGTTCGACCCGGCCATGCGCCAGTTGCTGCGCGAAGGCGAGCCGGTCAAGCTGACCGGCGGCGAGATCAATCTGCTCGAGGCGCTGGTGCGCAACGCCGGCAAGCCCCTGTCGCGCGAACGCCTGCTGGCGCTGGCGCGCGACGACGACGGCGGCGAACGCAACGACCGCGCCATCGACATCGCCATCCTGCGCCTGCGGCGGGCCATCGAGGACGACCCCAAGCAACCGCGCTGGATCCAGACGGTATGGGGCATCGGCTACCGCTTCTCGCCCTGACCGCATGAGCCGACTGACGCGTTTCCTGTTGCCGCGCTCGCTGCGGGCCCGCCTGATCCTGCTCGTGCTGGGCGCGGTGCTGCTGGCGCAGGCCGCCACCCTGGCCACCGTGTCGTACTACCGCCAGAAATTCCTGGAAGACGTGGCGATCGGCTACATCGCCACCACCATTCGCACCCTGCGCGCGGCGGTGTCGCAGATTCCCGCCGAAGACCGCGCCGAATTCGTGCGCAACGCCTCGCAGAACCAGTGGCGGCTGTGGTCGCGCACCCTGCCCGCCGAGGCCCGCCTGCAGCGGCTGAACCGCCCGCCCCCGCCGCCGCCGCCGCGGCGCGCCGACGGCGAACGCGACGACGGCCGCGGCGGCGACGCCGAGCGCCAGCGCTTTCGCCATATGCACGACAACCAGCCGGACGACATCCGGCGCGACTTGCGCGGCCCCATCCGCGAGCTGAACGATCGCCTGAACGACGGCACCCGCGTGGCACTGTCGCACGGGCCGCAGCCGGAGATCTTCATCTCGCTGGCGCGCAACCCCGACACCGAAGACGCCCCGCGCCTGCGCGAATGGCTGGTCATCCCGCTCGAACGGCTGGACCCGCCCGTGGCCACCCCCATGGTGGCCGTGTGGCTGGGCGGCCTGGGGCTGGTGCTGCTGCTGGCGGCGGGCTTTTCGTGGCACATCACGCGGCCCCTGACGCGGCTGGCCGAGGCGGCCGACCGCCTGGCCGCCGGCCAGCCGCAACGCGTACAGCCCTCGGGCCCGCACGAAACGCGGGCGCTGGGCGAACGCTTCAACGCCATGCTGGACGCGCTGGCCGAATCCGACTCGGTGCGCCGCACGCTGCTGTCGGGCCTGCCGCACGACCTGAAAGGGCCGCTGTCGCGCATGTGGCTGCGCATCGAGATGGCCGACGACCCGGGCCTGAAAGAAGGCCTGCGCAAAGACCTGCAGGACATGCAGCACATGGTCGACCAGTTCATCGGCTTCGTGCGCGGCACCGACCCGGCCGCCTACCGCTATGCCCCGCTGGCCCTGCCCGAATGGCTGGCCGACCGCGTGGGCGGCTGGCAGAGCACGGGCACGGCCATCACCCTGGACGCCCCGGACGAGCCCATGACGGTACAAGGCGACGCGGTGGCGCTGGGCCGGCTGCTGGACAACCTGATCGGCAACGCGCTGCACCACGGCCAGCCGCCCGTGGACGTGCGGCTGCGCCGCGAAGGCGGCCAGGCGGTACTGGACGTGGCCGACCATGGCCCGGGCATCGCCGCCGAGCGCCGCGCCGAAGCGCTGCGCCCGTTCGCGCGGCTGGACGATGCCCGCACCCGCACCGGCAACGTGGGCCTGGGCCTGGCCCTGGCCGAGGCCATCGCGCGGGCGCACGGCGGCACGCTGGCGCTGCTGCGGGCCGACAGCGGCGGCCTGCTGGTGCGCATCACGCTGCCCCTGGCCGGCTGACCGGCCGGGCGCGCCGGCCAGGGTGCGCCCGGCCTATGCCGCCGCGCGGCGCGCCTTGCCGAACACCGACCGGTAGGCCAGCAGGTTGAAGATCACCACCACCGGCACCCCGATCACCGCGCCGGCCAGCACCAGCCGCATCGAGCCGATCGAGGCCGTGCCGTCCCACAGGGTCATGTCGTCCAGAATCAGGTACGGGAACAGGCTGTAGGCCAGGCCCGCCAGCATCAGCAGGTACAGCACCACGCACAGCACGAAGGGCAGCCAGCTGTGCTGCTCGGTACGGCCCGGCACGCGGGCCAGCAGCATCTCGGCGGTGGAAAAGCACAGCAGCATCACGGCCCACACCACCACCGCCACGGCCAACCCGGCGGAATTGCTCCATTTATAGAAAATGCCGGCATTGGCCAGCCCCAGCATGACCGAGGTGGCCGCCATGCCCACCGCCGTCCAGCGGATGGCGTGGCGCCCCCAGCGCGCGGCGCGGCGCTGCAGGTCGCCGTCGACCCGCATCACCAGCCAGGCCGCGCCCAGCAAGACGTAGGCCGCGACCGCGCACAGCCCGATGCACACGGTGAACCAGCCGTAGCCGGCCGCCGTCTGATAGCCCGTGGCGATGCGGCCCAGGATCAGGCCCTGCCCGAAGGCGGTGGCCAGCGAGCCCAGCCAGAAGCCCAGGATCCAGCGCGATTTCAGTTCGGCGCGGGCGCGGATGCGGAACTCGAACGACACGCTGCGCAGCACCAGCCCCAGCGCCATCAGGGCCAGCGGGCCGTACAGCTTGCCGAACACCACGCCCCACGCCAGCGGGAACGCCGAGGCGAACAGGCCGATGCCCAGCAGGGGCCAGAACTCGTTGGCGTCGCGCCAGGGGCTGAGCAGGCTCATCATGCGGCCGCGCTCGTCGGCCGGCGCCAGCGGCAGCAGCATGCCCACGCCCAGGTCGAAGCCGTCCAGCACGATCCCGCCGGCGATCAGCAGGAACAGCAGGCCCATGAACACCAGCGGCATCCAGAAGGTCGGGTCGTTGGCGTTGACGCCCAGCGAAGCGGCCAGCATGTCGATCATTGGGGCGATCCTCCGGGTTTGCGCACCGGCACCACCCCATAGCGGGCCGCATGGAACAGCATGCCGTTGAACGCGGCCAGCAGCATCGCATACAGCACGGCATAGCCGGCCAGGCCGAACGACAGCGTGGCGCTGCCGGCCGTGCCCAGCACTTCGGTCTGGGTGACGGTGGCATTGACGGCATAAGGCTGCATGCCCACCAGCGAGAACACGCCGCCCGCCAGCACGGCCAGCCCGCCGGCGTACATCGTGCCGACCACCAGGCGCAGCCACCAGCGCGGCAGCTGGGACGGATCCATGCCGCGGCGCGCGGTCAGGGCCAGCGTGATGCACGATACCAGCAGCATCAGCGCGCCCAGCAGCAGCACCACGCGCAGCGCCCAGAAAGCCAGCGCCACCGGCGGCTGCATGCCGGAGAACTTGTCCAGGCCCAGGTAGGTACCCTGGGCGTCGCGGCCCAGCCAGTCCTGGCCCGCCCCCTCCAGCGTGAGCGCGGCGCGGTTGGCCTGGGCGCGGCTATCGGGCCAGCCGAACAGGGTCCAGCTGGGCTGGGCGCCGCTGTGCCAGTAGCCGGCGGCCGCCGCGGCCTTGGCCGGCTGGTGCTGGGCCATGACGCGCCCGGCGCCGTCGAGCACCGGCGCCTGCAGGATGGACGCCGCCGCGGCCACCACCAGGGCGGCCTTGAAGGTACAGCGCTCGCCGTCGTGCAGCGGGCGCCGCAGGGCCTGCAAGGCCGTGATGCCCAGCATCAGGAACGCCGCCGCCAGGGCCGACCACAGCCCCATCAGGGCCAGATTCCAGCCCAGCGACGGATTGAAGATGACGGCGTTCCAGTCGTAGACCTGGTAGCGGGCGTCGATCAGGGTGGCGCCGGCCGGGGTCTGCACCCACGATTGCAGCGCCAGCACCCAGAACAGCGTCACGGCCTGCCCCACCGCCACCATCAGCACCGCCAGGGTATGGACGCCGTCGGACACGCGCCGCTGCCCGAACAGCATGACGCCCAGGAAACACGATTTCAGGATGAATACCGACAGCACGCCGAAGCCGATCAGCGGCCCGGCCACGTTGCCGATCTTGTCCATCAGCCCCGGCCAGAGGCTGCCCAGCTGGATCAGCACCGGCAGCCCGGCGGCCAGGGTCAGCACGAAAGACAGCGCGAAAAAGCGCACCCAGAAGCGGTACGCGGCCGTCCAGCCCGGCAGGCCGGTACGGTGCGCGCGCAGCTTGAAGAACAGCAGCAGCCAGGCCAGCGCCAGCGCCAGCGCCATGAAAAGCGCCAGGAAACTGAGGCTGGTGGTGAACTGGATGCGGGCCAGTAGCAAGGGGACAGTATCCATGATGGCCGGTAGTGTAGAGCCTGTTACCGGAAGATGGGGACGGGTTTACAACGGTATCGGGATGCGAACGTGGCAAAATTGACGCTTTGCCGCTGCCTTTTCCTATTCTTCCAGCATGACCACCGCCCCGACGCCGCCTGCCGCCACCAATTTCCTGCGAAATATCATCGAAGACGATCTGCAGGCCGATCGCTACCAGGGCAAGCGCTGGGCCGGCACCCCCGGCCCGGCGTCGGTACAGTCCCAGGGCGCGCCCGACCCGGCGCGCATCCGCACCCGCTTCCCGCCCGAGCCCAACGGCTACCTGCACATCGGCCATGCCAAGAGCATCTGCGTGAACTTCGGGCTGGCGCGCGACTACGGCGGCGTGTGCCACCTGCGCTTCGACGACACCAACCCCGAGAAAGAAGACCAGGAATACGTCGACGCCATCATCGACGCCGTGCACTGGCTGGGCTTCGACTGGAAGGCCGACGGCAACGACAACCTGTATTTCGCCAGCGACTACTTCGGCTACATGTACGAATTCGCCCAGGCGCTGGTGCAGGCCGGCCATGCCTACGTCGACGAACAGTCGGCCGAGCAGATCCGCGTCAACCGCGGCACCCTGACCGAGCCGGGCGTGGCCTCGCCCTGGCGCGACCGCCCGGCGGCCGAATCGCTGGCCCTGCTGGCCGAGATGCGCGACGGCAAGCATCCCGACGGCAGCCTGGTGCTGCGCGCCAAGATCGACATGGCCTCGCCCAACATCAACCTGCGCGACCCGGTCATGTACCGGGTGCGGCACGCCACGCACCACCGCACCGGCAACCAGTGGTGCATCTACCCGATGTACAGCTGGGCGCATCCGGTCGAGGACGCGCTGGAAGGCATCACCCACAGCATCTGTACCCTGGAATTCGAGGACCAGCGGCCGTTCTACGACTGGATCCTGGCGCGCCTGGCCGAACTGGGCCGGCTGGCCCGGCCGCTGCCGCGCCAGTACGAATTCGCGCGCCTGAACCTGACCTACGTGGTCACCAGCAAGCGCAAGCTGCTGCAGCTGGTGCGCGAAGGCCACGTCGACGGCTGGGACGACCCGCGCATGCCCACGCTGTTCGGCATGCGCCGGCGCGGCTACACGCCGTCGGCCATCCGGCTGTTCTGCGACCGCACGGCGGTGTCCAAGTCGGATTCGCGCATCGACTACAGCCTGCTGGAACAGGCCGTGCGCGACGACCTGGACCCGGGCACGCCGCGTTCGGTGGCCGTGCTGGACCCGCTCAAGCTGGTCATCACCAATTACCCCGCCGGCCAGGAAGAAACCTGCGCGGCGCCGCGCAACCCGCACGACCCGGACGCCGGCGTGCGCCAGTTCCCGTTCTCGCGCGAGCTCTGGATCGAGCGCGACGACTTCCGCGAAGAGGCGCCCAAGAAGTATTTCCGCCTGTATCCGGGCAACACCGTGCGCCTGAAGTACGGCTACGTGGTGCGCTGCACGGGCTTCACCAAGGACGCATCCGGCCGCGTGACCGAAGTGCAGGCCGAATACCTGCCCGACACCAAGAGCGGCACCCCCGGCGCCGACAGCGTGAAGGTCAAGGGCAACATCACCTGGGTCAGCGCGGCGCACGCGGTGCCGGCGCGCGTGCACCTGTACGACCGCCTGTTCTCCGACCCGCACCCGGACGCCGGCGACAAGGACTTCCTGGCCTGCCTGAACCCCGATTCACGCCATACCGTCGACGCCTGGCTGGAACCGGGCACCGCCGCCCTGCCGGGCGCCACCTGGCAATTCGAGCGGCTGGGCTATTTCACGGTGGACAGCCAAGACTCCACGCCCGGGGCGCCGGTGCTCAACCGCATCGTCACCCTGCGCGATTCCTGGGCCACGGCCTGATTGACGCCCGACCAATGACTACCGATTCCCTTGCCCTGGATTTCAAAAGCGCCACGCTGTATGCCATCCGCGTGGTGCTGCACAGCGCCGACCTGGACCGCCTGAGCGCCGCGCTGGACCAACGCATGGCCGACGCCGGCAGCTTCTTCGAGAACGAGCCGGTGGTGATCGACGCCAGCCGGGTCGACCAGCCCATCGACTGGCCGGCCCTGCTGGCGGCGCTGCGCGGCCACAACCTGCCGCCCATCGGCGTGGTGGCCCAGGGCGCCAACCTGCAGGCCGCCCAGGCAGCCGGCCTGACGCCGGTGGAACTGTCCACCCCGGCCGCGCGCCCCGCGCCCACGGTGGAAACGGCCCCGCCCAACGACCTGGCCACCCCGGTGCCCGCCGTGCCGGCGGCCGCCCTGGAAACCGGCACCGCGCCCGCCGGCGAAGCGGCGCCCGAACCAGCGCCCGAGCCGGCCGCCGAACCCGCCGCCGCGCCGGCCCAGGCCGATTCGCCGGCGGCGCCGGCCGCCCCCGCCACCGCGCTGGTCATCACCAAGCCGCTGCGCTCGGGCCAACGGGTCTACGCGCGGCACACCGACCTGGTGGTGATCGGCATGGTCAGCCAGGGGGCCGAAGTCATCGCCGACGGCAATGTCCACGTCTACGGGCCCCTGCGCGGCAAGGCGATGGCCGGCGCGCGGGGCGATACCTCGGCGCGCATCTTCACCACCCAGCTCGACGCCGAGCTGCTGGCGGTGGCCGGCGTCTACCGCGTGGTGGAAGACAAGCTCGACGGCTCGCTGCACAACCAGCCCGCGCTGGTCCACCTGGACGGCGAGACACTGCGCATCGAAGCCTTGAAGAAATAAGCGGGGGCTTGCCCCCCGGCAACGACTTCTACATCTTGTAAGAAGCCTTACACCGGCTTTTTGCTTTACGATAACGCGATTTATTCGAACATAAGGGTTAAACGGTCATGACACGTATTGTTGTGGTGACTTCCGGCAAGGGCGGGGTCGGCAAAACCACCACCAGCGCCAGCTTCTCGGCCGGCCTGGCCATGCGCGGCCATAAAACCGCCGTCATCGACTTCGACGTCGGCCTGCGCAACCTGGACCTCATCATGGGCTGCGAGCGCCGCGTCGTGTATGACTTCGTCAACGTCATCCAGGGCGAAGCCTCGCTGAAGCAGGCCCTGATCAAGGACAAGCAGCTCGAGAACCTGTTCATCCTGCCGGCCTCGCAAACCCGCGACAAAGACGCCCTGACCCAGGAAGGCGTGGCCAAGGTCATCGAAGACCTGAAGGAAATGGGCTTCGACTACATCGTGTGCGACTCGCCCGCCGGCATCGAGACCGGCGCGCTGATGGCCGCCTATTTCGCCGACGACGCGCTGGTGGTCACCAACCCCGAAGTGTCGTCGGTGCGCGATTCCGACCGTATCCTGGGCATCCTGGCGGCCAAGTCGCGCCGCGCCATCGAAGGCGAAGACCCGGTCAAGGAATTCCTGCTGCTGACGCGCTACAACCCCAAGCGCGTCAACGACGGCGAAATGCTGTCGCTGACCGACATCGAAGACATCCTGCGCATCAAGCTGATCGGCGTCATCCCCGAATCGGAAGCGGTGCTGCAGGCCTCGAACCAGGGCCTGCCCGCCATCCACCTGCGCGACACCGACGTGGCCGAGGCCTACAAGGACGTGGTGTCCCGCTACCTGGGCGAAGAAAAGCCCCTGCGCTTCACCGATTACGAAAAACCCGGCCTGCTCAAGCGCCTGTTCGGAGGGAAGTAAGCAATGTCCTTCCTGTCGTTTCTGCTTGGCCAGAAAAAGACCTCGGCAGTCGTCGCCAAAGAACGCCTGCAAATCATCCTGGCCCACGAACGCTCGGGCCGCGGCTCGTCGCCCGATTACCTGCCGCAGCTGCAGCAGGAACTGGTGGCCGTCATTTCCAAGTACGTGAACATCAACCCCGACGACATCAAGGTGCACCTGGAACGCCAGGACACGCTCGAAGTCCTGGAAGTCAAGATCGAGATGCCGCAGAAGGAAGCCTGACCCAGGCTGCGGCGGCATCGACACGCCCCCGGCAGGCCCAGGCCCGCCGGGGGCGTTTTGCCGGGTGCGGGCCGCTCAGACCTTCAATGTGAAGCCGCCGTCGACCACCAGTTCGATGCCGGTCACGTACCGGGACTCGTCCGAGGCCAGGTACAGCGCGGCGTGCGCCACGTCCCAGGCGTCGCCCATGTGGCCCATGGGAACCTGGCCGTCGCGCTCGCGCCACATGGCCTCGACATCGCCCCCCGCGTATTCCACCGCCAGGCCGGCGGCGTGCTCGACCATCGGCGTCTTCATCAGGCCGGGCAGGATCGCGTTGACGCGCACCCTGTCCCTGGCGTATTCCACCGCCGTGGTCCGCGTCATGTGGTTCATGGCGGCCTTGGTGGTGGAATAGGTCACGTACGGCACGCCGGTATAGCGCAGCGACGCCACCGACGAGATATTGATGATCGATCCGCCGCCCTGGTCGCGCATGGCCGGGATGAACTGCTTCATCGCCAGGAAGCAGCTTTTCAGGTTGATGGCGTAGACGCGGTCCCACTCGCTTTCTTCGGTCTGCACCACGCCGCCGACGCTGACGATGCCGACGTTGTTGTTCAGGATGTCGACCTTGCCGAACGCGGCCAGCGCCTGCCGCTGCACGGCCGCGATGTCGGCCAGCCGCGTGACGTCGGCCCGCAGCGCCAACGCCTGCCCGCCCTCGCCCTGGATGAGGCGGGCGGTTTCCTGGGCGGCCTCGAGGTTGATGTCGGCGCACACCACGCTGGCCCCTTCGCGCGCGAACAGCACCGCGGCCGCCTTGCCGTTGCCCCAGCCCGCGCCGACCGACCCCGCCCCCATCACCACCGCCGTCTTGCCCTGCAGCCGTTGCGCCATGGGTATGCTCCTTGTATGTGCCGGCACATTCACTTGCCGAGCATGTTGTCCGGCAACCAGGTGACGATGACCGGAAAGAAGAAGAGGATCAGGGTGGTGACGATCTCCATCACCACGAACCACCACGCGCCGCGGAATATCTGCGTCAGCGACGTGCCGCGGTCGATGCCGGCGATGACGTACACGTTCAGGCCCATGGGCGGCGTGATCAGGCCGATTTCGCACATCTTCACCGCCAGGATGCCGAACCAGATGGGGTCGTAGCCCAGCGACACCACCGTCGGGAACATGATGGGCAAGGTGATGACCAGCATCGAAAAGGCATCCAGGAACATGCCCAGCGGGAAGTACACGGCCAGCAGCAGGAAGATCACGGCCAGCGGCGGCACGTCGGCCTCGACCACCGTGCTGGCGATCAGCTGCGGAATCTGCGCCAGGCTCAGGAAGTAGCTGAATATGCCGGCCCCGATCATGGTGAACAGGATCATCACCGTGGTCGTGATCGACGAGCGGCAGCTTTCCAGCAGCCGGGCCTTCAGGAACGGCCGCGCCTGGCGCGAGGCCAGCAGCATCACGAAGGCGGCGAAGGCGCCGACCGCGCCGGCCTCGGTGGGCGTGACGAAGCCCAGGTAAATGCCGCCCAGCACCACCACGAACAGCAGCAGCACCTGCCACGCATCGGCCAGCGACGCGATGCGCCGGCCCCAGCTTTCAGCGGGCACGGTGGCGCCGGCGGTGGCCGTGGCGCGGCTGATGACCCAGATGCCGGCCATGAAGACCAGGGTGGACAGGATGCCCGGGATCACGCCGGCGACCAGCATCTTGCCGGCCGACACTTCGGTCAGCGCGGCATAGAAGATCAGCAGCACGCTGGGCGGGATCAGCACCCCCAGCACGCCGCCGGCCGCGACCGCGCCGGCCGACAACCGCGGGTCGTACCCGGCCTTGCGCATCTCGGGAATGGCCACCGAGCCCACCGTGGCCGCCGTGGCCACGCTGGAGCCCGACGTGGCGGCAAAGCCCGCGCAGGTCAGGATGCTGGCCATGGCCAGGCCGCCCGGGCGGTGGCCCACCCACTTGCGCGCTACGCCGAACAGCTTCTGCCCCACCCCGGCATGGTGGGCGAAGGCCCCCATCAAGATGAACAATGGCACCACGGTCAGCAGGTAGGAGGCCGACTGGTGATAAGAAAACGCCTTGAGGCGGTTCAGCACGAAAGCCAGGTCCTCGATCATGACGATGCCGGCCACGCCCGCCAGCCCCAGGGCGGCGAAGACAGGCGTGCCGATCGCCATCAAGACGAAGATCAGGCAGGTGGCGACCGTGGTCGCGACGACGAAATCATCCATGGTGGTTTCCCCAGGCGCCGCTCAGGGCTCGATCGGGGCGCAGGCGTCCGTCCCGGCCGGGTCGGATGCCCGCGCGGGCGCGCGGGGCAGCCCCCGCACGGCCACGTACAGCATGTGAAAGGCGAGCTGCAGGAAGCCGAACCACAGGCCCACCGCCAGCACGATCTTGGCCCACCAGATGGGGAACTCGATGTAGCCCCACCGGAACTCCCGGATGGCGAACGAGTGCGCCGCATCCTGCGTGGACGGCACCGCCAGGACCAGCAGCAGCAGCGCGGCGAAGCCCCACGACAGCGTCTCGGCGATGCGGGCGGCCCAGGGCGGCATGCGCTCGACCAGCAGGGTGACGCGGATGTGCGCGTTGTCCAGCATGGTCCAGCCCAGCCCCAGGAACACCACCAGCACCATGCTGAGTTCGGCCAGTTCGAACACGCCGGAAATCGGCCGCCCCCAGATGCCCCGGGCCGCGGCATCCAGCGTGGTGCCCAGCATCAGGAACATCAGGAACACCAGCGAGACCGCGCCGAACCCGTTCGACACCGTTCTGAAGAAATTCTCGAGTTGCCGCATGCGGCCCTCCCTTCATGGTTGCGCCCGCGCCGGCCGGCGCCACGCCCCGCGCGCGGCGCGGCGTGGGCCCGGCCCGCGCGGACGGCGCGTCAGCCCTGCCGGGCGATTTCGGAAGGACGCAGCAGCGTGCCCTTGGCGTCGTGCCTGGCGATGGCCTGGTCGATCAGCGCCTGCATGCGCTTGCCGTCGATGCCGGCGGGGCCGGCCACGGTGTCGACCCAGTGATTCACCTGCGCCGGCTGGATCAACGCCTTCGCCGCCTGCTTCTGCGCGTCGTCCAGCACATGGAACTTGACGCCCTCGCCCACGGCCTTCTTCACGTAGTCGTGCAGCACCTTGTTCATGATGGTGGAATACTGGCCGCCATAGATCTCTGCCACGATCTCGTTGCAGGTGGACTGCACGCCGGCCGGAAACGCGTTCCATGCGTCGAGGTTGATGACGGTGGCGGCCGGTGCGTGCGGGCCGTCGCCGATGTCGGTGAAATGCGGAGCGATTTCGTGCAGCTTGTAGGCCACCGCCGTGATGAAGTCGAAGCCGTACACGCCGTCGAGCACGCCGCGTTCCAGCGCCGTGTAGACCTCGGGCGCGGCCATGGGCACCGCGGTGCCGCCCAGGCGTTCGATCACGTCCGTGGCCACGCCGTAGCCGCGGATCCGCTTGCCCTTGATGTCGTCCAGCGACTTGATCGGCGTGCGCATGATCAGCGGCGCGTAGTTCCAGTTGGTCCAGTACATCACCTTGGCGCGATGGCGCTTTTCCCATTCGTCGCGCAGCGGCTCGAATTCGCCGTAGACATCGCGGCATACCTGCAGCAGCGCATCGGCGCGATTCATGCGGAAGTACCATTCCAGGCCGCGCGTCACGGGCAGGTCGGCCTGGTAGTATCCCGGCGAGATCAGGCTCATTTCCGAGGTGTTGTCGCGCACCGCCGACAGGTGCTCGCCCACTTTGTTCAGCGAGGCGGCCCAGTAGCGGCGCACCTTGACCGCGCCGCCGGAACGCTTTTCCAGCTCGCTCAGGAACCAGCGGTCCAGCCACGACGGCCCGGCCGTCTCGGACACGTAGCTGTCGAACTTGAACGTGACCTTGTCCTTGGCGAACACCGCCCCGGGCAGGCCGCCCAGCGCGCCAGCGCCGGCCAGCAGACCGCCGGCCTTGATGAATTCACGACGTTTCATGACTCCTCCTGGTTATGGGCGCATGGCTTGCGCCTTGTATGACCCGCGACAGGTCTAAACCGCCAAGGCGTCGCCCGGCTTCGCGCGCGCCCGTAATTCGGTCTTGAGTATCTTTCCGTAGCTGTTCTTGGGCAGGTCGGCGCAGAACACGTAGCGCCGCGGTTTCTTGAACGAGGCCATCTCGGCGCGGCACCAGGCTTCCAGTACGGCCGCGTCCAGGCGCCGGCCGCCCGGGCGGGCCACCACGAACGCCACCACTTCCTCGCCCCATTCCGGGTGCGGCGCGCCGACCACCGCCACCTCGAAGACATCGGGATGGCCGGCGATCACTTCCTCGACCTCGCGGGGATAGATGTTGGTGCCGCCGGAAATGATCACGTCCTTGGAGCGATCGGTCAGCGTCAGGAAGCCGTCGTCGCTCAGGAAGCCGATATCGCCGGTGCGCAGCCAGCCGCCGGCCAGCGCCTGGCGGGTGGCCGCCTGGTTGCGCCAGTACCCGCTCATGACCGCCGGGCCGCGCGCCACCACTTCGCCGCACTGGCCGGGCGGCAGGTCGTTGAATGCCGCGTCGACCACCCGCACCTCCATGCAGCACTGCGCGGTGCCCACCGAAGCGATGCGCGCGTCCCAGCGGGGCTGGGTGCGGTCGGCGATGGCGTCCTTGCGCATCGCGGTGATGGTCATGGGGCTTTCGCCCTGGCCGTAGATGTGCGCCAGGATGGGGCCCAGCGTGTCCAGCGCCTGGACCATGTCGGCGGCGTACATGGGCGCCCCGCCGCACACGATGGTGCGCAGGCCCTCGACCCGGGCCGGCGCCTCGCGCACCATGCGCTTGACCATGGTGGGTGCGGCGAACAGGCAGACCTCGCCCAGCTGGCGCGCCAACCCGAAGATCTCGGTGCTGTCGAAGCCGCGCGAGGCCGGCACCACGTGGCGCGCCCCGGCGCGCACGAACATGAAGTTGTAGAGCCCGGCGCCGTGCGACATGGGCGCCGCGTAGAGCCAGGCATCCGTGGCGGACACGCTGTCCACGTCGTAGGGGTAGCACAGCGCCATGGCCACCAGGTTGTCGTGGCTGAGCATGACGCCCTTGGGCCGGCCGGTGGTGCCGGACGTATAGAACAGCCACGCCAGCGACCCCGGTTCGACCGGCAGCGGCGCGCCGAACGCGTCGGCCGCGCGCATGGCGGACGCGAACGCGGCGGTGTCGACGCCCAGTTCGTGGCAGCCCGGCGGCAGCAGGCCGGGCGGCAGCGCGTTGCCGGTATCGGTAAGCAGCAACGCGGCCTGGGCATCGGCGACGATCCAGGCCGCTTCTTTGGCGTGCAGCTTGTAGTTGATCGGCACGATCACCGCGCCGATCCACCAGGCCGCGTACATGGCCACCAGGTATTCGATGCGGTTGGCCATGTACAGGGCGATGCGGTCGCCCGGGCGCACGCCGTGGCCGTCTGCCATGGCGGCGGCCAGCGCCGCGGCGCGCGCGGCGAACTGGCGGTAATCGGCGCGGCACTGCGCGCCGCAGAACAGGGCCGGCGCCGCCGGCGTCTGCAAGGCTCGTGCATGGAGCCAGTTGGCGACATTCATGGATTTATGCCCGCTTTGCTTCAAGAACGGATGCGTAGTTGGCCACGGCCGCGCCCCCCATGTTGAACACCAGGCCCAGCGACGGCCCGTCGACCTGCATATCGCCCGCGCGGCCGGTCAGCTGGCGGAAAGCCAGCGCATGCATGGATACGCCGGTGGCGCCCACCGGATGCCCCTTGGCCTTCAGGCCGCCCGACAGGTTCACCGGCAGCGCGCCGCCGCGCATGACGGTGCCGTCGTCCAGCACGCGATGCCCCTGGCCCGCCGGCGCCAGCCCCATGGCTTCGTAGATCAGCAGTTCCGCGATGGTGAAGCAGTCGTGCACCTCGGCGAAATCCAGGTCGTGGACTTGCGCGCCCGCGCGGCGCAGCGCGTCGCCGATGGCCTTGCGCGGCCCGTCGAAGGCCAGGAAATCGCGCGACGACATGGGCAGCAGATCGCTGACGTGCGCCATGCTGCGCAAGGCCACTTCGCGCGGGAAGTCGCGCGCGCGCTCGGCGCTGGCCAGTATCACGGCCGCCGCGCCGTCAGTGACCAGCGAGCAGTCGGTCAGCCGCAGCGGCGGCGCGATCAGGGGGTTGCGGTCCGACACGGTGTTGCAGGCGTCGACGTCGAGCGCCCGGTGCATCTGCGCCAGCGGGTTGCGCAGGGCGTTGCCGTGGTTCTTGGAGGCGATGGCGGCCATGGCGGGCAGCGGGTCCCGGTAGCGCCGGGTGTATTCCTGCGCGGCCAGCGCGAACACCTGCGGAAAGCTCAGCGCGGCTTCGCCGGCATCGTTCTGGTAGCCGGCGCCCGCCAGCGCCCGCGTGACATCGGCCGTGGTGTTGTGGGTCATTTTCTCGGCGCCCACCACCAGCACGATGTCGGCCTGCCCGGCCTGGATGGCGGCCACGCCGGCGGCGATGGCGGCCGCGCCGGACGCGCAGGCGTTCTCGCAGCGCGCGGCCGGCGTGAAACGCAGATCGGGCGAGGCCTGGTGGATCAGCGACGAGGCAAAGCCGTCGCTGACCATGCCGGCATTGAAATGCCCGAGGAACACCGCATCGACCTCGCTGGCCGGCACGCCGGCGTCGTCCAGCGCTTCGCGCGCCGCGTTGACGATCAGGTCTTCCAGCCGGAGCGCGTCGAGCCGGCCGAATGGGGTGTGCCCGCTGCCGACCAGCGAAACGGTGGGAATGTTCATGTGCTCCTCCTCGGATGGGATCTTTTGACATATGATGGTCACTCGCCATACGTACGTCTATAAGTGCACACACGTACCTACATACGTAGTTTTACGCATATGACCGAGACCCAACTGGAAGAACTGGCGTTCCGCGAATCACCCTCGCCGCTGATCATGACCGAGCACCGGCGCATCCTGCGATGCAATAAGGCGTTTGCGTCGCTGTTCGGCTATTCCGTCGAAGCGCTCACGGGCGAACTGATCCTGAAGCTCTACCCATGCAGCGCCGATTACTACGAAATCGGCGAACGCTGCCTGAACGCGCTGCGCCACAACACCGCGTATGAAGACGAGCGCTTCATGCAGCATCGCAGCAAAGAGATCTTCTGGGCCCGCGCGCGCGGCGTCACCCTGACGCCGCAAGACCCGTTCAGCCTGATGATCTGGAATTTCGACCGCATCCAGCACCGGCCCAGCAAGACGGCCTCGCTGACGCCGCGCGAACAGGAAATCGCCGGCTTCATCGTCAACGGCCTGACCTGCAAGGAAACGGCGGCCGAGCTGGGCATTTCGCACCGCACGGTAGAGGTTCACCGCGGCCGGCTGATGCGCAAGCTCAATGCCAAGAACACGGCCGAACTGGTGTCCCGGATCATCCTGGTCACCAACGGCGAATAGCCGGGCAGCCGCGCCGGCGCGGCACTGCCCGTATCGCCGATAAAAAAGGCCTGAGCCGGTTCAACACCGGACTCAGGCCCAGGGGTAGGGATTGGCCTGCGCGCGGCAGGCGCCGGCTTACTTGCCGACCTGGTCGCCGACGATACCGCCCAGCGCGGCACCGCCCACGGTGCCCAGTACGCCGCCACCGCTGATCACCGCGCCGGCCACGCCGCCGATGGCCGCGCCGCCCACCGTGCTTTTCTGGCGGCGGCTCATGCTGTCCCACGACGAGCAGCCCGCAACGGACGCCGCCAGCAAGACAGCCATGGAAATTTTCGAGAAGGTTCCGATTTTGATCATGATGAGGCTCCTATTTTTGTGCCCGGGACAGCGTGCTGGAATCAGCCTAGGCCACAATCAGGCACTACGACGTCCCCCACAGACTTTGAACCTTCAGAATCGCAAAAAGCGCCCCGACTAGCTGTTAGGGATGCCCATAAATTGTATCCATGGGTAGGGCCGGCACGGGCGGACGCGGGTAGATGTTGCGGGGCGCGCGGTTTATTTCACTAAACGTAACACGTCGCGGAAACGCGGGTGGTCGCAGCTTTCCATCCACTCGAACAAGGCCATTTCGGCGGTAACGACCGTGGCGCCCGCGGCACGGATGCGCCGCATGCCGGCGTGCTGATCGGACGCGCGACGCGACCCTGCCGCATCGGACACCAGCACGGCCCGATAGTTCAATTCGAGCAGGCCCACGATGGTCTGCAGCACGCAGACGTGGGCTTCCCAGCCCATCACCAGCACCGTGCGGCGCGCCGGCGGCAGCCACGCCTGGAAGCCGGGTTCGCGCGCGGCCGAGAAGTGTCGCTTCTGGAAGGCCGATTGCACCGAGGCCCGCAGCGGTTCGATGGTGGGGCCCAGCGCGCCGCTGTTGTGCTCGGTGGCGACCACCGGCACGTCGAGCAGGCGCGCGCCCTGCGCCAGCCTGGCGGCCGTGGCCGCCTGTTCCTCGCCGTGCGCGATGGCGGGCTGCAGGCGTTCCTGCATGTCTACGATCAACAGCGTCGAATCGGCGGCTTGCAGCAACATGGCGGGCCTCGTTGGGTCTGGCTTCGATCGGAAGGCGCCGGCCCCCGGGCGCGGCCGTGCCGCGGCGGGGGGCCGGCGCCCGGCTACACCTTACTTCAGCGCCTTGTAGCGCAGGCGGCGCGGCTTGGCGCCCTCTTCGCCCAGGCGGTGCTTCTTGTCGGCCTCGTATTCCTGGTAGTTGCCGTCGAAGAACACCACTTGCGAATCGCCCTCGAACGCAATGATGTGGGTGGCGATGCGGTCCAGGAACCAGCGGTCGTGGCTGATCACCATGACGCAGCCGGGGAATTCGAGCAAGGCGTCTTCCAGGGCGCGCAGGGTTTCCACGTCGAGGTCGTTGGACGGTTCGTCCAGCAGCAGCACGTTGCCGCCGGCGATCAGCGTCTTGGCCAGGTGCAGCCGGCCGCGTTCGCCGCCCGACAGCTGGCCGACGATCTTGTTCTGGTCGGCGCCCTTGAAGTTGAAGCGCCCCAGGTAGGCGCGCGACGGCATTTCGAACTTGCCCACGGTGAGCAGGTCGGCGCCGTCGGACACGGCATCGAAGACCGTCTTGTTGTCTTGCAGCGAATCGCGCGACTGGTCCACGAAGGCCAGCTTGACGGTCTGGCCCAGCGTGATGCTGCCGGAATCGGGCTGCTCGCGGCCGGCGATCATGCGGAACAGCGTCGACTTGCCGGCGCCGTTGGCGCCGATGATGCCGACGATGGCGCCCGGCGGCACCTTGAAGCTGAGATTGTCGATCAGCAGGCGGTCGCCATAGGCCTTGCTGACATTGCTAAATTCGATGACTTCGTTGCCCAGGCGCTCGCCCACCGGAATGAAGATTTCCTGGGTTTCATTGCGCTTCTGGTATTCGTACGACGACAGTTCCTCGAAGCGCGACAGGCGGGCCTTGGCCTTGGCCTGGCGGCCCTTGGGATTCTGGCGCACCCATTCGAGTTCTTTCTTGATGGTTTTCTGGCGCGCGGATTCGGCGGCCTCTTCTTGCTTCAGGCGCGCCTCTTTCTGTTCGAGCCAGGAACTGTAGTTGCCCTTCCAGGGAATCCCGTGGCCGCGGTCCAGTTCCAGGATCCATTCGGCCGCGTTGTCGAGGAAGTAGCGATCGTGGGTGACGCCCACCACGGTGCCGGGGAACTTGTGCAGGAACTGTTCCAGCCATTCGACGCTTTCGGCATCCAGGTGGTTGGTGGGTTCGTCCAGCAGCAGCATGTCGGGCTTGGACAGCAGCAGGCGGCACAGCGCGACGCGGCGCTTTTCGCCGCCCGACAGATTGCCCACCGTGGCGTCCCAGGGCGGCAGGCGCAGGGCGTCGGCGGCGATTTCCATCTGGTGTTCGATATCGTCGGCGCCGCTGGAGGCGGCCGCGGCGATCACCGCCTCGAGCTCGGCCTGCTCGGCGGCCAGGGCGTCGAAATCGGCATCGGGCTCGGCATAGGCGGCATAGACTTCGTCCAGGCGCTTCTTGGCCTGCACGACGGCGCCCAGGCCTTCCTCGACGGCCTGGCGCACGGTGTGCCCGGGGTCGAGCTGCGGTTCCTGCGGCAGGTAGCCGATGTTCAGGCCCGGCATGGGCACGGCTTCGCCCTCGATGTCCTTGTCGACGCCGGCCATGATCTTGAGCAGCGTCGACTTGCCCGAGCCGTTCAGGCCCAGCACGCCGATCTTGGCGCCGGGGAAAAACGAAAGGGAAATGTCGCGCAGGATCTGCCGCTTGGGCGGCACGATCTTGCCGACGCGATTCATGGTGTAGACGTATTGGGCCATGGGCTCGTATGCATAAACAAATCGAAGGGAAGCGATGATTGTAGGCCGGAACCGCTCAGGCCGGCCGGGCCGCGCGGCCGGGGCGCCACTGGGCCAGGCTGACGCCGGCCAGCGCCGTCGCGCCGCCGACGATGTGGTAGGCGTGCGGCACTTCGCCCAGCAGCACGGCGGCGATCGCCACAGTGCCCACCGGCATCACATTCAGGAAAACGCTGGCGCGGTTCGGGCCCAGGTGGCGCACGCCCTGCATCCACAGGTAAGGCGCGAACAGCGACGGGAAAATGCCGGCGTACAGCACCAGCGGGATATTGCTGGCGTTCAGCGGCGAGGCCGGCGCCATCAGGAAGGTGGGCAATTGCAGCAGGATGCCGAACAGCACCTGCACGTACAGCGATTGCCATACGCCGATCGGCAACGGCCAGCGGCGCAGCAGCACGCCGTACATGGCGTAGGCCAGCGCGGCCAGGCCCATCAGCGCATCGCCGGGGCTGCCGCCCACCGACAGCAGCCGGGCCGGATCGCCCTCGCCCAGCAGCACGCCCAGCCCCGCCAGCGACAGCACGCCGCCCAGCACCGCGGTGAACGCGGGACGCTCGCGCAGCACCATGCTGCCCAGCACGATGGTCAAGAGCGGCACCATGGCGGTGATGATGCCCATGTTGGTGGCGGTGGTGGTCAGCGCGGCCACGTAGGTCAGGCCCTGGTACAGCGCGGTGCCCAGCGCGCCCAGCACCGCCAGCTTGCCCAGGTGCGGCGCGATGGCGCGCCGGTGCCGCAGCACCTGCGGCAGCACGAACGGCGTCATCAGCAGGGCCGCCAGCACCCAGCGGTAGAAGCCGATGACGGTCGGCTCGATCACGCTGGCCGCCATCTTGGTCACCACCATGTTCAGCGACCACATCAGCGCCGCCAGCAGCGGGAACAGCATGTGGCGGGGGGAAGGCGTGGGCGTGGCGGCGGGCATGGACGGCGTCGGCAAGGCAAATGCCGCGATATTAGCGCCCGCCGGCGCGGGCCGCGAACGCAGGCCCGAAACGCGCGACAATGGCGGTATTCGCCTTGTCCGCGCGGGCGCGCCCGCGCCCTGATCCGGGAATTTCCATGTCCGCCTCCGCCACCCCGCCCACCTCGCTGACCCACTTCGGTTCCCACGAACTCGACATGCTGGCCAAGACCGCCGACGCCCTGAGCGCCTACCTGGGCAAGCCGGTGCTGGCCGAAGTGGTGCTGGGCGAGGAAGGCACGGAATGGGCGACCTTCGGCATCCCGCTGGCCCAGGGCGCCCCCGCCGACGAGCAGCCCCACGTGCAGATGGGCGGCCCGCAGGCGCGCCTGCTGGGCAACCGCGGCGGCCTGGACCCGGCCGACAACGACACCTACGACTGCCTGTACCTGTGGGCCGTGCAGATCACGCTGGCCGAGGGCGAGCGCTTCGTCAAGCTGGACCAGTCCGGCGAAGAAACCGCCTGGTCGGACGACCTGGCCGACATCCTGCCGTTCGCCCTGCACGACGAGCCGCTGCCGGACGATGACGATGACGACGAGGAAGACGACAAGGCCTGACGCCGCCGGACGCCGGCGGGAACTCAGGTAAGCCCGCGGCGCCGGTCGCGCCAGTACAGGGCGTAGCCCAGCGGCCACATCGCCAGCACCAGCATGCGCGCGCTGGGCTGGGTCAGGCGGTAGGCCTGCACCGCGGTGGGCAGGCCCGAATGCTGCAGGTCCAGGCGAAAGCGTGTGTAGCGGGCCGCGGCCATCAGGAATTCCTTGGGCCGGTAGCGGAACCAGTCCATGTGGTGCTCGAGAATGTCCCAGGCCAGCAGATACAGCCCCTGGGCATTGTTGCGCACCGAGACCGAGCCGCGGCTCAGGCCGTCCGCGCTGGGGTGGTAGATGCGCACCACCTGGTTGATGCAGCGATTCTGGTAGCCGGCGCGCGCCATGGCCCACCAGATCAGGCTTTCCGGCACGAAGCCCGCCACGTCCTCGGGAAAGGGAAAGCGGCGCAGCACGTCGGTGCGCATGCTGCCGAACTTCTCGCCCTTGATGCGATGGCGGAAATACATCTCGACCGCGGACGTATCGAAGACGTCGCTCGGGAAGCGGTCGCCCACGATCGAGCCGTCGGGCCGCGCGCACAGGCCCGTGACCCCCACATAGCCGTCGCGCGATTCGGGCGGGATGCCGTTCCAGCCGTCTTGCAGGATCTGCAGGGCGTCGGGCGGGATTTCGTCGTCGCTGTCGAGCGTCACCACGAATTCGCCGCGCGCCTCGCGCACGCCGCGATTGAAGGCGGTTTTCTTGTGCTGGTTCTTCTGCCACACATAGCGAATGGGGAAATTCGCCTGCGCCTGCCAGGCCAGTACGGCCTCGTGCGTGCGATCGGTCGAACCATCGTCGACGATCAACCACTCGAAGTTACGACAGGTCTGCCGTTTCAGGGATTCATACACACGGTGCAGCGTGGCGGCCCGGTTATAGGTGGGCGTCAGTACCGTGAACATGTAATGCGGGTGACTCATGCGCGGGGCCGATTCGCGGAAGGACGACGGCGACGTCTATTTGATTATGGGTAAAAACCAGGGCTAAGTGTATGGGGATATGCGGGAAGGCAACGCATTCGCGGCTGCCCAATTTGCAAACAAATCTGTCACGTCTTTTCTATTTTTATATTCGGCCGCGCCGGTCGGGCAGGCAGCGGGTAAACTCGGGCGGCTTAACCGGAAACCCTATGGAACCCCAGCCCATCCAGCTGAACGACATCGCGCTGTTCGTGGAAGTGGCCCGGCGCAAGAGCTTCAGCCTGGCCGCCCGCGCCCTGGCCATGCCCACCTCGACCCTGTCGCGGCGCATCGGCCAGCTGGAACGCACCATCGGGCTGCGGCTGATCAACCGCAACACGCGGCGGCTGGAACTGACCGACGCGGGCACCGCTTACCTGCGCCGCTGCCAGGGCCTGATCGACGAAGCGCGGCTGGCGCACGAGCAATTGCTGGCGCTGTCGGCCTGCCCGCAGGGGCGGCTGAGCATCTCCATTCCCTACAGCATAGCCATCTGGCTGCTGCCCGAGGCGCTGAAGGCGTTCACGGAACGCTACCCGGACCTGGAATGCGAATTCGACCTGAGCCAGAAGGCCGTCGAGAACTCGCAGGGCGGCCCCTTCGACATCGCCCTGCGCTTCGGCCGCGACCAGGCCGTGGCCGAACCGGCCGCGGTGGACGCCCCCACGGTGCAAGAGATCACCTCGCTGGACAGCCACTTGTACGCATCGGCCGACTACCTGCGCGAACGCGGCGAACCGCGGCAGCCCGCCGACCTGGCGGCGCACCAGTGCCTGCGCACCGCCATCGACCACGAGCATTCGTTCTGGACCTTGCACAATGGCGACCGCGCCGAACGCGTGGCGGTGCAGGGGGCCATCGCGGGTAACAGCGTCAGCGTCATCGGCACCCTGTCGGGCCTGGGCATGGGCATCACGCGGCTGCCCAATTGCCGGGCGCTGGCGCCCATCATCGACCGCAACGCCCTGCGGCGCGTGCTGCCGGGCTGGAGCACCGACCCGCTGTCGGTCTATGCGGTGTTCCCCTCGCCCGTGCTGCCGGCCAAGACGCGGGCATTCATGGAATTCCTGCGGCCGTGGCTGGACCCGGTGTGCTGACCGGCACGGCCGCGTACGGGCGTAAAAAAACCGCCGGGGCCGGCGGTTTTTTACATCAAGACGCGAGGCTTACACGCGCTTGATCTTTTCCAGCATCTTGAACACGCCCTTGGGCGAGTTGACGAACAAGCGCTTGAAAGCCTTGCCCAGGCAACGGCGTTCCAGGGTGTTGCGACGCACGCGTTTGCGCTCTGCCATGATGGTTCTCCGGTAAGGTTCGATGGTGGCCAAACCCGCCCGGCGTGATGGTTGCGCATGACGGCGCACCCGAAAAAGCCATAGGCTGGCGGCAAAAACAGGGGTAACTCGGTATTCTAGCCTGAAACCCCGCTTCCCGCCAAACCCGCCCCGCCCTGGGCCAGCTGCGCCCGCACCGCATCCGGGCGCGGCAGCGGGTCGACCGCGCCGTAGCCGGTGGTGGACAGCGCCGCCGCCGCATTGGCATAGCGCACGGCCGCCAGCCAGTCGTCGCCGGCGCAACGACGCGCCAGCAAGTTGCCGGCAAAGCAGTCGCCGGCCCCGGTGGCATCCACGGCCCGGACGGCCAGGCCCGGCACCGGCTGGCGCGTGCGGCCGTCGTCGACCAGGGCGCCGTCTTTGCCCAGCTTCAGCACCACCACGCCGGGCGCGCCGGCGGCGCGGATCCAGTCCAGCGTGCGCTGCGGGTCGTCGTGGCCGGTCAGGTGGCGCAGGTCGTCCAGGCTGGGCAGGAACAGGTCGGCCATGGCCAGGGTTTCGCGCAGGATGGCGCGGGCGCGCGCCACCGGCCATAGCCGCAGGCGCAAGTTGGAATCCAGGCTGACCAGGCCGCCCGCCCCCCGCGCGCGCTCGATGGCGGCCAGTACGGTATCGCATGCGCTGGCGCTGATCGCCAGGCTGATGCCCGATACGTGCAGGAAGCGGCAGCGTTCCGCCAGGCTGCCGTCCAGGTCGGACGGCTGCATGCGGCTGGCCGCGGAGCCGTCGCGCAGGTAGCTGAATACATGGCCGTCGGGGCCATGCTGCACGAAATACACGCCCGTGTGGGCGTGCGGGTCGACCCGCACGCCGGCGGTATCGACCTGTTCGTCGCGCCACAGTTGCAGCAGCTGGCGGCCGAAGGCGTCGTCGCCCACGCGGGTCAGGTAGGCGCAGCGGGCCCCCTGCCGGGCGGCGGCGATCACCGCGTTCGAGGTGTCGCCGCCGAACCCTTGCAGGTATTGCGGCTGGCCGGCGCGGGTCTGGTTGAATTCGATCAGCGGCTCGCCGAGCCCGACGATGTCGAAGTCAGCCATGGGCGACCTCGCGGGTGCGGACGACCTGGCGCACCAGCGCGGCGGTGTCGCGCGCGGCGAAGGCCGCCTTGTCGTACAGGTTGCCGCCGATGCCGACCAGCGCCGCGCCGGCGGCGAAGTAGTCGCCCATGTTCTGCCGGGTGACGCCGCCCGTGGGGCAGAGCGCCACGTCCGGGAAGACCGATTTCAAGGCCGCCAGGTGGCGCGGGCCGCCCGTATCGGCCGGGAAGATCTTGACGATGTCGGCGCCGGCGCGGCCCGCCGCCAGCACCTCGCTGGGCGTGAACGCCCCCAGCAGGCACAGCGCCCCGGCCGCGTGCGCCATGTCGGCGATGCCGGGCACCAGGCCGGGCGCCACCAGGAAATCGGCCCCGGCCACCAGCGCCTGGCGCGCCTGGGCTTCGTCCAGCACCGTGCCCACGCCCAGCACCAGCGCGTCGCCATGCTTGTCGCGCAGCGCGCGCACCAGGTCGGTCACGCCGGGGATGGTCCAGGTCAGTTCCAGCGAGGCGCAGCCCGCCTGTACGGCGATTTCGGCGGCATAGGCGGCGGTGGCGGCATCGGCGTAGCGCAGCACCGGCACGACGCGGTCGGCCAGCAGACGGGAAAGCGGCGTGGCGGGAACGGCGGATGAACTCATGGGCGTCCTGGGATAAGCACAGATGTGTCCACCTTGTGGACATATCGATCGCAATACGGCCATTATCGCCAGCCCCTTCCGGCCTGTCGATGGCCGGCTACCCGGAACTCGCGGAATCTGAGATACTGTTTAAATATACAGATATTTTCAGCGATATCCTGTCGCCTTCGGGCTATCCCGCCTTCCCGCCTCGTCCCCACGCTACGACCACCGTCATGAGTTCCCACATCCGCATCGTCGGCGCACGCCAGAACAACCTGAAAAACCTGGATCTGACCCTCGCCACCGGCGAACTGGTGGTCATTACCGGCGTGTCGGGATCGGGCAAGAGCTCGCTGGCGTTCGATACGCTGTACGCGGAAGGCCAGCGCCGCTATGTCGAGACCTTCTCGCCCTACGCACGCCAGTTCCTGGACCGCATGGACAAGCCGCAGGTCGACCGCATCGAGGGCATCCTGCCCGCCATCGCCATCGACCAGACCAACCCGGTGCGCAGTTCGCGCAGCACGGTCGGCACCATGACCGAGCTGAACGACCACCTGAAGCTGCTGTTCGCGCGCGGGGCCAAGCTGTACTGCCGCGGCTGCGGCAAGGAAGTGCGGCGCGACACTCCCGATTCGGTCGCCGCGTCGCTGGCGCGGCGCGCGCCGGCCGCCAGCGACCCGCGCCTGGTCGTGACGTTCCCGATCGCCGTGCCGTCGAACTTCACCGAAGAAGAAGTGCGCGGGTTCCTGGAACAGCAGGGCTACACGCGCGTGCATCACGAAGAAACCGGCGCCGCGCGCGCGCCGGCCGGCAAGGGCGCGCGCAAGGGCAAAGGCAAGGCGGCCTCGGCCGCGGCCCAGGGCGAGCGCCGCATCCTGCATGTGGTGCAAGACCGCTTCCGCCTGTCCAGCACCGAACGCGACCGCCTGATGGAAGCCCTGGACACGGCGCTGCGCATGGGCGGCGGCCACATGGCCGTGCACGCGCTGGACGACGACGGCGCCGACGCGCAGGTCTGGAAATACAGCGACCGCCTGCACTGCGCCGACTGCGACATCGAATACACCGATCCGCTGCCCAGCAGTTTCTCGTTCAATTCGCCGCTGGGCGCCTGCGAAGCCTGCCGCGGCTTCGGGCGGGTGATCGGCATCGACTACGGGCTGGTCATTCCCGACGAGAACAAGACGCTGCGCGAAGGCGCCATCAAGCCCTGGCAGACGCCGTCGTTCAAGGAATGCCAGGACGACATGGCGAAGTACGCGCCGCGCGCCGGCATCCCCATGTCGGTGCCCTGGAAGGCCATGACCGACGCGCAGCGCCACTGGGTGCTGCACGGCGACCCCGACTGGAAAGGCGGCAACAACGCCTGGAAGACCCAGTGGTACGGCGTGCACCGCTTCTTTGCCTGGCTGGAAAGCCGCGCCTACAAAATGCATGTGCGGGTGCTGCTGTCCAAGTATCGCAGCTACACGCCCTGCCCCACCTGCCACGGCGCGCGGCTCAAGCCCGACGCGCTGCTGTGGCGCCTGGGCAGCAAGCAAGAAGCCGACCAGGTGCTGCCCCCCGGCGACGAGCGCTACCAGCGCTTCATGCCGGCCGGCGCGGCCTGGAACCGCGAACAGCTCGAATCGCTGGACGGCCTGTCGATCCACGACGTGATGCTGCTGCCCATCGAACGGGTGCGCGACTTCTTCGATACGCTGTCGTTCAGCGGCGCGCTGGATGCCGCCACCGACCTGCTGCTGACCGAAGTGCGCGCGCGCCTGAAGTTCCTGTGCGACGTGGGCCTGGGCTACCTGACGCTAGACCGCCAGAGCCGCACGCTGTCCGGCGGCGAAGTGCAGCGCATCAACCTGACCACGGCGCTGGGCACCTCGCTGGTGAACACGCTGTTCGTGCTGGACGAGCCCTCTATCGGCCTGCACCCGCGCGACATGCACCGCGTGGTGGAAGTCATGCACCGGCTGCGCAATGCCGGCAATACGCTGGTGGTGGTGGAGCACGACCCGCAGGTCATGGTGGCCGCCGACCGCATCATCGACATCGGCCCCGGCCCGGGCGAGCGCGGCGGGCGCATCGTGTTCGACGGCACCCCGGCGCAATTGCGCGCCACGCCCACCCTGACGGGCGATTACCTGGGCGGGCGCCAGCGCGTCGAGGCGCCGCGCCCCATGCCGGTGGCGGCCAACACGCCGCGCCTGGTGCTGGAAGGCGCCACGGCGCACAACCTGCGCAACGTATCGATCGAACTGCCGCTGGGCCGCCTGGTGTGCGTCACCGGCGTGTCGGGCTCGGGCAAGTCCACGCTGGTGCAGGACGTGCTCTACCCCGCCCTGCTCAAGCACCAGGGCAAGCCGTCCGAAGCGCCGGGCGCTTTCGAGCGCCTGCTGGGCGCCGAGCAGATCGCCGAGGTGGTCATGGTGGACCAGACCCCCATCGGCAAGACCGCGCGCTCGAACCCGGCCAGCTACGTGGGCGCCTTCGACGCGATCCGCAAGCTGTTCGCGCAGGCGCCGCTGGCCAAGGAACGCGGCTACACCGCCGGCACGTTCAGCTTCAACAGCGGCGACGGGCGCTGCCCCACCTGCGGGGGCACCGGCTTCGAGCACGTCGAGATGCAGTTCCTGTCCGACGTCTACCTGCGCTGCCCCGATTGCGATGGCCGGCGCTTCCGCCCCGAGGTGCTGGAAGTGCGCGTGGAACACCTGGGCAAGAGCGCCTCGGTCGACCAGGTGCTGGAAATGACCGTCAGCGAGGCGCTGGATTTCTTCAAGGGCCTGCGCGACGTGCAGACGGGGCTGGCGCCGCTGGCCGACGTGGGGCTGGAATACGTGCGGCTGGGCCAGCCCGTGCCGACCCTGTCGGGCGGCGAGGCGCAGCGCCTGAAGCTGGCCGGCCACCTGGCCGAGGCCGCGCGCAGCGGCATCTCGACGGCCAAGGTCGCCAAGAAGGGCAGCCTGTTCCTGTTCGACGAACCCACCACCGGCCTGCACTTCGACGACGTGGCGCGGCTGATGCGCGCCTTCCGCAAGCTGCTGGCGGCCGGCCATACGCTGCTGGTGATCGAGCACAACCTGGACGTGATCCGCGCGGCCGACTGGCTGATCGACCTGGGCCCGGAAGGCGGCGACGCCGGCGGCCAGGTGGTGGGCGTGGGCACGCCCCAGGACCTGATGGACAACCCGCGTTCGCACACCGGCGCGGCCCTGCGCGAATACGCGGTCAGCGTGCTGCCGGGCGACGTGACGGTGGCCGACGACGCCGACGCGCAGATCGCCGAGCAGGCCGGCCTGACGCCGGTGCTGGCCGAGCCCGTGGCGGCCTACGGCGAAGCGGCGGGCACGCCGCTGCAATCGGTGATGCGGCGCCGGCGGCAGGCGCGCGCCATCGAGATCCGCAATGCGCGCGAACACAACCTGAAGAACGTCAACGTCGAGATCCCGCACGACAAGTTCACCGTGATCACCGGCGTGTCGGGCTCGGGCAAATCCACGCTGGCCTTCGACATCCTGTTCAACGAAGGGCAGCGGCGCTACCTGGAATCGCTCAACGCCTATGCCCGCGCCATTGTGCAGCCGGCCGGCAAGCCCGACGTGGACGCGATCTTCGGCATTCCGCCCACCGTGGCGATCGAACAGCGCACCAGCCGCGGCGGCCGCAAGTCGACGGTGGCCACCATGACCGAGATCCACCACTTCCTGCGCCTGCTGTACGTAAAGCTGGGCACCCAGTACTGCCCCGACTGCCAGGTGGCGGTCGAGCCGCAGAACGCCGACCAGATCGTGGCGCGGCTGCTGCGCGAGCACAAGGGCCGGCACATCGGCCTGCTGGCGCCGCTGGTGACGGCGCGCAAGGGCTACTACACCGACCTGGCGAAATGGGCGGGCGCCAAGGGCTACACGCACCTGCGGGTCGACGGCGCGTTCATCCCGGTCAGCCCCTGGCCGCGCCTGGACCGCTACAAGGAACACACGATCGAACTGCCGGTGGCCGACCTGGTGGTCGACCCCGACAACGAGGCCGGGCTGCGCCAGGCGGTGAAAAGCGCGCTGGAACACGGCCAGGGCGTGCTGAGCATGGTGTGGCCGGTCGACACGCTGCACCAGGCGCTCGACAGCGAATTGCAGCAACAGCATTTTTCGGTGAAGCGGGCCTGCCCGTCGTGCGGCACCAGCTTCCCCGAACCCGACCCGCGCCTGTTCTCGTACAACTCCAAGCACGGCTGGTGCACGGGCTGCTTCGGCACCGGTGTGCAGTTGCACGACTTCGATGCCGAACAGACCGGCGAAGAGGCCGCCTGGAACGCCGGCTACGAGGGCGAGGCGGGCACTTGCCCCGAATGCGACGGCCAGCGCCTGAACCGCGTGGCGCGCGCGGTGCGCTGGCGCGACCGTTCCATCGCCGAGCTGGCGGCCATGCCGGTATCCGAGGCCCACACCTTCTTCACCGGGCTGGTGGCGCGCGGGCGCGAGGGCGAGATCGCGCGCGACATCCTGGCGGAAATCCGCGGCCGCCTGAACTTCATGAAGGAAGTCGGCCTGGACTACCTGGCGCTGGACCGCGCCGCGCCCACGCTGTCGGGCGGCGAAGCGCAGCGCATCCGCCTGGCCGCGCAGCTGGGCTCGAACCTGCAGGGCGTGTGCTACGTGCTGGACGAGCCCACCATCGGCCTGCACCCGCGCGACAACCGCATCCTGCTCGATGCCCTGGCGCGCCTGGAAGGCAACGGCAACACCCTGGTGGTGGTGGAGCACGACGACGACACCATCCGCCGCGCCTCGCACATCATCGACATCGGCCCGGGCGCCGGCGTGCGCGGCGGGCGCGTGGTGGCGCAGGGCAGCGCGCAAGACCTGATCGACACCCCCGAATCGGTCACCGGCCGCTACCTGGCCAAGCCGCTGGCCCATCCGCTGCAAGGCCGCCGTCCGGTGCAGGACGACACCCCCATGATCCAGATCCGCGGCGCGCACCTGCACAACCTGCGCCACGTCGACGCGCGCATCCCGGTGGGCCGGCTGAGCGTGGTGACCGGCGTATCGGGCTCGGGCAAGTCCACCCTGGCGCGCGAAGTGCTGCTGGACAACCTGCTGCAGGCCGTGTCGCAAGGCAAGGCGCCGCGCTGGAGCGGCTGCGAGCAGATCACCGGCTGGCAGGCCATCGACCGCGTGCTGGAAGTGGACCAGACCCCCATCGGCAAGACGCCGCGCTCGTGCCCCGCCACCTACATCGGCTTCTGGGACGACGTGCGCCGGCAGTTCGCCGACACGCGCGAGGCCCGCATGCGCGGCTGGGGCGCGGCGCGCTTCTCGTTCAACACCGGCGACGGCCGCTGCCCGATCTGCGAAGGCCAGGGCATGCGCACCATCGAGATGAGCTTCCTGCCCGACGTGAAGGTGCCGTGCGACGCCTGCAACGGCGCGCGCTTCAACAGCGACACACTGTCGGTGCAGATGCGCGGCAAGAACGCGGGCGAGCTGCTCAACATGGAAGTGGACGATGCGCTGGGCTATTTCACCACGCATCCGAAGATCCATCGGCCGCTGCAGCTGATGCAGGACGTCGGCCTGGGCTACCTGACGCTGGGCCAGCCGTCGCCCACGCTGTCGGGCGGCGAAGCGCAGCGCATCAAGCTGGTGACCGAACTGTCGAAGGCGCGCCTGACCGAAGGCGTCATCACCACCGGCCGCGCCTCGCGCATCCCGCACACGCTGTACGTGCTGGACGAGCCCACGGTGGGCCTGTCGATGGCCGACGTGGAAAAGCTCATCCACGTGCTGCACCGGCTGGTGGCCGCCGGCAATACCGTGGTGGTGATCGAGCACAACCTGGACGTCATCGCCGAAGCCGACTGGCTGCTGGACCTGGGTCCCGAGGGCGGCACCGGCGGCGGCAGGCTGGTGGCCGAGGGCTCGCCCGAACAGGTCATGGCCCTGCGCGACCGCTCGCACACCGGCCGCGTGCTGGCGGAGTTCCTGGCGCAGCAGCGATGAAGGACGCGTGACGCGCCGGTGCCTGGCCCCTGGCGCCACCTTCGGGCGGCGCCAGGGGAACTCCAATACACTGCGTACCTCACGCCCCGCAACCTGCTCCGACCCATCCACCTCCCGTCCCATGCAATGTCGTTTTGAAGACCGGCTGGCCGGGCGCGCGCTTTGCCTGCGCGAGCCGCGCCAGCGCATCGAGGCCCGCGGCCCCGACGAGCTGCCGGCGGCGCTGGCGGCCATCGAGGACGCACGGCGCGCCGGCCATTGGGTCGCCCTGCTGCTGGACTACGAGCTGGGCGAATGGCTGGCGCCCGAGACCACCCTGCCGCCGCCCACCGGCGCGCCCGCCGCCGACCGCGCCGATGCGCGAACGCCGCGCCTGGTCGCGCTGGCGTTCGGCCGCATGGAAGCCGCCCTACCCTGGCCCGCCCCCGCCCCGGCCGCCGACGCCGCGCGCATCCTGTCGGTGCGGCCCCGCCTGCCGCGCGACGACTACCTGCGCCAGGTCGAGGCCATTCGCGCCCTGATCGCGGCCGGCGAGCTGTACCAGGTGAACTACACGCAGCCGCTGGACGTGCAGACCCAGGGCGACCCGCAACACCTGTACCGGCGCATCGCCGCGCGCCACCCGGTGGCGCACGGCGCGTACATCGAAGACGGCGAGCGCACCGTGCTGTCGTTCTCGCCCGAACTCTTCGTGCGCCGCGACGGCACGCGCCTGACCGTGCGGCCCATGAAGGGCACCGCGCCGCGCCACGCCGATCCGGCCGAAGACGCGCGGGCGGGGCGCGACCTGCACGCCAGCCCCAAGAACCGCGCCGAGAACCTGATGATCGTGGACCTGCTGCGCAACGACCTGGGCCGGCTGGCGCGGCCCGGCTCGGTGCGGGTCGAATCGCTGTTCACGCTGGAACGCTACCCCACCGTGTGGACCATGACGTCCACCGTGACGGCGCAGGCGCCGCACGCCAGCCTGGGCCAGGTGCTGCACGCGCTGTTTCCATGCGGGTCGGTCACGGGCGCGCCCAAGGTGGCCGCCATGCGCCGCATCCGCCGGCTGGAAATCGCGCCGCGCGGCCTGTATTGCGGCGCCATCGGCTGGCTGGCGCCCGACGGCGATTTTTCGCTCAACGTGGCGATCCGCACCCTGGTACTGGATAAAGCCGGCCGCGGCGTCTACAGTGTGGGCGGCGGCATCGTGCACGACTCCGATCCCCAGCTGGAATGGCAGGAATGCCTGTGGAAGGCCCGCATCCTGCAGGATGCCGGCTGAGCCCTCGGGCCCGTCCGCGATCGCGCCGCCGGACTCGCCCTTCATTGCCCGGAACCCGCCCATGCTGCCCGAACTGATCGAGACCCTGCTGGTCGACGCCGACGGCGACATGCCGCTGCTGCCCCGCCACCTGGCGCGCTTGCAGGCCACCTGCGCCGCGCTCGACTACCCATGGGACGGCCAGGCCATCGAGCGCGCGCTGCGCACCGCCGCGGCGGCGCTGGCCACCGCGCGCGGCCCCCATCGCCTGCGCCTGTTGCTGGACCGCGCCGGCCATCGCAGCATCCACGTCGCGCCGCTGCCGCCGCTGCCGGCCGGCCAGCAGGCCATGCTGTCGGACCAGGTGCTGGATGCCCGCGAACCGCTGCTGCGCTACAAGACCACGCACCGCCCCTGGTACGCCGACGCCACGGCCTGGCTGGCCGCGCACCCGGAGGTCTTCGACCTGCTGTTCCTGAACCAGCGCGGCGAATTGTGCGAAGGCAGCCGCACCAACGTCTACCTGCAAGTGCGCGGCGTGTGGTACACGCCGCCGCTGGCCAGCGGCTGCCTGCCCGGCGTGCAGCGCGCCCAGCTGCTGGACAGCGGCCAGGCGCACGAGCGCGTGCTGACGCTGGACGACCTGCACGCGGCGCAAGGCATGCGCCTGTCGAACGCCCTGCGCGGCTGGTTCGACGCGACGCTGCGCGCCGGCTGACGCGCGCGGCCGGCGCGGGGCTCAGGCTGCCCCGACCGTCAGCCCGCCGCACACGTACAGCGTCTGCCCGGTGATGAAGCCGGCGCGCGCGTCCAGCAGCATGGCCACCGCGTGCGCCACTTCATCCGGGCGGCCGATGCGGCCCACCGGGATCGCGGCCGCCAGTTCGCGGGTACGCGGATGGTCGGGCGGGTTGGACTGGTTGAACAATTCGGTGGCCACCGGCCCCGGCGCCACGGTATTGACGGTAATGCCGGCGCCGGCCAGTTCCAGCGCCCAGGTGCGCGTCATGCCGGCCAGGCCCGCCTTGCTGGCCCCGTAGGCGCTGCGGCCCGGCTTGCCCAGCGCGGCGCGGCTGCCGATATTGACTACCCGGCCGAAGCCGCTGGCCCGCATGGCGGGCAGCAGCCCCTGCAACAGCAGCACCGGCGCCACCAGGTTCAGCGCCAGCGTGTCGTGCAGCGCCTGCGCCGACACCTGTTCGATGCCGGCCACCTGGATCATGCCGGCATTGTTGACCAGGTACAGCACCTGCCGCCGCGCGGCCAGTTCGGCCACCGCCTCGCGCGTGCGCCGCGCGTCGGCCAGGTCCACCGATACGAAGGTTTCGCCCGGCAGCGGCGCGGCGGGCGCGCCGCGGCTGAAGTTCACGACCTCGTAGCCGTCTTCCAGCAGGCGGACGGCGATCGCGCGGCCGATGCCGCGGCTGGCGCCGGTAATCAGGACAGTGGGACGGTTCATTGCGCGGCGATGCCTCGTTGCTTGATCAGGCCGCCCCACTTGTCGCGCTCGCGCTGTTCGAACGCGCCCAGGTCGGGGCCGAACAGCGTGCCCGGCCGGGCGCCCATGCCGGCGAACTGGCGGGCCAGCCCGGGGGCCTGCAGGCCGGCGCGCGCCGCCTCGATCAGCGCGCGCACGGCCGGCTCGGGCGTGCCGCGCGGCGCGTACAGCGCGAACCAGGCGGTGACGTCGAAGCCGGGCAGGCCCGATTCGTCGAAGGTGGGCAGGTCCGGCACCGACGGGTCGCGCTGCCGCGACGTGATGGCGATGCCGCGCACCCGCGAACCGTCGCGGATCTGCGCCAGCGCGCCGGGCAGGTTGTCGAACAGCAGGTCGACCTGGCCGCCCGCCACGGCCGGCAGCGAGGCCGAGGTGCCCTTGAACGGCACATGCAGCAATTCCACGCCGGCCACCGCCTCGAAATAGGCGCCGGTCAGGTGCACCGACGAGCCCACGCCGGGCGAGGCGTAGGTCAGCTTCTTGTCCTGGCGGGCCTTGGCCGCCGCGATCACGTCGGCCAGCGTCTTGAACGGCGACTGGGCCCGTACCGCCAGCACATTGGGCGTGGTCGACACCAGCGCGATGGGCACCAGGTCGCGCGCGGGGTCGAACGGCATGCTGGCGTACAGGAACTGGTTGATGCTTTGCGTGCCGATGGTGCCCAGCCCCAGCGTATAGCCGTCGGCCTCGCTGCGCGCCACGTGCGCCATGCCCACGTTGCCGCCCGCGCCGGGCCGGTTTTCCACCAGCACGGTCTGCCGCAGCCCGGGTTCCATGGCGTGCGCGATGGCGCGCCCGAAGATGTCGGCGGCGCCGCCCGGCGGATACGGCACCACCACGGTGACGGGGCGGTCGGGATAGGCCTGGGCGGACGCGGCGGGCGCCAGGGCCAGCGCCAGCGCGGCGGCGGCCAGGCGCGACAGGACAGAACGCGGCAATGCAGGATGCATGAAGTGTCTCCTCGGGGATCGGGCTTGTCTCCACTGCGGGATTTCAATAAAGTACTTAAATACGTACTTTATGCATATAACCACAGGAATGACCTCGTCCACAACACCCGCCGGCGATGCCGCGGCGCCCACTTTCGCCGCTCGCCTGGATGCGCTGGCGCGCCGCCGGCCGGAGGCCGTGGCCCTGATCGACCGCGACCGCCCGCTGTCGTTCGCCGCCCTGCGCGCGGACGCCCGGCGCCTGGCCGCCGGCCTGGCCCGGCTGGGCGTCGGCCGGGGCAGCCGCGTGGCGCTGTGGCTGCCCAATTGCGCCGAATGGGTCGCGGCGTTCCTGGCCTGCGCGCACCTGGGCGCGCTGGTGTTGGCCGTCAACACGCGCTTTCGCGCCACCGAGGTGGCCGACATCCTGGGCCGCGGGCGGGCCGGCTGGCTGGTGTATTGGCCCGGCTTCAAGGGCATCGATTTCGCCGGCATCCTGGCCGACGTGCCCGACGCGGCGCTCGCGTCGCTGCAGGGCGCCATCGCGCTGGACGACGCCGGCGGCGGCGCCCCGCCCGCGCTGCGCGGCCGCCCCGTCGCGTCGTGGCGGCAGTTGATGCGGGCGGACGCGCCCGTGCCGGCCGCGGCCGACGTCGACGATGGCGTGCTGTGCTTCACGACGTCGGGCACCACGTCGCTGCCGAAGTTCGTGCTGCACGACCAGCGCACCCTGCTGCGCCATGGCGACGCTGTCGCGCAAGCCTACGGCTACGATGCGGACACGCGCGTGCTGGCCACGGCGCCCTTCTGCGGCGCGTTCGGCTTCGCCATGCTGGTCGGGGGGCTGGCGCGCGGCGTGCCGGTGGTGTGCGAACCGGTGTACGACACCGGCCGCACGGCGCAGGCGATTCGCCGCCACCGCGTGACCCACACCTACGCCAACAACGCCACGCTGGCGCAGTTGTTCCAGGCCGGGCAGCCGGGCGATTTCGCCTCGCTGCGCCTGTGCGGCTTCGCCAGCTTCGCGCCCGCGCAGGACGACCTGCTGCAACGGGCGGACAGGCACGGCGTGCCGCTGACCGGGCTGTACGGTTCCAGCGAGCTCATCGCCCTGGCGGCCGCTCAGCCGCTGGCCGATGCCGATGGCGACGTCTCGGTGCGCTACCTGGCCGGCGGCCGCCTGATCTACCCCGGCGCGCGGGTGCGCGCCCGCGACCCGCAATCCGGCGCGGTGCTGCCGCACGGCCAGTCGGGCGAACTGGAAATCCGCTCGCCCAGCCTGATGCGCGGCTACCTGGACAACCCCGCCGCCAGCGCCGCCGCCCTGACCGACGACGGCTACTTCAAGACTGGCGACCTGGGCTACAGCGTCGGCGAACGGCAGTTCGTGTTCCAGGCGCGCATGGGCGACTCGCTGCGCCTGGCCGGCTTCCTGGTCAACCCGGCCGAAATCGAGCGGCTGGTGGAGTCGCTGCCCGGCGTGCGGGCGTGCCAGGTGGTCGGCGCCAGCCACCATGACAAGACGGTGCCCTACGCCTTCGTGTTGTTGCAGGCCGGCGCCCGGCCCGACCCGCGGGCCTGGGACGCGGCCTGCCGGCGCGCGCTGGCCGGCTTCAAGGTGCCGGCGGGCTTCCACGTGCTGCAAGACTTCCCGTCGGTGGAAAGCGCCAACTCGGTCAAGATCCAGAAGCACCGGCTGCGCGAAATGGCCGACGCGCTGCTGGCCGGCCCCGGGCGCGCCTGACCATGTCATCCGGCAAGCTCTACGCCCGCAGCCCCCAGCCGCTGTACCTGCAGATCGCCGCGGTGTTCCGCAGCAACATCCACAGCCGCCACTGGCAGCCGGGCCGCCAGGTGCCGACGCTGGAAGCGCTGGTCGAGCTGTACGGCGTGTCGCGCTCTACCGTGCGGCAGGCGTTCGGCCTGCTGGAAAGCGAAGGCCTGATCCGGCGTTCGCGCGGCGCGGGCACCTTCGTCAACGACGCCCTGCCGCAGACGCCCACCCTGCTGATCCCGAAAAACTGGCACGAGACCGTGGCGCTGAGCAACCAGCTGGGCACGGTATCGCTGATGGAATCCAGCGCCGGCATGGCCCTGCCCGACAACCTGGGCATGCCCTGCGAGGCGCGGCGCGACGGGCGCTTCCACTACCTGCGCCGCGTGCACGTCACCGGGGCCGGCCCGTTCTGCTACAGCGAGGTCTACCTGGACAGCGGCCTGTTCCGCAAGCACCGCGCGCGGATCCGCACCAGCACGGTGGCGCCGGTGCTGGACCAGTACTACGGCAACCGGCTGACGCAGGCGCGCCAGGTGCTCAATGTGATCGAGGCCGGACGCGAATCGGCCGAGGCCCTGCACATCCCGGTATCGGCCCCGGTGGCCGAACTGCGCCGCTATGCCTGCATCGACGACCGGGTGGTGTATTTCGCGCGGCTGGAATTCCCGTTCCAGAAGATCCGCATGGAATTCGACCTGCTGGGCGGCCGCTGATCAGGCCGCCGGCCGTGCCGGGCCGGCCAGGGCCAGCCGCACGGCCTCGTTGGCCACCGCCATGCCCATGGCCGCCGTCACCATCACCACCGAGCCGTAGCCCGCGCACGACAACCCCTGCGGCGCCGCCGCCCGCGGCGCGGCGCCCAGGTCGTCGCTGGCTTCGGCGGCGCGCGACCAGGCGGCCGGCAGGATGGCCGGCTGGTCGAACCACAGCGCGCGCACGCCCATGCGCGGCACCCGTTTCAGCGGCTTGCCGCGCGCATCGCTGGCCTTCGGAAAACCGTGCTGGCGCCGCAGCGTGTTGCGCAGCTTGGCCAGCAGCGCGTCGTTGACGGCCTGCGACAGGTCGCCCACGCGCAGGGCCAGCGGATCGGTCTTGCCGCCGGCGCCGCCGCACAGCAGCAGCGGAATGCCGCGTTCGCGCGCATACAGCACCATGGCGATCTTGGCGGCCGCCTGGTCGGTGCAATCGGCCAGCGCCGTGTAATAGCCGGGCAGGACCTGGCCGACATTGCCGGGCTCGACGAAATCGTCGACCCGCGTCAGCGCGCAATCGGGGTTGATGGCCTGGATGCGGGCGGCCATGGCGTCGACCTTGGACTGGCCGATCGTCGGGGTCAGGGCGTGCACTTGCCGGTTGACGTTGGATTCGGCGATGTGGTCCAGGTCGATCAGGGTCAGCGCCCCCACGCCGCAACGCGCCAGCGCTTCGGCCGCCCACGAGCCCACGCCCCCCAGCCCCGCCACGGCCACATGGGCCTCGCGCAGGCGGGCCGGGGCGTCGGGGCCGTACAGGCGGGCCAGCCCGCCGAAACGGCGTTCGGCGTCGATGTCGCAGCGCGCGTCGGCGGCTGCCGCGGGAATCGGGACAGGCGAAATATCCATGGCGCGTATTCTCCCACGGCCCGCGCGGCGGCGCGCCCGCCGCGCGCCGTTGCAATAACGACACAGCACG
>Ga0182737_1000696_pt1 | contig 42420 bp, 42 predicted proteins | sample eDN5th30CBELigOP_FD_128878 | JGI IMG/M metagenome (GOLD analysis project Ga0182737, IMG submission 128878) | Enriched Organic Plus compost microbial communities from Emeryville, California, USA - eDNA 5th pass 30_C BE-Lig OP (version 2) (version 2) ... | reverse complement strand
TCGCGAGCTCACGGGTCGGCGCGATGATCAGCGCCTGGGGCTTGCCGGGAGCGGCGAGCTGATCGTAGTCGGGATCGTGCGGCGCGACGGTGCGCTGGATGACCGGGATGGAGAACGCCAGGGTCTTACCGGTGCCGGTACGCGCCTGGCCGATGAGATCGGTGCCCATGAGGGCGACCGACAGCGTCATCTCCTGGATGGGGAACGGGCTGGTGATGCCGACGTCGCTGAGCGCATCGGCGATCTCGGGCATGACGCCCAGATCGGTGAACGTGGTCAAGTCTTCTCGAATCGTGAGGAAATGTGTCTCGTGTACGCGGGTCGTGATGGACCCTCGAACGAGGCCTCACGACGGAATACGGCCGCGATGGCGGCACTTCAGTCTAGCGTGCCTTCGCCTCATCGCCGATTCGTGTGCCGTTAGGCTGCGTCGCATGGCCCCAGACGAGAGTGCGCACGAGGTCCCGCAGCCGGCCTCGACGCTCGACGATCCCACCTATCGCACCGGCATCACCGAACTCATCGGGATCCTCTGCTACGGCGAGATCAGCGCCTGCGAACGGCTCGCCGAGGACGCCACGATGGCTCCACAGCTCGCCACCAAGGCCGAGATCATGGCCATGATGGCGGCCGAGTGGGATCACTTCGAGAAGCTGCACGAGCGCCTGCAGGAGTTGGTCGACGACACGTACGGCTTCATCGAGCAGTTCGCGCCGATCTTCGACCGCTTCCATGCCCAGACCCGGCCGAGCGACTGGCTCGAAGGCCTGGTCAAGGCATACGTCGGCGACGGGCTGGCGGCCGACTTCTACCGCGAGATCGCGGCCTACGTCGATCCGGAGACGCGCGAGCTGGTGCTCGAGACGCTCAGCGGCACAGGTCACTCCGACTTCGTGGTCGATGCGGTGCGCGGGGCCATCGAGGCCGATCCGCGAGTCGGTGGCCGGCTCGCGCTGTGGGGGCGCCGGTTGATGGGCGAGGCACTCAGCCAGGCCCAGATGGTCGTGGCCGAACGCGATGCGCTCAGCGTCGTGATGGTCGGGGGAGTCGATCGTCCCGAACTCGGGCTGCCCAGCCTGGATCTGGCGGGCATCGGCCGCATGTTCGCGCGCATCACCGAGTCGCACGCCGAGCGCATGGAGAAGCTGGGCCTCGACGCCTGACCCCTGAAGCGCTCCGACCTGGTTCGGGTGGACCGAAGTCAGTGAACTCGGTCAGGAACCGGCGACGAGCCCGAAACCGACCTTGCGGCCGGAGTCGGACGTGAAGTCCAGGTAGGCGACCTTCTCAGCCGGCACGGCGACCGTGCGGCCCTTCTCGTCGCTGAGGGTGAAGACACTCTCGTCGGCCACCGCCTTGGTCAGGGCGTCGAGCACCGCCTGGGGCTCGGCCTCGGTGCTGATGGACAGCTCACGGGCGGCGTTCTGGACGCCGATCTTGACCTCCACGGTCATGCCTCTCCTTCGTTCTTGTCGCCACCGGCCTGCGGATCGCGACTGCGTTCCTGGGGGAAGCCGCCGATGCCGCGCCACGCCAGCCCGGCCACCAGCTCCACGGCCTCGGACCGGGTCATGCCGGCATCACGCGACATCCAGTTCTGGGCGCCGACGTGCCCCATGCCGACCAGGCTGACGGCGAGCAGGTGTGCGGCGGGTGCGGGTAGGCCGGTGTCCTCGCTGATGACCTCGGCGATCGCGGCGGCACTCTCGTCGACGACGCGATCGATCTGACGGCGCACCGACGGGTCGTTGGTGAGGTCGGACTCGAACACCAGCCGGAAGGCCGCGCCCTGATCCGCGACGTAGTCGTACCAGAGCTCCATCGTGGCCTGTACGCGGCGCCGGTTGTCGGACGTGGACGCCAGGGCGTCGCGCACGCCGGCGATCACGGTGTCGCACGACGTCTCGAGCAGCGCCAGGTAGAGGTCGAGCTTGCCGGGGAAGTGCTGGTACAGCACAGGCTTGGAGACCCCGGCGCGGTCGGCGATCTCGTCCATCGACGCGGCGTGGTAGCCCTGCTCGACGAACACCTGGAGGGCGACGTCGAGCAGTTGGGCCCGCCGTGCGGAGCGGGGCAGCCGGCCCGAGCGCGGGCGGGCGTCGATGGCTTCGGTCACGCCGTCAGCCTAGTAGGTCGTTCGCCATGTGGACGGGCAGGCGGGCCGTGGCGGGACTCCGGAACAATGGAACGTGACGTGGTGTTGAGATCGACACCGAACATCCGAGGAGTAACTGTGGTCGCCCCACTCGTGGAACCCGCCGACGAACTCACGATCGACGAGGTCCGTCGCTACAGCCGTCACCTGATCATCCCCGACGTCGGCATGACCGGCCAGAAGCGCCTGAAGAACGCCAAGGTCCTGATCATCGGCGCCGGCGGGCTCGGCAGCCCGGCGCTGCTGTACCTGGCCGCAGCCGGTGTCGGCACGCTCGGCGTCATCGATGACGATGTCGTCGACGAGTCGAATTTGCAGCGCCAGGTCATCCACGGCCAGAGCGACATCGACAAGCCGAAGGTCCTGAGCGCCGCCGAGTCGGTCGCCGAGATCAACCCGTACGTCAAGGTCATCACGCACAACGAGCGCCTCGACAACGACAACGTGCTGGACATCTTCAGCCAGTACGACCTGATCCTCGACGGCACCGACAACTTCGCGACCCGGTATCTGGTCAACGACGCCGCGGTCATCTTGAACAAGCCGTACGTGTGGGGCTCGATCTACCGCTTCGAGGGCCAGGTCTCGGTGTTCTGGGCCCAGGAAGGTCCGCAGTACCGCGACTTGTACCCCGAGCCGCCGCCGCCCGGCATGGTGCCGTCGTGTGCCGAGGGCGGCGTCCTCGGCGTGCTGTGCTCGTCGATCGGCTCGATCATGGTCACCGAGGCCATCAAGCTGATCACGGGTATCGGTGAGCCGTTGATCGGCCGGCTCATGGTCTACGACGCGCTCGAGATGCGCTACTCGACCCTGAAGCTGCGCCGTGACCCGAACGGCGTGCTGCCGACCGAGCTGATGGCCGACTACGACGCGTTCTGTGGCGCGATCAGCGAGGAGGCGGCCGAGGCGGCTGCCGATTCGACGATCTCGGTCACGACGCTCGACGGCTGGCTCAAGGAACGTGCCGACGGCGGCCGCGATTTCGTGCTGGTCGATGTGCGCGAGCCGAACGAGTACGAGATCAACAAGATCCCGGGCTCGGTGCTGATCCCGAAGGGCGAGATCCTCAACGGCAAGGCGTTCGACCAGTTGCCGCAGGACAAGCAGATCGTGCTGCACTGCAAGTCGGGCGTGCGCTCGGCCGAGGCCCTCGCGGTGCTCAAGGGCGCCGGCTACTCCGATGCCGTGCACGTCGGCGGTGGCGTCGTCGCCTGGGTCAACCAGATCGACCCCAGCCAGCCCAGCTACTGACCCCGCTCGCGAGTCACAAAGTCCCCGCTCGTCAGCGGGCTAGGGTGCGGGTGTGGACGAGGCGTACGTGGAGCGGGTGCTGAGTCTCGTCGAGGCGATCCCCATCGGCAAGGTGTTGTCGTACGGGCGGATCGCCGAGCATCTGACCGAGGGCTACGGGCCGCGGTACGTGGGACGCATCATGGCGGTCCACGGGCACGGCGTTCCCTGGTGGCGTGTCGTCCGGGCCGACGGTGCGATGGCACCGGTCCTGATGGGTGAGGCCCAGGTGCACTGGCAGGAGGAGCAGACCCCCGTCCGCAACGGCCGGGTCGACATGGCCCAAGCGGTCTGGGGGATCGAGGAGTGACGGCTTCGGTCTGTCGGCGCGACCTGGTGAGATAGGGGTCCGATGGCAGTCCAGTACGTCCGGGCCCCCGAGTCCGGCCCCACCAGCGCCCCCGAACTCGACGACGCCCAGCAGGCGGTCGTCGATCATCCGGGCGGTCCTCTCCTGGTCCTGGCCGGGCCGGGCACCGGCAAGTCGACGACGCTCGTCGAAGTGGTGGCCGACCGGGTGACGAACCGAGGCCTCGACCCGTCGCAGGTCCTGGTACTCACGTTCAGCCGCAAGGCCGCCGAGGACCTCAGGGGCCGCATCGCCTCACGACTCGCCAGCACGTCGGTCGTCGCCACCATGACGTTCCATTCGTTCTGCTACGGCCTTGTGCGGCAGTTCTCAGAGCCCGAGGACTTCGCTCGGCCGATCCAGCTGATGAGCGCCCCGGAGCAGGAGGCCGTGATCCACGACCTCGTCCTGGGCACCGAACCCGCTGCGTGGCCCGAGCGCCTGCGTCCCGCGCTGCGCACCCGCGGCTTCGCCGCCGAGCTGAACCGGCTGTTCGGCACGGCCAGCACGCAAGACCTCGGGTCCGACGGCCTGGCCGAGCTCGCCGCCGCCGAAGACCGCGACGACTGGGCCGCCGCAGCGCGCTTCTTCGAGGAATACAGCGGTGTGGTGGCCCTGCAGAACAAGTCCGACTACACCGACGTCGTGGTACAGGCCGTCAGGCTGGTGCGCGACCCCGAGGTTCGCGCCACGCTGCGCGATCGCTACCGGCTCGTGGTCGTCGACGAGTATCAGGACACCGATCCGCTCCAGGTCCAGCTGCTGCACGAACTGGCCGGCGACGGCGCCGATCTCATGGTGGTGGGCGATCCCGATCAGGCCATCTACGCGTTCCGCGGCGCCGATGTGCGCGGCATCGTCGACTTCCCCCGCCGATTCGGCACCGAATCCGGGGCGGCCGACGTCATCGCGTTGCGCACGACCCGGCGGTTCGGTCCGGGCATCCTGCGGGCCAGCCGCGCGATCACCGAAAGACTCGGTGTCCCTGGCGGCCTGTCGCCCGAGGTGATCCGTCGTTTCCGCGACCTCGAACCGGCGGCCGAAGCCGGGGGAGAGGTCGTGGTCCAGACGTATGCGTCCGCCGTGGCCGAGGCCGAGGACATCGCGCGCATGCTCCGCGAGGCGCATCTCACGGGTGACCCCGAGACATCGGTGCCGTGGGGCGATATGGCGGTACTGGTGCGCACCTCGGCCGAACTGGGCCGGCTCGAGCGCGTTCTGGTGGCCCACGGGGTGCCGGTCGAGGTGGCTGGCGACGAGATCCCGTTGGCCGCGGAGTCGGCCGTGAGGTCGCTCCTGGCCGCTGTGCGCGTCGCCGAGCACGTCGCGCACGGTCGCGAGATCCCGCACGACGAGGCACTCGCCGTACTCACGGGCCCCATCGGCCGGCTCGATGCCGCCGACCTGCGTCGCGTCAGCCGCCACCTGAGGGCCGAGGACGCCGACCGTCCCGACGGTCCGCGCCCCTCGGCCGAGTTGCTGGCCCACGTGCTCGCATCGCCCCTCGAGGCTACGACGCAGTCGGCGGCACCGGCGACCCAGCCCGCGCTCGACCGCGTGCGCCGCCTGGCCGAGGCGATCCGCCGCGCGGCTCTGCAGATCGTCGATCGCGAAGCACCTGAACAGGTGTTGTGGACGCTGTTCACCGCCACCGACTGGCGTTCTCGGCTGATCGAGACCGCCGAGGCGGACGGCAGGAGCGATGTCACCGGCGGTGGGGCCAGTCTGCGCGCCCACCGCGATCTCGACGCTCTCGTGGCGCTGTTCCGGCGAGCGGCGTGGAGTGAGGAATCCGGTTCCAAGCGCGATATCGGCACCTTGATCGCGGACCTGCAGGCCCAGCAGATTCCGGGCGACACGCTGGCCGATCACGGGGTACGCGGCACCGCGGTCCGGTTGATGACGGCCCACCGGTCCAAGGGGCTGGAATGGAGGCTCGTGGTCGTCGCAGGTGTCCAGGAGGGCACGTGGCCCGTGGTTCGCCCCGGCGGCACGCTGCTGCACAGCGAGCGGCTCGGCCCCGGTCATGCGGTTCCGCCCCCGCCCGTCGGCGCACGACTGGCCGATGAGCGGCGGCTGTTCTACGTGGCCTGCACCCGGGCGGTCGACACGCTCGTGGTCACCGCGGTGGCCAGTGGCGACGACGACGGCGAGCAGCCGTCGCGATTCGTGGCCGAGATCGCCGCGCACGCGACCACCGGCGACGTCGCCGCGCCGCGCCCCCGGCCCCGGCATCCGTTCAGCCTGCGCGGCGTGGTGGCCGAGCTGCGCCGCCTGGTCGAGACGTCCGATGACTCGCTCGTGCGGCACCGTGCCGCGGTCCGCCTGGCCGCGCTCGCCGATCACGACACCTGGGTCACCCGGGCCGCCGATCCCGACCGATGGTGGGGCACGCGCGAGCTCACCCAGAACCCGACACCGATCGCGGCACCCGACGAGCCGGTCCGGCTCAGCGGCAGCACGGTCGACGCGCTGATGTCGTGCCCGCTGCGATGGTTCTTCCAGCACGAGGTCCGCGGCGAGGCGGGCACTACGGCCGCTCAGGGCTTCGGCTCGATCATCCATGCGATCGCCGCCGATGTCGTGCGCCGTCGTGCCGATCCCGACCCCGAGGCGATGACGGCCACGCTCGACCGTGTCTGGCGACACCTCGAGTTCAACGCACCCTGGATCGGCGAGCGCGAACGCCTGCAGGCGCACGAGGCACTCGCGCGGTTCGCCCGCTGGCACGACCAACAGACCCGCGAGCCGCTGGCCGCTGAGCACTCGTTCGTCGTGACGATCCCCATCGGCGACGACAGCGTGATCGTCCGGGGCTCGATGGACCGCGTCGAGGTGGCCGCCGACGGCTCGGTCCACGTCGTCGACCTCAAGACCGGCAAGCACGCGCCGCGTCCGGCCGAGATCGCCGAGCTGCCTCAGCTGGGTGTCTACCAGCTGGCGGTCCAGCACGGCGCGGTCGCCGATCTGGTGCCCGACGCCCGGGCCGGGGGAGCTGAGCTGGTTCAGCTGCGTGATGCCAAGGACGACCTGCCCAAGGTCCAGCAGCAGGCGGCGCCGGTCGCGGGCGAACCGTTCTTCGCGCTCGACCAGGTCACCGAGTCGCTGCGCATCGTGCGCTCGGAACAGTTCGTCGCCCAGCCGTCCGAGGACACGTGCCGCTACTGCGCCTTCGCCTCCGCGTGCCCAGGCCAACCCCAGGGTGCACCGACGGTCGGAGTGCGAGAGGGGACCGATCGATGAGGATCCGCGACACGCGGCACCTGTGCGAGTTGCTCGGCATCCCGTTCAGCACCGAACAGCTGGCCGCCATCACTGCGCCTCCCGCGGCACCGCAGGCCATCATCGCCGGGGCCGGATCGGGCAAGACCACGGTCATGGCGGCCCGTGTCGTGTGGCTGGTCGGGCACGACGGCATCGACCCGTCCCGCATCCTGGGCCTGACGTTCACCAACAAGGCGGCCGGCGAGCTCGGCCAGCGGGTGCGTGAGGCATTGCGGACGCTGGGAGCCGATGCGGCACCCGAGCCGGGCACCGACGTCGGCGAGCCGACCGTCTCGACCTATCACGCGTTCGCCGGTCAGCTGATCGGGGAGTTCGGGCTGTTGCACGGACTCGAACCTGATCTACGGCTCCTCGCCGATGCCTCGCGCTTCCAGCTGGCCGCCCGTGCCGTGGCCACGTACCAGGGCCGACTGAGCGAGATCTCGGTGCACACGCCGACGCTCGTGCTGAACATCCTGGGCCTCGAGGGCCAGTTGTCCGAGCACCTCACCGGCACCGAGGCGTTGCGCGAGCACGCTGCCCGGGTCGTCTCCGAGGTCGGCTCGACCACGATCCGGCGCAAGACCAAGGACGATCCGGGCTGGAGCAACGGCAATGCCGAGAAGGTGCTGTCGGCGGCGCGCCGCCGCATCGAGCTGACCCATCTGGTCGACCGCTACCGGGAGCTGAAGGCCGAGCACGGATTGATGGACTTCAGCGACCAGATGCGCTGGGGTGCTGAGCTCGCCGAGATCCCCGAGGTGGGTGCCGCCCTGCGCGAGCGGTTCGACGTCGTGCTCCTCGACGAGTACCAGGACACGTCCGTGGCGCAGCACCTGCTGTTGAGGCGGCTGTTCGCCGGCCACGGTGTCACGGCGGTCGGCGACCCCGCCCAGAGCATCTACGGCTGGCGGGGCGCGGCCGCCGACAACCTCCTGGGCTTCCTCGACGACTTCCTCGATGCGTCGGGGCAGCGCGGTCTCGCACATTCACTGCATGTCACCCGGCGGTGCTGCCCTGAGGTCATCGAGGTGGCGAACCGCCTGGCCGCACCCTTCTACGCCGAGACATCCGATGTCGTCCCCCTGCAGGCCGCGGAAGCCAATGCTCCCGGCACCGTGTCGGCGGCCCTGCACGCCACGGTGCAGCACGAGATCGACGATCTCGTCACTCGGGTGCTGGCCGAGCACGATGCGGGTACTGCGTGGCGTGAGATCGCGGTGCTCGTACGGGTCGGCAAGGAGAACGGCGCGATCGTCGAGGCGCTGCGGGCCGCGGGCGCCCCGGTCGAGGTGGTGGGCATGACCGGGCTGCTGCATCAGCCCGAGGTGCGCGACGTGCTGAGCGTGCTCGAACTGCTCCACGACGTCACGGCGAACCCGGCCGTGATCCGCCTGCTCACCGGCCCCCGCTGGCGGCTGGGGGCGCGCGATCTCGCTCTGGTCGGCCGCCGGGCCGGTGAACTGCGTGGTCGCCGGGCCGCCGGCGCGGACGACGAGACCCCCGACGAGGCGCTCGACCGCGAGCTGGCGGCGGCGGTCGAGGGCGTCGATCCGGCCGACATCGTGTCGCTGGCCGAGGCCGTCGACGACCCGGGCGATCAGCCGTTCTCGCCTGAAGCTCGTCATCGTCTCGGCGAGCTCGCGGGGCTGCTGCGTGGGCTGCGCAGCCACCTGGGGGAGCCTCTGGTCGATCTCACACGCCGCGTCGTCACGGCGCTCGACCTCGACGTCGAACTCGCCATCCGGCCCGACGGCATCGGCCCCGACAACATCGCGGCGCTGCTCGACGCCGTCGCCGGGTACTCCGAGAACGACCGGTACGCCGATCTGGCGGGACTGATGGCCTACCTGGAGGCCGAGGACGAATACGCCGGCGGTCTCGAGGTCGCGTCACCCAGCGAGTCCGACTCGGTCAAGCTGTTGACGGCGCACCGGGCCAAGGGACTGGAGTACGACGCCGTGTTCGTGCCGCTGCTGTCGGGCACGGTGTTTCCCGACACCAAGGGACGTCCGCGCTGGACCACGCAGATCGACGCGCTGCCGGTGGCGCTGCGCGGCGATCGCGACAGCCTGCCCGATCTGGTCGAGTGGACCAATGCGGGACTCGATGATTTCCACGCCGCCTGGAAGCGCGAGGCGCTGCTCGAGGAGCATCGGCTGGCGTATGTCGCCTTCACCCGCGCGCGCCGTCGCCTGCATGTCAGCGGGCATCACTGGGGCCGCACCCAGAAGCGGCCGCTCGGCCCCTCGCCGTTCCTGAGCGATGTGCGGACCTGGCTGGATGAACGTGGCGATCCGCTCGCGGGTTGGGCCGATGCCCCGTCCGACGACGAGGAGAGCCCGTTCCTGGGCTTCGGCGGGGTGCACGCCTGGCCCGCGGGCCTGAATGGTCTCGATGCCCGGCGCGAGGCCGCTGCGCTGGTCGCGGCTGTGCGTCGTGGAGGGGTCGCCGAGCCCGTCGATCAGGGTCCGGTCGATCAGGCCGCACGCGAACGGCTCGATCGTATCGACGAGCAGATCGACCTGCTGCTGGCCGAGGCGCTCGAACTCGAGGCCCCGGTGCGCGAGGTGCCGCTTCCGCCGGTGCTGTCGGCCACCGCCACGATGGCCCTGGCCGGCGACGAGGAGTCCTTCCTGCGCCAACTCGCGCGACCCGTGCCGCACCGTCCGTCCGCGGCGGCGCGGTTCGGCACGCGGTTCCATGCCCGCATCGAGGCGCACTACGGCCAGCAGGCCTTGCTCGATCCCACCGATCTGCCGGGCCAGGGCGATCTCGACATCAGCTCCGATCCCGAGCTCGACGAACTGTTCGACCGGTTCGTGAACGGTGAGTACGGCCACCGTGTCCCGGTGGCGATCGAGGCCCCGTTCTCGATCCGGCTCGCCGGTCGCCAGATCATCGGTCGCATCGATGCGGTGTTCGAGACCACGTTGCCCGACGGTAGCGCGGGCTTCGAGGTCGTCGACTGGAAGACCAACGCCGACACCACGGCCGATCCGCTCCAGCTGGCCATCTACCGACTGGCCTGGGCCGAGCAGCACGGACTCGATGCGAGGCAGGTCATCGGCGCCTTCGCCTACGTACGGCTCGACCGAACCGTCCGCCCCGACGACCTACCCGGGCGCGAGGAGCTCGAGGATCTGCTGGTCTAGGTCTTCTGGACCATCGCGAAGTGGGTGGGTCGGGCGCGAGGGCTGATGAACGAGTCGAACTCCCGCATGACCAGGTCGATCTCCACCGAAGCGTCGTGCAGGCCGAGCCTCGCGCTGGTGAGCGGCTCCCCGTCCATGCGGGCGTTCAGCAGCGTCAGCGACAGATCGCCGTAGCGGTTGGCGACCTCGGCCAGCGACAGGCGTCCGTCGGGCGTGAACCAATGAGCGACGCCGGTACACATCTGGACCATGGCGAACCGGACCAGCTGTTGGTCGTCGGCCTCGAACACGCCTTGGTCGACGCCGTGACGGATGGCGTCGGCCCACTGGCGTTCGTGAGCGTCGCGCAGCGCGAGCACCTCTTGGGCGCTCTCGGGCGTCAAGACACGCAACTCGGTGTCGCCGACGACGGTCAGGCGGTGCGTTGCTTCGATGGCGACCAGGACTCTCGCCAGCAACGCGATCTGATCGGCAGGACGATCCGACTGTGCGATCGCCTGCTCGGCCGCATTGACCAGGCGGGTGTTCGCCTCGCACATGATGTAGCGGAGGAGGTCTTCCTTCGTCCCCATGTAGTGGTACAAGGCAGCGGTCGACAGGCCGGCTCGCTCGGCGATGTCGCGGATACCTGTGCCGTGGTAGCCCCGGCGCGCGAACAGGGTCATCGACGCGTCGACGATGCGCTGACTCGCTGCGATCTCAGCAGATTCGGCGTCGTTCGGGTCCTTCTCTGATCTCTTCATCGTTCCTCGTGTCCCCGGGATTTGACGACCCTCGGCGATAGGGACCGTCCGCAGATTCTACGAGCCAGAGCCTTGACAGCCCGAAATGGCGCGACCTACCGTGCAGTCTACCGATCGATCGATCGGTAGACAAAATCCGGCAATGCCGACGGACAAAGGTGGGGTGGATGGACGTCCTCTATGAGTACGTTGAGCGCATCGCGGTGATCACGCTCAATCGGCCCGAGCGGCTCAACGCCGTGACTCCGCAGCTGACGGCCGGATTGTGTGCGGCGCTGCAGCGATCGATCGACGACGGCGCCGCAGCCGTCATCTTCACCGGAGCCGGCCGCTCGTTCTGCGCGGGCCACGACCTCAAGCAAGAGACGCCGGAGTCCGACGAGACCGGGCGCACGCAGGAGGTCATGCGTCTCGTCCGACGCTCACCGGCCCCGGTCATCGCGGCGGTCAACGGTTACGCCGTGGGCGCCGGCTGTGAGTTCGCGCTGTGCAGCGATCTGATCATCGCCGGTCAATCGGCTCGCTTCGGATTCCCCGAGGTGAGCGTCGGCCTGGCGGTGACCGGTGGCATCTCCCACGTGTTGCCGATGGCGGTCGGACTGGCGCAGGCCAAGGAGCTGGTCCTGCTCGGCGAGCACTTCACGTCGCAACGGGCGTTGGAGATCGGGCTGATCAACCGTGTCGTGCCCGATGAGGACGTCGAGCGTGAGGCCGCGGCCTGGGCCAGGCGACTGGCCGATCTGCCGTCCGATGCGCTCAGGAGTGCCAAGCGAGTGCTCGACGCCGGCTCCCAGGTCGACCTCGAGGCTGCGATGCACCTCGAGCAGCTCTACGCCGTCGCGGCATTGGATTCGCAGAGCGCCCGCGAGGCCGCCGATGAGTTTCAGAAGTCTCGGGCCGGTGCCGCAGGCACATCCCAACAAGGAGCCCTTTAGAGGGCAGGCAGTGGAGGACAGATGATGCACATTCGCAGACATGAGATGAGGCGGTTGAGCGCTGCCCTAGCCGGTTCGGCGCTCGTGCTCGCGTTGGCCGGGTGCGGGGGCGGCGGAGACGAGGGCTCGTCGGACAAGCTGACGTATGCCGGATTCGGCGGAATCACCCAGGAGGTCCAGTCCGAGACGCAACTCAAGCCGTTCGCGAAGGAGTTCGGCGTCAAGGTCACCGAGACTCAGCCCGCCGAGTTCGCCAAGCTCAAGGTCATGGTCGAGTCGAAGAACGTCTCGTGGGATGTCATCGACGGTCTCGGCTACATGACGGGGCCCAACTGCGGCACGTTGTTCGAGCCGCTCGACTTCGATGTCATCGACACCACGAACATCCCCGATGACATGGTCTCCAAGTGCAGCGTCCCGATGTACCTGTCGGCACAGATGCTGTTCTACAACGGCAAGGAGTTCAAGGAGGGCGAGGCGCCCACCACCTGGGCCGACTTCTTCGATGTCGAGAAGTTCCCCGGCAAGCGCGGCATCAGCAAGGACGTCACCGCGGGCGCGCTCGAGCTCGCACTGCTGGCCGACGGCGTGAAGCCGGAGGACCTGTATCCGCTGGACTACAAGCGTGCGCTGAAGAAGCTCGACACCATCAAGGACCATTTCGTCTACTGGAGCACGGGGGCTGAACAGCAGCAGCAGATGGAGAGCGGCCAGGTCTCGATCATGATGGGTTGGCCGGGCCGAGCGTACGGGGCCGCGCAGAACGACGCCTCGTTCGAGCCGGTCTGGGGTGCGACGCTGTTCGTCTTCGACGTGTTCGCCGTCCCGAAGGGCACGCCGCACCTGGAGACGGCGATGAAGTACATCAACTACGCGATCGGTGCCGGCCCGCAGGCCGCATTCGCCGACAAGGTGCCGTACGCGGCCGTGCGCAGTGATGTGAAGCCGTCGAGCGATCCGATGATCGCCAAGTTCGCGCCGACGCTCGACAAGCGCGAGCAGTACAAGTTCGTCACTCAGGACATGGAGTGGTGGGGCGACAACATCGACGCGATGGTCAAGGCCTGGACGGCCTGGACCGCCGGCTGACCGACGAGCGACCGAGAGACCCGAAGGAGGTGGGCACGGTGACGAAGAAGCAGACGGTGCAAGGTCGCCGTGCCCCCTTCTGGGGCGTGCTGCCCGCGGGCGGCCTGGTGGGTGTGTTCTTCTTCCTGCCACTGGCCCTGCTGCTGTGGCGCAGCTTCAGCGAACCCAGTCTCGGTCTGCAGAACTACACCGAGTTGCTGGGGGATCCGACCGCCAAGACGATCCTGATCCGGACGTTCGTCGTCGCGTTCACCATCACCGCGGCGACCGTCCTCCTGGGCTACCCGTATGCGTACGTGATGACCAGAGTCGGGCCTCGGGCGAGAACGCTGTTGATGGCCATCGTGCTGATCGCCTTCTGGAACAGCCTGCTGGCCAAGAGCTTCGCCTGGATCATCATCTTGCAGGACTCCGGTCCGCTCAACGACCTGCTCAAGGCACTCGGGTTGTCGCCGGTGCATCTGCTCGGCACTCAGGCCGGCGTGACGCTCGGCATGATCCAGGTGCTGCTGCCGTTCGCGATCCTGCCGCTCTACGCGACGATGCTGACGATCGACCGCAGCCTGATGCCTGCGGCGCAAGGTCTCGGTGCGCGGCGTTCGGTCGCCTTCGTCAAGGTGTACCTGCCATTGACGGTCCCCGGGATCATGGCCGGCAGTCTGCTCGTGTTCGTGCTGTCGCTGGGCTTCTACATCACGCCGGATCTGCTGGGTTCACCGCAGAACTCGCTGCTGTCCCAACTGATCGGCGTCCACGTCCAGCGACTCCTGGACTTCCCCGGGGCCGGCGCGCTCGGAGCGTCGCTGTTGGTGCTGACCTTGGTGGTCATCGCCGTCGCCGCCCGCCTGGCCCGAGGACTCTACGCAGTGAGGGCCAAGGATGGATGAGGAGAACGGCGGGGTCTCGTGGGGGCTGCGGATCGTCGCCGGTGTCATCGGCGTGTGGCTGCTGGCTCCGATCGCGATCGTCATCCCACTCAGCTTCACGGACCGCTCGAGCTTCGTATTTCCCCCGCGGGGCTGGTCACTGCGCTTCTACAAGAACCTGTTCATGGACGAGGCGTGGCGCAGCGCGCTGATGACCTCGCTCCTACTCGCGACCGTCGTCGCTCTCGTGTCGGTGACGCTCGGCACCCTGGCGGCGTTCGCGCTCCACCGGTCCCGAGGGCGCTGGACCATGGTGACGGAGGGACTGCTGTTCGCTCCCATGATCCTGCCGACCGTGGTGCTCGCGGTCGCGCTCTTCAACATCTATCTGCGCTGGCACCTGGTGGGCACCTTCATCGGATTCGTCATCGCGCACACCGTGCTCGCCTTGCCGTTCTCGATCATTACGGTGCGCGCGGGTCTGCAGAGCCTGAACCCGGATTTCGAGCACGCGGCCGGCAGCCTGGGCGCGCGACCGATCGCGACCTTCTTCCTCGTCACGCTGCCCGTCCTGCTTCCCAGCATCCTGGCCGGCATGGCGTTCTCGTTCATGGTCTCGTTCGACGAGGTCGTCGTCGCACTGTTCATCCAGAGTCCCGAACTGCAGACGATGCCCGTGCAGATGTGGACCAGCATCGCCGCAGGCACCGATCCGACGATCGCGGCCGCTGCCAGCACGACGTTCGTCCTGACCGTGCTGGTGATCCTGATCTGGCAGTACAAGCCTGGAAGGAGACGTCGTGGAGCCGATGTCTGAGAGCGCGACCGAGACCGGCCTGCGCCTGGAGGAGGTCACCAAGCGGCACGCGGCGATGACCACGCCGGCGGTCGCCGATGTGAGTCTCGCCGTGCGAGAGGGCGAGTTCCTGACACTCCTGGGCCCGAGCGGATCGGGCAAGTCGACGCTCTTGCGCCTCATCGCGGGCTTCACGTCCGCGACGAGCGGACGCGTCATCCTCGACGGCCGGGATTTCACCACGATCCCGCCGTACCGCCGCAATATCGGCATGGTGTTCCAGAACTACGCGCTGTTCCCGCACATGTCAGCGGTCGACAACGTGGCCTTCGGGCTTCGCCGGCGCAAGGTGAACCGGCGCGAGGCGACCCGGCGCGCCCTCGAGGCGTTGGAGAAGGTCGACCTGGCGGGCTATGGCGACAGGCGGCCGCACGAGTTGTCCGGAGGTCAGCAGCAGCGGGTCGCCGTGGCCCGCGCGATCGTGTTCGGTCCACGGCTGGTGCTGATGGACGAGCCGTTCGGCGCCTTGGACCGCAGGCTGCGCGAGGGCATGCAGCTGGAGATGATGCGGCTGCACGAGGACCTGGGCATGACGTTCATCTTCGTGACGCACGATCAGGAGGAGGCGTTGTCGATGTCCGACCGGGTCGCGGTCATGAACGAGGGACGCATCGAGCAGGTCGGCACGCCTCTGGACCTCTACGAGCACCCGGCGTCGCGATTCGTCGCCCGCTTCCTCGGCGACTCCAATCTGTTCAGCGGCCAGGTGGATGCACCCGGCCGTCTCGAGACCGTGACCGGTCAGCATCGGGTGCCCGCCGACGCCGGACGTGGGGAGTGCTCGCTGCTGGTGCGACCTGAGAACGCCCGGTTGGTCCCGCCCGGAACCCCGACGCCCGAGGGTGTCAACCGTGTCGGCTGCACGATCGAGGAGATCGCCTATCTGGGTGCACGCCGTCGCGTCGTGGTGCGGTTCGAGTCCGGCGAGCAGGGCATCGTGAGCGCGCCTGCCCGCGGGCCCGAGGAACTGCGGGTGGGCGACCGGCCGTACTTCGAATGGAAGCCGGAGGCGGGGCATCTGATCGAACACGAGCCGGCGCCGCTCGACCAGGCCGGCGTGGAGGTGGGATGAGCGTGGAGAACACGCTGCAGGCGATGCTGAGTCCTGAGAGCATCGCGGTCATCGGCGCTTCCGCCGATCCGGCCAAGTGGGGTCATCGGCTCGTCCAGAACACCGTGGCGCTCGGGTACGAGGGCCGGCTGTGGGCGGTCAATCCCCGCCATTCGGTCCAGATCGACGGCAGTCGTCCCGCCGGGTCGATCGCCGAGATCGACGAGCGCATCGATCTGGCGATCGCCGCGGTGCCGCAGGGCGTCGTCACCGACGTGGTGCGCGACTGCGCTGAGCGTCGTGTGCGTGTCCTGGTGCTCCCGGCATCGGGCTTCGGTGAGACCGGTGAGGCCGGCGCGGTCGCCGAGCGCGAGATCGCGGCGATCTCGCGCGACGCGGGCATGCGGATCCTCGGTCCCAACTGCTTCGGGCTGTTCTCGTCAGTGGGTGCGATCAACACCACGCCGTTCGCGCCGATCCCGGCAGGCGACATCGGCCTGGTCTCGCAGTCAGGCAATGTCGCGGGTCATGCGTTCATCGCCGCTCGGACCCGCGGACTCGGGTTCTCGCATGTGGTGGGTCTGGGAAATCAGCTGGACATCTCGTTCGCCGAGGTGATCGCGTTGCTCGCCGAGGACGAGCAGACCCGGCGGGTGGCGCTGTATCTCGAGGGCATCCAGGCGCATCACGCCAACGATCTCGTCGACGCGATGGCGCGATGCCGTGACGCGGGCAAGACGGTCGCGGTCGTGAAGGCCGGGGGATCGGCGGCGGGTCGTGCCGTCGCGCTGTCGCACACCGGTTCGCTGGCGACCGAGGACCGGGTGTGGGACGAGGTCATCCGGACGGCGGGTGCGGTCCGGGTCGGCTCGATCGACGATCTGTTCGGGGTGCTGTCGCTGGCGAGCCTGCCGCGGCCGCAGGGGCGTCGCCTGGTCGTCATGACCGATGGCGGCGGCGACTCGATCATGGCGGTCGATGGCGTCGAACGGTACGGGCTCGATCTGGCCGCATTGCCCGAGAAGGTTCAGGGCCGGCTCGACGACACGGTCCCGCCGGCCGCGCCGCGCGTCGCGGGCCGCAACCCGGTCACGCTCGACACCGCTGGAGGTGTCGACGACGATCCGGAGGTGATTCCGCGCTGCCTGCAGGCTCTCGGCGACGCTCGCGACATCGACGTCGTCGTGGTGGGCGGCTTGTACGGCACCTATACGCACGTGCGAGAGGGAGAGATCCGAGCTGCTCATGCGATCCTCGAGCGCGTGCGCGAGCAGAAGCTGCGCGTCGTGCTTCATTCGCCGATCGGTGCCGATCAGTCCCCGCCCCTGCAGATCCTGCAGGACGCCGGCGTGCCGGTGTTCGGCGACATGGACGCCCTGCTGCGGTCGTTGGCGCTGTGGCTCCCTGAGTCGGTGACGCAGGCCGGTGGGGCGCCACCGGCTGCGCCGACCGGATCGCAGGGCTGGTCGCTCGAAGCGGCCCACGCGATGTTGACCGACGCCAAGGTCGAGTTGCCGATGCATCGCTTCGTCGAGGACGAGCACGAACTGGCACAGGTTGCGGGCGACATCGGCTTCCCCGTCTGTCTGAAGACAGCCGATCCGTCGATCATCCACAAGTCCGATGTCGGCGGGGTACGGGTCGGGCTGTCCGATCTCACGGCCGTGACCGCGGCCGCTGGTGACATCCGGGAGGCGACCGGGTCGGGTCGACTCCTGGTGATGCCGAGTCTGCGATCCGGTGTCGAGGTCCTGATGGGTGCTCGTCTGAGTACGCACTTCGGCCCGGTCGTGGTGATCGGCCGGGGCGGTATCTGGACCGAGATGGAGGACGACACGGCGACGTTCGTCGGCCAGATCGACGAGACCGAGTTCGAGACGCGACTGCGCCGGCTGCGGTGCGCTCCGATGCTGTTCGGCGGCCGCGGCCAGCCGAGCCGTGACGTCGCGTCGTTGCTGCCGCTCGCGCGTGCCCTGATGCAGGCGGTGCGCGAACATCCCCAGACCAGCATCGAGCTGAATCCGGTGTTCCTCTACGAGGAGGGATTCGCCGTCGCCGACATCCGCGTGGTCGACGGAGCTTGATGCCGTGGCCTCCGCGCGGCGGCCCGGGAGCCGAGGGCTACCGTGACGATCGTGGACTACGCCTTCTTCAGCTCGACCCACGACCGCTCGGCGCATCTGCGCAAGGACGACGCCTGGCGGGAGGCTCCCGGTGAGTTGCGGGTGCTCGTGCTCGGCGGGGAGCATGTCGCGACCGCGCGCGAGGGGGACGGACTCGGCCTGCTCTGGGCCACGGCCGACGAAGCGCCCGACGGCGAGTGGGCGTTCCTCGGCTATCGCGGCGGCGTCCGCTATGCCGCTGTCATGGTCGATCGCGTGCCGGCCGAGCTGCAACCGCAGAGCCTGCGGATGATCGGGCCTGTCCTCGACGCCGACGAGGCGTCCACGGCGGTGCACGCCGTCGGTCTGGCCCGCTGGCACCAGAACCACCGGTTCTGTGCCGCCTGCGGACAGCCGACGCAGGTGTACGCCGCCGGTCATGAGCGCATCTGTCCCGCGTGTGGGACGCATCATTTCCCGCGGACCGATCCGGCCGTGATCATGTTGATCACCGACGACCAGGACCGCGCCCTGCTGGGACGGCATCCGTCGTGGCCAGAGGGCCGGTTCTCCACGCTCGCCGGATTCGTCGAGCCGGGGGAGTCGCTCGACGACGCCGTGCGTCGCGAGGTCATGGAGGAGGTCGGCGTCGAGGTCGGCGAGGTCACGTACGCGGGCAGCCAGCCCTGGCCGTTCCCGTCGAGCCTGATGCTCGGCTTCTTCGGTCAGGCGGCCAGCGCCGACATCACGGTCGATGCCGACGAGATCTCCGAGGCCCGTTGGTTCACCCGCGACGAGGTCACGGAGATGACGGCATCGACGGATCTGTTGCTGCCGCCGAACGTCTCGATCTCCCGTGCCCTGATCCAGGATTGGTACCAGGGGCCGCTGGCCGGATCGTGGGACTGACCGCTCGGTCGGTGAGTTGACCGGCCAGCGACACGCGCTCCTTCGTCGCGCTCTTCCGCGCTGGCGCGCGGCCTGCTCGGCTCGCTCACGCTCGCCGCATGGCTGCGTTGGACCGGTCGGCTCATTCGGTCAGGCGGGTCTGGCCGAGCACCAGGGACTGGCGCTTCTGGTGCACGGTCAGATAGCGCAGGCCTTCGGGCCCCGCGCTGAACGCGCGCTGGGAACGACGGGGGAGCCACGCGAGGTATCCGGGCGCCAGGTCGATCGTGCCCGTCTCGGTCGTGAGGGTTCCGGACCCGGCCAGCACGTGCAGCAGCACGTCCAGATCAGGCCCGACATGCGGCTCGATCGTGCCGCCGGCGGACAGTGCGATGACATTGGAGTCCAGGTCCCGCGGCGTCATGGTGAGCTTCCACAAGGCGCCGAGCGCGTCCGGATCGGTATCGGGCAGCGCCGTCGTGTCGAGCAGGATCCGGGGCAGCGGCGTCGCCGCCAGCTTGGTGATCTTGATCTGCCAGTCACGCATCTCGCTGTTCAGATACTCCCAGCCGTAGCCGCCGGGGAAGTCGCGCTCGAACTCGTCGTGCAGGTGCTGGGGATCGTGGTCGTTGACGAGCACGAAGCAGTCGCCGACCTCGAGATCGGCGAAGGCGCCGAAGATCGTGGGGTGCTTGTCGGGTTTGCGCATGCCGCGCACGTCGAGTTCGATCACGTCCGGCCTCTCTAGTTTGTACAATTTGAACTTGTATAAACTTTAGGTCATGACCTACGTGATCGCCCAACCCTGTGTCGACGTGATGGACCGTGCGTGCGTCGACGAATGTCCGGTCGACTGCATCTACGAGGGTGGGCGGTCGCTGTACATCCATCCCGACGAATGCGTCGACTGCGGGGCCTGCGAGCCGGTCTGTCCGGTCGAGGCGATCTTCTACGAGGACGATCTGCCCGATCAGTGGGCGCCCTACCTCGGCGACAACGCCGGGTTCTTCGCCGAGGCGCTGCCCGGCCGCGACGCTCCGCTGGGTTCGCCTGGCGGCGCCACCAAGCTGGGACCTCTGGGTGTCGACACTGCCCTGGTGTCGGGACTGCCGGCCCAGGACGTGGTGGAATCGACGTCATGACCCGCGATCCCGCCCCGACCGGCCGCTCCGCCGTGCTGCAGGCGATGCGTGACGCGGACGAGCCGATGACGGCGTCGCGGCTCGCGGAGCTGCTCGGCGTGCATGTCAACACGGTGCGGTTCCATCTGGACTCCCTGCTCGCTCACGGCCAGATCGAGCGGGCCCCGATCGAGTCCCGCACCCCGGGACGGCCGCCGCACGCGTTCCGCGTGGTTCCGGGCATGGATCCCGCCGGCCCACGGCGTTATCGCGAGCTCGCCGAGATTCTCGCCGCCGACGTCGAGTCGGGCCCCGATCCGCGACGGCGCGCGATCCAGGTCGGCGCGGCGTGGGGGCGCCGTGTCGCGGAGCGCGAGTCGCTCGACGACGTCTCGGTGCAGCAGCTGGCCGCCGTCCTCGACGAGCTGGACTTCGCGCCCGAGCCCGTGTCCGAGGGCGCGGCCACGATCCGGTTGCGTCACTGCCCGTTCCTCGAGCTCTCCCGGCACCGCACCGACATCATCTGCCCGATCCACCTGGGTCTGATGCAGGGTGTGTTGGAGCAGCGGGCATCGGCGATCACCGTCGAGCGGCTGGATCCATTCGTCGAACCCGATCTGTGCCTGGTCCACCTCGCTGAATCGAAGGAGATCCCATGAACGTTCCGGTGTCGCTGACCGAAGTCGCCCGTGAGCAGCTCGAGACGGCCCGCGCCGCATCGGCTCAGCGGGCGGCGCACACCGTCTACGGCGGTCGAGACCACGCGCTGCGGCAGACCGTCGTGGCGCTGCTGGCCGGGCACTCGCTGGGGGAGCACGATTCGCCCGGTGACGCGACGATCCAGGTGCTGTCCGGCGAGGTGCGACTGATCGCCGGCGACGACTCCTGGCCGATGGTCACGGGCGACACCATGACGATCCCGGATCGGCGCCACGACCTCGCGGCCGATACCGACGCGGCCGTTCTGCTCACCGTCGTCGTCGGCATCCACGGGGCATCGTGACGATTTGATGAGTGCCCATATCATCAGTACCCTGATGATATGGACGATCCCCTCGCACTCGAATCGCAGGTGTGCTTCGCGCTCGCCGTCGCGTCGCGCGGTGTCGTCAGCGCCTACCGCTCGGTCCTCGAGCCCCTCGACCTGACCCACCCGCAGTATCTCGTCATGCTGGCGCTGTGGCAGCACGGCCCGCTCGCGGTCAAGGACATCGCGGCGCTGCTCGACCTCGAACCGGCCACGGTGTCGCCCCTCGTCAAGCGCCTGGAGCACAGCGGCTACGTCGATCGCGCCCGCAGCACGCACGACGAGCGGGTCCTGATCGTCACCCCGACGGCCGCCGGCGCCCAGTTGCGCGAGCGGGCTCTCGCGGTGCCCACGACGATGCTGGACCGCCTCGGGATGGACGAGTCCGATCTGCAGGCGACGAATGTGGTGCTGCACCGCATCATCGACGCCGCGCGGGAGGCCTCATGACCCAGCAGCGACCGAGTCCACGGACCCAGCCGCGGATCATGACCCGCGAAGAGACCGTCGCGCTCGACCGAGTGCGCCGTCGCATCGCCGCGCTCCTGTTCGTGATGGTGGCCCTCCACGGCGTCATCGGGCTGGCGGTCGTGGCCGAGGTCATCGACGGCCAGGGCGATCGTGGCCGCGCCGTCGCCCTCCTGGTGATGTCCGGCGTCATCGGCATCATCACGAGCGTCGTCGCGCGCCTGATCCTGGGGACCACGCGGATCTGGTCGCCGTTCTGGTTCCCGCTGTCGCTGGTACCTGCGGTCGTCGGCTACGTCTGGATCAGCTGACCGCTGGTATCGCCCGGTCCGCGTTGAGGGGGATCATCGTGGACCGGGCGTCCAGGGATCTCAGTCAAGCAGTTCGACGGCGCTTCGAGACCGCCTGCGGCAGGACTTCACCCCAAGATTCACCCTCTGGCTAGGCCAGCTTCGCCTTGACCTGTGCGACCGACGGATTAGTGAGCGCCGAGCCGTCGGCGAACACCAGGGTCGGCACCGTCTGATTGCCGCCGTTGACCTGCTCCACGATCTTGGCCGAGTCAGGATCTGTCTCGATGTCGATCTCGGTGAACTCGATACCCTCGCGCGACAGTTGCGACTTCAGCCGATGGCAGTACCCGCACCAAGGCGTGGAGTAGAGGGTGAACTGGCTGTCAGCGGACATGTCGGGGGCTTCCTTGATCACGAGGTGGAACGACACCGTGCACAACAACTCTCACCCACAGGAGATTCCCGGTCCGCATCGGGTCGGTCAGGTGCGACCGGCCGAGGCGGGTGCCGCGGCGTCGGTCAGCGCCTCACTCAGCCGCTCTCGGGCTGCGGCATAACGGCTGCGCGCCGTCGACGGATTGAGCCCCAGCAGTTCTGCGGCCTCGACGATCGTGAAACCGTCCCAATGGATCAGCATGACCAGCTCACGCTGCGCCGCGTGCAGTCTGAGCACCGCATCGCGCACCGCGGTCGCCTCCGCCGGATCCGACGCCGACTCCTGCTGAAGGTGCGATCGCAACTGCTCGGCCAGCGCGCTGCGCCGGCGGACGGCCCTGCGCTGGTTCGCCAGGACGTGGGCCGCGATGGTGAACAGCCACATGCGGCGCCGTTCGTCCTCGGCAGGCAGCACGTCTCGTCGCCGCCAGGCCTGCAGCATCGTCTCGGCCAGCAGATCGGCCGCGTCCTCGAGGTCACGGACACGCCGCTCGAAGTACCTGAGCAGGTCGGCCGAGGCCGACCGCAAGGCCGACCTCATGGCCGCCGTGTCCTGCGGTTCTACTCGCATCGCCAGGCCTGAGCGAAGCCGACGGCGTCAGCGGGCCGGGTGAAGCCCTCGGCCTCCAGGTGTGCCTGGAGGCGGAGCCAGACGACGCGGCCGACGGCGCTCAGCTCCAGGTCTGCTCCGTCGAGACGGGGCTGCTGCTCGCCGGGCACCGTGGCCGCGATGGCGGCGTCCTCCGAACGCTGCCACTGGGCGATCGCCTGGGATGTATCGATCGACCGGTAGTCGAAGTCGGCCAGGAACCTGCGCGCCTCGTCGGCGGCGCGCTGCTGGTCGGCGGCCGGATACTCGACGGTGGCCGGCTCTCCGTCGTCACCGCGCGGTTGCGCGATGAACTGCATCTGGCACGACCGGCCGCTCTCGGTGGCCCAGGGCACCCAGCCCGGCACCAGGCCGGCCGCGACGGCGCCGACCGTGCCGAGTCCGACGACGCCGGTCGTGGCCGCCGCGACGAACCCGAAGCGCCGTAGCCGCCTCGGCGCCCGCACGTGGGCCTCCGTCGCGACCACGAGTCGATCGAGGGTGCGATCGAGGGCAGGGGAGTGTCGAGCGCTGGGGGGCGCCGAGCGCCGCAGGAGTTCGTCGAGGTCCATGGGTGTCACCTTTCGGTTCGCTGTCACCCGGTACATGTCCGGACCGGCCGCGAACGTCCAACTGCCTCATCGAGTGTCGGGGCCGCCACCTAGATTGTGGGTATGTCGTCGTCGCCGCCGCAGGCCGATCCTGCCAGCCTGCTCGACGGTCTCGACCCCGAGCAGCGCGCGGTCGCCGAAGCGCTGCGTGGTCCGGTCACCGTCATCGCAGGTGCGGGCACGGGCAAGACGCGCGCCATCACCCATCGCATCGCCTACGGGGTCGCCACAGGGCTCTACGCGCCCAGCGAGGTCCTGGCGGTCACGTTCACCACGCGTGCGGCCGGTGAGATGCGGAGCCGGCTCGCCCAGCTCGGGGCGCCGGGCGTGCAGGCCCGCACGTTCCACTCGGCAGCCCTGCGTCAGGCCCGGTACTTCTGGCCGCAGGCCATCGGTGGCGAGTTCCCACAGATCATCGACTCCAAGTTCGGCCTGGTCGGCGCCGCCGCGGGGCGAGTCGGCATCCGGGGGGATCAGGCCTTGGTGCGCGATCTGGCGTCCGAGGTCGAGTGGGCCAAGGTCAGCACGGTCAAGCCGGAGGCCTATCCGCGCGCCGCGGCCGCGGCGCACCGCCAGGTCGCCGACCTCACGGCCACCCAGGTCGCCGACGTGCTGCGCGAGTACGAGGAAGTCAAGGGTCCCGAGCGCATCGACATGGAGGACATCCTCCTGGTCACCGCGTCGATCCTGTCCGACGACGACCGCATCGCCGCGGCGGTCCGCCGGCAGTATCGCTGGTTCGTCGTCGACGAGTTCCAAGACGTCAACCCGCTGCAGTCGCTGCTACTCGATCTGTGGCTGGGCGGTCGCGACGATGTCTGCGTCGTGGGCGACCCCCAGCAGACCATCTACTCGTTCGCAGGCGCCTCGCCTCGTCTACTGACCTCGTTCTCGCAGCGCTTTCAGCAGGGCGAGCGCATCGAGCTGGTGCGCAACTACCGTTCCACGCCGCAGATCGTCGCGGTCGCCAATGCGGTGTTCGACCGCACCAAGCGAGCCGGCGTCGTCCTGCAGCCACAGCGTCCGGCCGGAGATCCGGTCACGTACGTGGGCCATCCCGACGAACCCACCGAAGCGCAGGCCGTCGCCAACGAGATCCAACTGCTGCACCGCCGTGGCATGCCGTACCGCGAGATGGCGATCCTGTACCGCATCAACGCCCAGTCCGAGGCGTACGAGGAGGCCCTCGGAGAACACGGCATCCCGTACACGCTGCGCGGTGGTGAAGGGTTCTTCCGGCGCGCCGAGGTGCGCCAGGCGGTCGCCCTGCTGCGCGCCGACGTCCAGAGCACGGCCGCCGACGCCCACGACGAACTGGTCGACAACGTCCGCAGCATCCTGGCCGGCATCGGCTACAGCGATCAGGCGCCGTCGGGTGCGGGCGAGGTGCGCAATCGATGGGAGTCGCTGCACGCCATCGTGTCGATGACCCGCGACCTGGCGACGGCGCGACCCGATGCCGGCATGCCCGAACTGGTCGCCGACCTGGAGCGTCGTGCCGACTCCGCCCACGCACCCACCGCCGACGGCGTCACCTTGGCCACGGTCCATTCGGCCAAGGGCCTGGAGTGGGATGCCGTGTTCTGCGTCGGCATGCAGGAAGGCACGGTGCCCAGCCCGTTCGCCCAGACCCCCGAGCAGGTCGACGAGGAACGACGCCTGTTCTACGTCGCCGTCACCCGCGCCCGGCAGGTGCTGATGGTCTCCTGGGCCGCGGCGCGGCGTTCGGGCGGTCGAGGCCAGCGTCAGCCCACACGGTTCCTCGACACCCTGTTGCCGGCCGATCACGTCTCGCGCCGCACGCAGCGCGAACCGCGGCAGCGCCGGGTCGCGCGCTGTCGGGTGTGCAACCAGGTGCTGGCGGTCGTCGACCGGCCCAAGGGCCGCTGCGCCGACTGTCCGTCCACGTACGACGAGGCGCTGTACGACGCGCTGCGTCAATGGCGCACCCGCGAGGCCACCGAGATCGGCAAGCCCGCCTACGTCGTCTTCACCGATGCCACCCTGCAGGCCATCGCCGAGATGAAGCCGTCCGACACCGCCGCGCTCCAGCGGGTCCCCGGCATCGGACCCGCCAAACTCGAGAAGTACGCCGACGCGGTCCTCGACCTCGTCGCCTCCCACTGACCCGGGAGCCGCTGAGGAGTCACTCGTTGGCGCTGAGGAGTCACTTGTTGGTGGTGAGGAGTCACTTGTTTCCGCTGGCGAGGCACCAAGTGCGGGGTTGGGGAGTCGGAAGGTGGCGGTTCGCGAGTCGTTTGGTTCGTGGGGTTGCGGCTGGACGGTTTCTCGGCTCGGTGAGGTTGCGTGGTCGCGGCGCCTGCTGCGTCTTGCGTGACGGCTTGCTTGCGTTGCGTGGCGCTCACCAAGTCACACAGTCGCACTCGCAAGCAGGCAGCTTGCGGACTGTCGTTCGTCTCACCGGCTCGCGAGAGCGACTCTGTGACTCGTGAGCGCGACCCGTGGTCACCTTGCACGTGGTCACCTCACGCGCGGGTGGTCACCTATGACGCGGGGCGGAATCCGGGGAGGGAGTCCTCGAGGATGGCGCGGAACGGGGCCGTGGCGCCGAGCTGGCTGAGGACACCGAGGCCACCCATCCAGACCCGGTGGATCAGCATGTACTCCGGCGGCAGATTGAACTTCATCGCCACACCGATGCCGTCCGACGTGGGTGCACTGACGCGGGTCATCTGATCGCGCAGCCACTCGCGGCTGAACGAGAAGCGCTCGACCTGGGCGGGCTCCACGAACGGCCCGAAATACCGCCCGATCGCCTCGGCCTCGATCCGCACCCCCGGTCGCAAGAACCCCTCAGCGCGCAGCCCTTCACGCACCGCGTCGTAGTCCTCTTCGGCCGCCAGGCGGATCAACCGGCCCATCGCGCTCGGCAGACCCTCGGGCAGCCGGGCGACAGCCCCGAAGTCGACGACACCGAGGCGACCGTCGCCCATGATCCGGAAGTTGCCGGGATGGACGTCGGCGTGCAGCAGGCCGGCACGGCGAGGGCCGGCGAACAGGAAGTGGGCGAACAGCTCGCCGTAGCGATCGCGTTCAGCCTGGGTACCGTCGGCGATGATGCCGGCCAACGACCGTTCCGACTCCAGCCAGCGCGACACCAGAAGCCGCTCGGTGTGATGCAGCGGCTCGGGCACCACGATGTCGGGGTCGTCGGCGAACGCCTCGTGGAAGCGCGCTTGTGCCTCGGCCTCGAGCCCGTAGTCGAGCTCCTCGGCCACGCGCGCCTGCAGCTCGGCCACCAGCGGCTTCACGTCGAGACCGGGCGCTAGAACGCCGAACAGGCGAGACAGACGGGCGATCTGGCGCAGATCCGACATCAACGCCTTCGCGGCACCTGGGTACTGCAGCTTGACGGCGACCTCGCTGCCGTCGGCCCACACGGCACGATGCACCTGGCCGATCGAGGCGGAGGCCGCCGGGGCGTCGTCGAACGAGGTGAAGAACCTGCGCCAGTCGCCGCCCAGTTCGGCGGTCAACACCCGGTGCACCGTGGCGGGCGGCATCGGGGGAGCGGCGTCCTGCAATCGGGTGAGCGTCTCGCGATACGGGCCGATCAGCTCATCGGGCAGGGCCGCCTCGAAGATGCTCATCGCCTGACCGAACTTCATCGCGCCGCCCTTGAGCTGGCCCAGAACGCTGAAGATCTGGTCGGCGGTACGTCGCTGCACATCGGTCAGCACGGCCCGAGCGGGAGCGCCGACCATGCGTTTGCCGAGCCCGAGGGTGGTGCGTCCCGCGAAGCCGACCGGGAGCGAAGCGAGCTTGGCGGTGCGCACGAACGCGCTGCCCGCGATCGATCGATCGCGGCGCCCTGGTCCGCCGGGGCGGTCCGTGCGATCGGCGTCGTTCACCTGATCAGGATAGGTGCCGGCCCACCGCCGGCTCGGCCGTCCCCATGGGAAGCAGCAGGGCGCACGGGCAGCGAGCATGGAAAGCGACCGGCCAGGTCTCCTGATCGCCATGACGGGGTCCGACCGCACGGAGCGCCCCACGCAGGGCAGGACGACCCGCGAGATGGTGGAGCACCGCGTCGGCGACCTCGACCGCCGCGGCATGCGCGGTCAAGGCGCGCGGCGCGGGAGGGTTGTGGTGCGGCGATCTGATGCCCAGCTGCGGGACGATCGCCGACCACGAAGGATCCCAGTCGCTGCGGTGCAGATCATGACATCGCATGCACGGTCCGAGTCCGGGCACCACGAACGGGCCGATCAGCACGCGGTCCTCGTCGAGTCGCACCGGCAGGTGCGCCAGACACTGGCGGACCGCCTCGTCGAACACGTGGCGGGCCGGCTCGCCGGACGACACCAGGATCAACAGGTCCGGATCGTCGTGGTCGGTGCGCTCGAGCCCGGCCTCGTGGAGCAGGGTGCGCACCAGATCGGCGAAGCCGCGGCTGGCGCTGTCGTCGACGACGCTGACCGCCGCATCCCGGCGAGACCCGAGCTGAGCGGGATCTCCGTGGACCGCGAGGGCGCGCGCCTCGGCGGGAGCCCTCGATGACCATGCCGAAGCGTCGACGACAGCACCGAGGGCGAGCAGCTCCTGCAGCAGCGGATCGAGCGGCACATCGTGGGTGCCGTCGAACGACAGGAGCAGGGACCTGAGACCGGGACGGTCAGCCAGCACGATGCCGGGCGAGGTGCCGATCTGCAGGTGGTGTTCGTCGCGCCGGAGCACGGCTGCTCCCGGGCGTAGCGCCGGCCGGATGGTCATGGGCCCAGACTGTCGCGGGTTCGCCCGGCACGCCTGTGCTCGTCCACAGGACGAGCCGCGCGGATGACGGAACGGGGGTCCCGATCACCGTGATCGGAACCCCCGTTCGCGTTCGAGAACGGAGCCTGGTGTTCAGGCCTTGCCGAGAATGCGGTTCAACTTGGTACCGCACACAGGGCACGTGCCCTTGGCCATCTTCGTGCCCTTCTCGCTGACGTGGATCTCACCGGTCGCCTCGCGCTTCTCCTTGCACTTGACGCAGTAGAACTCGCCGCTCCATGTCTCCGCCATTGCCGGCCTCCTTGCCTGCGGGTCGACTAGGCCCGTGTGGTGCCTGTCACGTCCAGCGTAGGCGTGAAGCGGCGCAATTCCGGGGATATCGGGCGATCGATGTCTCGGTGGGTCACGGCGGCGATGCGACGTGAGTCCGGTGGTCTCATCCCACGACTTGTCCACGGCTGTGGAAAAGGTTGGGGACGGGCTGTGAGAATCGCCGTGTGTGGTGTGGATCACGTGGTGGATGATCTGTTCTCAGAGACCGTAATACCGGGCCCAAGGCGGCCCTGACCTGCGTGAACGACCGATCGGGCATGTGGACAACGCCCCTACGGGCGCGTCGGCCGAGTCCGAGGCGGGGACTACCGTGAGGGCGTGGACGACGTGGAGATCCGCCGAAGTACCCGGCGCAAGCGCACCGTTCGGGCTTATCGCGAGGACGGTCGTACGATTGTCTTGATGCCGGCCCATCTCAGCGCGGCCGAGGAGGAACGCCATGTGCGCGAACTGGTCGAGCGGCTCGATCGTCGTGAGCAACGGGCTCGCGCATCGACCGACGACGACCTCGAGGCGCGGGCTCACCGGCTGTCGAAGCGATGGCTCGACGGCGTGCCCGCGCCCGTCTCGGTGCGCTGGGTCGGCAACCAGAACTCCCGATGGGGATCGTGCACGGTCGCCGACCGCACGATCCGGCTGTCCGACCGGCTGATCGGCATGCCGGAGTACGTCATCGACTATGTGCTGGTTCACGAGTTGGCGCACCTGGTGGAGGCCAATCACAGCGACCGGTTCTGGGAGTTCGTCCACGCCTATCCGCAGGCGGTCAAGGCGCAGGGGTTCCTCGACGGCGTCGCGTGGCAGCGGCGATGAGGTCGCGAACGTCCTGATCGGTCGGCTCCGGTGGCGTGCCGACCGGCCACCAGGCCAGATCGTCGGACTCGTCGGACATGACCGGCTCAGCACCCTCGGGCGCGATCGCCAGGAATTGCACGTCGAGATGGTGACCTCCAGGTGGCGGACCACAGAACGGCACCGCGTGGCGCGACAACAGCAGAGGCGCCGGATCGAGAACCAGGCCCGCGATGCCCGACTCCTCGACTGCTTCGCGCAGCGCAGCGTCGGCCAGGGTCAGATCGCCGGGCTCGCAGTGACCGCCGGTCTGCAACCACAGGCCGGCCTTCGCATGCTTGGTCAGGACGACCCGCGATCCATCGGACGACATGACGATCGCGCTGGCCGTCAGATGCTCGGGATGCCCATGGCGGGCCATGGCGCCTGGCTCGGCGGCGAGGTGGTGCAGGTAGCCCAACCTCAATGCCTCCTGTCCGGCGTCGGGTGCCGTCCACCCGCTGAGCACGCGCACCGCGTCGGCGTGCAGGGCCGCGGTGCCCCCAGGAGTGCTCACTCGCCGTCGAGCAGTCGACCCAACTCGGCGTCGAAGTCGTCGTCGCCTGCGGATCGACTCTCGCCCTGGGCGTAGCCGAGCGGATCGTCGAGGTCGTCCATCGTGGGCATCAGATCGGGGTGTGTCCAGGGCAGGTCTCGTGCGGCCGCGCCCTGGCGATCGCGGACGGCGGCCCACAGGGTCGCCGCTTCGCGCAGGCGCCGGGGACGCAGTTCGAGACCCACCAGCGATGCGAACGTCTGCTCGGCAGGGCCGCCGACGGCTCGGCGGCGGCGCATCGCCTCGGCCAGCGCGCCCGCGGCGGGCATGGTCTGGGCTGTGGCTTGCGTGACCACTTCGTCGACCCAGCCTTCGACGAAGGCCAGCAGGGTCTCGAGCCGGTCGAGGGCACGCTGTTGTTCGGGCGTGCGCTGCGGGTCGAACAGCCCGCTGTTCAGCGCCTCCTGGACCTCCTCGGGACGGCTTGGGTCGAGACCGGACAGTTGCGACTCGATCGCCGCGATGTCGATGCGCGTGCCGCGTCCGAAGTCCTCGATCGCGCTGACCAGCGCCGACCGCAGCCAGGGGGAGTGCGCGAAGAGCCGCTGGTGGGCGCACTCGCGCAGGACGACGTACAGCAGCACATCGGCCTCGCTCTGTTCGAGCCCTTCGCCGAAGGCGGCGACGTTGACCGGCAGCACGGCGGCGGTGCGCTCGGGGCCGATCGGGATGCCGATGTCGGCCACCGACAGGACCTCGCCGGCCAGCTCGCCGAGCGCGCGGCCGATCTGCTGTCCGAACATCGCTCCGCCGGCCTGGTTCAGCACGCCCAGCAGCGGCCCAGCCATGGATTTGGCCTCGTCGGGGATGGCCTGCGACATCGCGGCGACCACGTGGGCCGCGATCGGTTCGACGAGCCGGTTCCAGGTGTCGGCCGTGTGCTCGACCCACTCGGCGCGACTCCAGGCCGTGACGGTGGTGGCACCTGACGGGATGTCGGTGACCTGGTCCAGCCAGCTCTCGGCGAGACGCACCGCGTCGGACAGCGCGCCCTGCTGCGCCGAGGTCGGGGTCGGGTCCGGCCCCAGGCCCGCGACCGTGTGCCGGGCGATGTCCTTGGCCATGTCGAAGTTGACCGTGCCGTCGTGCGGCTCGAACATGCGCTGCATCTGGCCCATCATCTGGCTCAGGTCGAACTGGCCTCCGGACATGCCGGTGAACGCGCCGAACATCTGCTCCAGCGGGGTGCCCTTGAAGGGGTTGTCGTCGGGGTTGGGTCCGGTGACGTCGTCGTCGGAATCGGCCATGTGCTCCAGCGTACTGACCAGCCTGTCGTCGGGCGTGCCTGTGATTGCGCGGGCCCGTAGGATCGCTGCGTGTCACCCGATCCCATGCAGCTGAGCCGCCGCTACGTCACCCGTCTCGTCGCGGCGGTGGGCCTGATCGGACTGACCTGTGTCGCGCTGTTGATCCCGGTTCCGTACGTGACGATGAAGCCGGGCCCGGCGTTCGATACCCTCGGCGACTTCGAGGGCAAGCCGATGTTCACGTTCGGCGACGACGTCAAGACCTATCCCACGTCGGGCACGCTGGACTTCACCACGGTGTCGGTGACACGCAACGAGACGCATCTGAGGACGCTCGACCTGATCGACGCCTATTTCTCCGACGACACGGCGGTCGTTCCGCGCGCGCTGGTCTATCCCGACGGACAGACCGCGAAGCAGTCCAAGGCTCAGTCCGCGGCGCAACTGGACGGCTCGAAGGATTCCTCCAAGGTGGCGGCGCTGCGGGCGGCCGGGTTCAAGGTCGGCGAGACCCCGCTCGTCGCCACGGTGGACAAGAACGGTGCGGCCCATGGGCAGCTCGAGACCGGTGACCTGATCCGCGAGGTCGACGGTCAACGCGTGACCTCCTCGACCCAGGCCGCTGACCTGATCGGCGGGCGCAAGCCCGGCACGAAGGTCACGATCACGATCACCCGCAAGGGCGCGACCGAGACATACGAACTGACCACGAAGGCCGACGATCAGGACGCCTCACGTTCTCGTATCGGCATCGGTGTCAGCACGCGCTACTCCTATCCGTTCGAAATCGACAACAACGTCGGCCGGTCGATCGGCGGCCCGAGCGCCGGCACGATGTTCGCGCTGGCGATCTACGACCGGCTCACTCCAGGACCGCTCACCGGAGGCCTGAAGATCGCCGGCACCGGCGAGATGGCGGCCGACGGCACGGTCGGCTCGATCGGCGGGGTCCAGCAGAAGATCGCCGGAGCGCACCGGCAGGGCGCCAAGATCTTCCTGGTGCCGTCGGCCAACTGTGCAGAAGCGGTCAAGGGCGACACCCATGGCCTGAAACTGGTGCGCATCACCAAGCTCGACGACGCGATCTCCTCGATCGAGGCGTTGGCCGAGAACCGTTCCGCGAAGGTGCCGACATGCAGCTGATGCCCGACTCGCCGTTGCGCCGTGCGGCGCTCGAGGTCGAGGCACATGTGTCGGCCGATGGATGGGATCAGCCGGCCCGGCTGTTCGCTCTGGTGTCGACGGCCGCCCTGACCGCTCGTGAGCCGCAGCTGGCCGGTCAGCTGTCCGAATCCTCGCCCGAAGGCGGCTACACCCCCATCGAGCAGGAGGGAGCTGTGTCGGGTCGAGAGCTCGAGGAGCTGCTCACCGAGATCGAATGGCCCGACGCGGTCGAGGGGTGTGCCGTGGTCGTCGAGCGGTTGACGCTGCCTCCCGACGCCGAGGACGCCTTGCCCGACGATCCCGCGGCCGCCGTCGCAGCGGCCGCCCAGCACCCGGACCGGCGCGATGTCCGTCTGGTGGCCGCCGTGCTGCGCAGCGGCGAGGCGCACAGCGCGGTTCGAGGACGAGCTGCCGCAGGAGACGTCGAGGGTGGGGAGCTGCTCGAGGGTCCGGACCTGGTGCCTGGGCTCGTCGCACAGCTGCGTGGCACGTTCGAACCCTGATCCGTGCCGGGCCTGCGGGTCGCGGCTGGGCCGTGATCGGTAGGCTCGTGTCAATCCACGGTTGATGGTCCGCGACAGCGCGACCACGGCCGTCGGGCCACGACCGATGGCCGCGAGGCAGGAGACACGTGAGCGACATCTTCGGGACCCCACGACCACGGCAGCCGCGACGCCCGCGCCCTGCCGGCTCCGACAGTGGACGGCGCGTCCTGGTGCCGACCCTGATCACGCTGGCTGTTCTGCTGTTCCTCGGCTCCATCTTCATCAACGTCTGGACCGACCGGCTCTGGTTCAAGTCGGTCGGGTACACCGACGTCTTCCGCAGCATCCTGTTCACGCGCATCGTCCTGTTCATCGTGCTCGGGCTGGCGTTCGCCGCGTTCGTCGTCGCGAATCTGGTCATCGCCTATCGGGTTCGCCCCGACTCGGTGCCGGCCCGTCGCGACGATCCGGCCTTCCGCTATCGCACCGCGCTCGCCCCGATCCTCAAGATCGTCACGGCCGCGGTCGGTGTGCTGCTGTTCGCCTTCGCCGGGTCGGTCGCGTCCAGTCATTGGGACACGTTCCAACTGTGGCGAAACGGCACGCCGTTCGGTCAGAAGGACCCGCACTTCGGCAAGGACATCGGCTTCTACGTCTTCGACTATCCGTGGCTGCGTTTCATCACGTCGTTCGGCTTCGCGATGGTCGTCGTCGCCGTGCTCGCCACGGTGTTCGTGCACTATGTGTTCGGCGGCATCCGCATGGCAGGCCGCGGCCCCAAGCTGACGCGCTCGGCCCAGGTGCACCTGGCCGTCCTGGTCGGCATCGGTGTGCTGACGCGTGCGGTCTCCTACTGGCTCGACCGCTTCGGTCTGGCGATCGGGTCGTCGTCGCTGTTCGACGGCATCGGCTACACCGACGCGCATGCCCGTATCCCGAGCAAGAACATCCTGATCGGCGTCGCGATCGTGTGTGCGCTGCTGTTCTTCGCGGCGGTCGTCACCCGTTCGTGGATCCTGCCGGGTATCGGCCTGGGCCTGCTCGCGCTGACCTCGATCCTGATCGGCGGCATCTGGCCCGCCGCGATGCAGGGCTTCCAGGTCAAGCCGTCCGAGCCGGACAAGGAGGGTCCGTACATCGCGCGCAATATCGCCGCGACCCGTGACGCCTACGACGTGGCTGACACCAAGAGCCAGTCGTACAGTGCCAAGACCGAGCTGACCCCGTCGGAGTTGACCCGCAGCGCCGAGTCGCGCGTCAGCAGCCGCCTGCTCGATCCCTCGCTGGTGTCCGAGGCGTTCCAGCAGTTGCAGCAGGTGCGTGGCTATTACACGGTGCAGTCCACGCTCGACGTCGACCGCTACCGCATCGGCGACAACGAGCAGCCGCAGGACATCATCATCGCCGCTCGCGAGCTGGATCTCGACGGCCTGCAGGAGTCGCAGCGCAACTGGGCCAACGATCACACGGTCTACACCCACGGCTACGGCGTCATCGCGGCCCGCGGCAACCAGCGCGGCCCGCAGGGCGAACCGGTGTGGGTCGAGAAGGACATCCCGGGGGTCGGTGATCTCGACATCACGACCCCGCCGCGCATCTACTTCGGCGAGAACTCACCGAACTATTCGATCGTCGGCCGGCCCAAGGGTGCCGAGCCGATCGAGGTCGACATCCCGCGCGGCGGCTCCAGCACATCCGATGCCAAGGGCGATGATGCGGCGAACGCCCGCACCAACACGTACGACGGCAAGGGCGGGGTCCCGGTCGGCAGCCTGTTCCACAAGCTGCTTTACGCGGCGAAGTTCCAGGAGCCGAACATCGTCCTGTCGAACCGCGTCAACGCGAACTCCAAGATCCTGTACGACCGCAATCCGCGTGACCGCGTCAAGAAGGTCGCCCCGTGGTTGACGGTCGACGGCGACGCGTACCCGGCGATCGTCGACGGCCGCGTCGTGTGGATCGTCGACGGCTACACCACCAGCAATTCGTACCCCTACTCCGAGCACCGGTCCCTGGGGCGTTCGACGGCCGACACGCTGACGCGCGATCGTTCGCAGGCCGCGCTGCCGACTGATGAGATCAACTACATCCGCAACTCGGTCAAGGCCGTGGTCGATGCTTACGACGGCTCGGTCGACCTGTACCAGTGGGACACCAAGGATCCGGTCCTGAAGACCTGGATGAAGGTGTTCCCCGATACCGTCAAGCCCAAGTCGGCCATCACGAGCGATCTGCTGGAGCACATGCGCTACCCGGTCGATCTGTTCAAGGTGCAGCGCGATGTGCTCACCCGGTACCACGTGACCGATGCCCAGACGTTCTACGAGGACGGCGAGCGCTGGCGCATCCCGACCGATCCGAAGCTCGGCCGCAACTCCACGGTGCTGCAGCCGCCGTACTACCTGTCGATGAGCCGCCCCGGTGAGGACAAGCCGGCGTTCTCGTTGACGTCGGTGTTCCTGCCGAACAGCCGTCAGAACCTGGCGTCGTTCGTGTCGGTGAACTCGGAGGCCAGCAGCGACGACTACGGCACGATGCAGATCCTGGAGCTGCCGAGCAACACGCAGGTGCCGGGTCCGAGCCAGATGGCGAACGACTTCCAGACCGACAAGGGCGTCACGCAGGCTCTGTTGCAGTTCGAGCAGTCCAAGGAGGCCGAGATCAAGCGCGGCAACCTGCTGACGCTGCCGGTCGGCAACGCCCTGCTCTATGTGCAGCCGGTCTACATCCAGCGCACGGCCGAGGGCTCGTATCCGGTGCTGCAGTTCGTGGCGGTCTCGTTCGGCGACAGCGTCGGCTTCGGTCAGACGCTCGACGAGGCACTCAAGGTCGCGGTGGGTCTGGAGGAGGGCAACGTCGACCAGGAGGACGTCTCGGGCGAGACCGGTGGCGGCGACGAGAAGCCGTCCACCAAGTCGGTCTCGGACTATCTGCGCGACGCCAGCCGCTACTACGACCAGGCTCAGGACGCCCTCAAGAAGGGTGATCTGTCGACCTATCAGAAGCGCATCGACCAGATGAACGACGCGGTTGAGAACGCGATCTCGGCGAACGAGAAGAAGTAGTCGACAACGGCCTATAGAACATGCGGACCCCGATTTGGTCGGGCCCACGGCGTCCAGTAATGTAGACCCAGCGACGCGGGGTGGAGCAGCTCGGTAGCTCGCTGGGCTCATAACCCAGAGGTCGCAGGTTCAAATCCTGCCCCCGCTACGAAGAAAGTCCAGGTCAACCACAGGTTGACCTGGACTTTTGCTTTGGGGGCAAACATGCGATCCCATCGTTTACCCATCACATTGACAGGTGCGCAGCGCGGCGCCGTCGGGCCTCAGCGCTGTCGTTGCTGGTCGCCTCGGGACTACTCGTCCGGCCTTGCGCACCTGATGGGCATGAACACCACAGACCTGGGGCTGGAGCCCCTCATCGGGGTCGAGGAGCTTGCCGAGTACCTCGGTGTCCCCGTGCAGACCATCTACGACTGGCGGCTGTCCGGACGGGCGCCGCGAGCCTTCAAGCTCGGCAAGCACCTGCGGTTCGCGGCGAGCGACATCGCGGAGTGGCTGGAGGAGCGGCACGAGGGCGGCCCTCATGAGTAGGCCACGCATCCCCATCGGCGGGTACGGCGAGATCACGTTCATCCCGCGCGCGAAGGGCAAGGTGGAGGCCCGCACCCGTTTCCGCGACTGGGACGGCCAGACGCGGCTCGTACAGGCGACCGCCAGGTCGAGGCCGGCGGCCGAGGCCGAGTTGAAGCGGCGGCTTGCTGAGCGCAACGTGTTCCAGCCCGTAGACACGACGCTGACACCGGACAGCCCGTTCCCGGCACTGGTCGAGTACTGGCTGGCGGATCTGGACATGGAGAACCGAATCGCCCCGGCGACCCGGTTCAACTACGAGCGGGACATGAACCGGCTCGTGCTCCCGGCCTTTCGTGGCTACTCGCTGCGCGAGATCGGCGTTGCGCGCTGCGATGCTCTGCTCAAGCAGTTGGGTCAGGAGTCGTACTCGTCGGCGAAGCGGGCGCGGACTGTGCTGCGGCAATCGTTCGCGCTGGCGGTGCGGCACGAAGTGCTGGTGCGCAATCCGATCGACAACGTCTCCCGACTCCACAAGCCGAAACGGACCCCGACCGCGTTGACCGCCACCGAGGTCAACGCGATCCGCGCCGTAATCAAGGCCTGGGAACAATCAAGCGGCACCTCGGGTCCGAACCCCGACGGCCAACTCGGCCAGATCGTCGAGGTCATGCTCGGCACGTCGGCCCGGATCGGCGAAGTGCTCGCCATCCGGCGCCGCGATCTGGACCTGACGACGACGCCGGCGACGCTGCGGATCTGCGGCACGGTCATCTCTGAGCGCGGCGTCGGCACCTACCGACAAGAGCACCCGAAGACCGACCGTTCCAACCGGGTGGTCGCGCTGCCGTCCTTCACGGCGGAGGCACTCCGCCGCCGGCTGGCGATCATGGCCGATCATTCGCTGGACGCGCTAGTGTTCCGCAGCCGTGAGGGAACGCCGCTCACCACCGCCAACGTGCGGCGTCAGCTGCGCAAGGTCCTCGGCGACGCCGGCATCGAGGGCGTCAGCCCGCACATGTTCCGGCGCACCGTCGCGACTGTGATCAACGAGCAGGCCAGCCTCAACCTCGCCTCGGAGTTGCTCGGCCACACCGATCCGAAGGTAACGATCGAGCACTACATCCGCCGCAACGAGCAGGTGAACCCGCTGACAGCCGAGCTCCTGGACCAGGCGTTCGCTCGTGAGGAGGACGGGGCGACTTGAGGCGGCAGAAGTGTCACGGTTCCGTGACACTCCTGCCAGATGTTCTGGGAAGTCCATGATTCCGCTGACGGCGGAACGCCCTAGTTGTCCGAACAATCTGGTAACCTGTTCAGGTAAATGAGGCATTCCACCGTCAGCGGAACGGGTGAATTAACAGAACGGAGGTGGCGAGATGGCGACCAGTGACGCACCCACGAACGATGAGGTGGCACGCCTCCTCGTCGCAGCCGTGCGCGAGCGCCTGCCCGGGAGCTGGAAGGTGTCCGAACGGTTGGAGCCTCAGCGGGGAGCGCTTCGTCCGGACCTGGAGATCGACATCGACGCACCCGATGGCGGCGCAGCTCGCCTGATCGTCGAACTCAAGCAGGTGCTCGAACGCCGCGACGTGTCACGCGTTGTCGAACAGGCATGGAAGATGACCACTCAGCCAGCCGATGTCCCGGTGGTCGCAGCCCGATACCTCGCATCGTCGGTACGGGATGCGCTCGCGGCAGAGGGCCTGTCCTACGCCGACGCCACCGGCAACATGCGCATCGTGCTCGACCGGCCGGCCATGTTCATCTCCTCCCAAGGTGAGGATCGGGATCCATGGCGCAAGGGCCGACCGCGGGGGACGCTGAAGGGTGAACCAGCCGCTCGTGTCTCGCGCGCCCTGCTGGACTATCGCCGCGACTGGACCGTGCGGGAGCTTGTCGCAGCCTCCGGCGCGTCGACCGGAGCCGCCTACCGCGTGCTGGAGTACCTGGAACGCGAGGACCTCGTCGTCAAGGACGACAAGCGCTATCGCGTGACCGACTGGGAGCGAATGCTGCGCATGTGGAGCGCAGATGCGTCCTTCCAGGCGACGACGCGCACGATGGCGTTCATCGACCCTCGCGGCGTAGACAACCTGCTGGGCAAGATCGGCGCAAAGCCACCGTTTCCGGTCGCGGTGACCGGATCGGTCGCCGCGAAGGAGTGGGCAACCTACGCACCAGCCAAGGCCGTCTACGTGTACGTCTCGTCCATTCAGGAGGCATCTGAGCAGTGGGGCCTGCGTCCCAATGCTGCTGCCCCGAACGTGATCCTGTTGGAGCCAAGGACCGTCGGAGAGGTGCCCTTCGTCAATACGGTTCGCGCCGAGGCGGGCTACCCAGTCACAGCGCCGGCGCAGGTCGCGGCCGACTTGCTGAATGGCCCGGGACGCGAACCCGCCGAAGGCGAATACCTGATCGACTGGATGAAAGCCAACGAGGAGAAGTGGCGTCGTGACTGACGAAGTGGCAATGGCGCGAACGGGCCTGCTCGACGCGCTGGCAGCGCTGGAGTCGCATTTGGACGCGCTGGTCATCATCGGCGCCCAGGCCGTCTACCTGCACACTGGAGCGACCGACATCGCCCTCGCGGAGTTCACCACGGATGGCGACGTCGCTGTGGATCCCGACCTGCTGAGCTCCGACCCGCTGGTCGAGGAGGCGATGCGTGCGGCCGGCTTCACGCCGGACCCACGCCCGAGCGCGGTTGGGTCATGGATCTCGCCGCGTGGAGTGTCGGTCGACCTGATGGTCCCGGACGCCGTCGCAGGATCGGGGCGACGGGGCGTTCGTGTGCCGCCGCACGACCCGAAGTCGATGCGGAAGACACGCGGCATCGAAGCTGCGTTGATCGACAACTCCAAGATACTCATTCGGGCACTCGATCCCGCGGCCGACGTTCGGGAGTTCGAGGTTGCAGTGGCCGGCCCTGCCGCATTGCTTGTGGCCAAGATCCACAAGATCCAGGACCGGATCGACAACCCGTCAAGGAGTGACAACAAGGACGCGCACGACGTCTACCGCCTGCTTCGTGCCGTCGAGACGCCGGTGTTGGTTGAAGCGATCGCGCGCCTACTCGAGCAAGCCGTGAGCGGCGAAGTCACCGGCGAGGCACTCACCCTGCTCCGTGTTCTCTTTGCGGAGGGCCCGGCTGCCCGCGCGTCGGTCATGGCCGGCGCGGCCGAGGAATTGGTCGGTGACCCGACCGCCGTCTCCGAGAGCGTGGCGCTGCTGGCCCAAGACCTCCTTGATGCGCTGGGCTCCTAGCTTTCGGGGGCGCGCGGGAGCCCGGCGCGGTCGAACTCCTGCTGCAAGCGCGGACGACGACGATGAATCTCGCGCAGCTCCGCGACGAGGTCGTTGACCTCGGCTGACTTCTCGGACCCAGCACTCAGCTTTCGCATCTTCGCCAGCCTTCGCGCAGCCAGTCGGTAGTGCTGCGCCCCAGCCTCGACCAGCTCGTTCTCGACCAGACGTTGGTGGATCGGAAGCGTGGCGATCGGGTCGACCTTCTCGTACGCCTTCACCAGCTCGCTCCAGGTGTGGTCGCTGTCCAGGGCGAGCGAGTGCGCGAGGTTCCAGGCGAACTCCAGCTCCTTCAAGGTGAGGAGCGCGAACAAGACCGCGTCTCGGGGACTTGCCGCGAGGGTCGCCACGACCTCGTCGCGGTAGTCGGGCCACGCCTTGCCGGCGGCCTTGTGCAGCCGGGCCGCCGTCGTCGATGAGGGCCACTTGCGGAACACCGAGAGTCGCGCGTCGAGCTCTTCCGCTGGCCGATGCGCCTCCAGGAGTCCGCACCAGTAGTCCGCCGCCTTGAGCGACTGGTGCCCGCGGTCGAAGTCGGTCGCCTGCTTCGCCCAGTCGATGGCCAGGTCGATCTCGCCGATCTCTTCGAACGCCTCGGCGGTGTCCTCCAGCCAGGCCGCGACCTTCCGGTCCTTGGCGTGGGTGCGGATGACTGCGTCGATGTCGTGGTCGAGGACCGCCAGCCGTTGGGCGTTCCAGTCCAGGGTGAACCACTCGTGGGAGTGGCCAGAGTTCCACCGCTCGGCTGGGCGAGGCCCGAGCTTCGCCTCGACCTCGGCCAGGCGCTTGCGGTACGCCTTCATGCCGGTCTCGCCGAGTGCCGGACCGTAGGCGACGGGGTCCAGTTCGAAGAAGTCGACCTCGTCGTCGAACTGGAACTTCATCATCCAGTCGATCAGCTTCCCGACCGGCGTCCTGGCCGCAGCGGCGGCCCGAGGGTGGAGCTCCAGCAGGCGACGACAGGCGTCGCCGATGATGCCGCTGGAGTCGTCGGCTCGGGCGATCACCTTCAGCGACGACGCCAGCGCCTTGTGCGTGACCGAGTAGATCTCGGCCGGATCGGTCGTGGGGATCGCGGCGTCGAGGATGTCGACCGCCTCGTGCATGTCCCGGCCGTGCGCGTTGGCGGCGCTGTACCGGTAGAGGTCGGACCGCGTGCGGATCAGTGGCAGTACGGCATCGGCGAGCACTGACACGTGGATCGACCTGCCCAGTGCCTACAGCTCGATGCAGCCGCTGGCTACGAGCAGCGCGAGCAGGGTGGAGCCAAAGTAAATGGCGAAGAACGTCCACGGCGTCCAGACTTCGCGTGACGTGAAGGTCCGGTACTTCTTCGGGTTCCGCCCCTCGTCGAGCGCCTTCCATTCGGCGAGGTATACGGCAACCGGAAGGATCGTTTCGATCCGATTGATCACTGCAAACTTGCCAGTGTTCAGCTGGCCGAAGGATCGGATCAGGCTCCGCCATGCGAGGGCGAGGATTGCTCCGGTCAAAGTGAGGACGGCCAGCCCGACCGCTTGCAAACGGGCGTCCGATTGGTTGCTGATGATCAGGCCTGATGCGGTCAGGATGGCGCCATTGATCGTCAGAAAGAACGTGTTCACGCCCTGGCGGCGGGCGACGAGGCTCTCGGAACTCGCGACCATTAGCTTGTACAACTCGACGGTACGGCCGAGATCCTCCTCGCTTGTCGGGACGCCCCTCGGGAAGAGAGTCTCATCGAACGAGCCGCCGGCCATCAGAGGGCCTTGGCGACGATGCGGATGGCGTCCGCGAAAGGCTCGTCATCCGAGGCAATCGCTGGGTCAAGATCCTCAAACGGCACGAGGGCCTCATGGCCCGCATCGAGTCCTGCCATCCAGGCAGCCCATGCGTTGTGAACGTCCTCCGACGTGACGGCGGCTCCCTTAGCGAGAAGCAGGACCGCGTAGATCCGGAAGAGGCCGCGGGTGTTCTCGTCTGGCAGGTCCGCCTTGGGTACCTGGGCTCGGATGCGTGCGCCCAGTTCATCGAGGTAGTTCAGACCCATGTGGCCAGCCACTTGGTGATCTGCTCGAAGTCCCACCGGATGACGTTCTTCGCCGGAAGGCCGGCAGGGATCGGGTGAGTCTTGTCGGAGTTGATCTGGATCCCGAACATGTAGTGCCCCTGTCGCACGGTCTCGGCGATCTCCCACTTGACCGCCTCCGATGCGTGGGTAGTCGCACCAATGAGGACGATCGTGCCCTTCGTCCTGCCGATGCGTTCCTTGCACTGAGTCTTCCAAGAGCTGTCCCAAGGGTTCTGAACCGAGTAGTCGACGAACTCGATGTCGTTGCGCTTGTCCTTCGCCTGCTGGGCGAGGAAGTCCCGCGCCCATCGGTCTTCCATCTCGAAGCTGATAAATGCCCTCGGTGGCATGCGACGCCCTCTCGTCTCGTGGTCTGTGCCGCTCTGAATCCTGCCACCAGCCACCGACCGATGTTGACGATCAGCGGTCGCCCCGCGGGTACCTCTCGTCGCCACCTGGGAGAACTGCCGCAGTTTTGGTGCTCGCCGGCGCCATTCTTCCTTCCGGCCCTTCACTACCTTCGTCCGCTCGTCCTGCTCCTCGTCCTGCTCCTCGTCCTGCTCCTCGCCTGCTCCTCGCCCACCCCTCCACCACCTGCCCCTGTCCGCTCTCCTTCACCTCACCCACATTCCCTTCACGCCTCTTGCAATCGAGGCCTGAAGGCCCGGGCGAGCGGTGTAACCCGCACACCTACCTCCCACAAGGAGGTGGTCGCGGTGACAGTCACGATTGTCCCGCGTCAAGAAGTTGGCAGGGTTTCCTTGGTTTGAAATGTCGGGATCGTCGGGTCAGCGATGCCGCGGTGGACGTCGAGCGGCCGGTTCCAGGCGATGGCCTCGTGGGGCCTGATCG
>Ga0182737_1000695_pt1 | contig 42430 bp, 39 predicted proteins | sample eDN5th30CBELigOP_FD_128878 | JGI IMG/M metagenome (GOLD analysis project Ga0182737, IMG submission 128878) | Enriched Organic Plus compost microbial communities from Emeryville, California, USA - eDNA 5th pass 30_C BE-Lig OP (version 2) (version 2) ... | reverse complement strand
TCGATGTTCCACTTGACCATCTGGCTGTCGATGAACAGCGTGGTGTAGGCGTTGCCGCGGCCGTCGAAGGCGGTATGCAGCGGGCCCAGGCCCAGCTGGGGTTCGGCCACGACGCAATCGCGCGGCTTGATCTTGTCGTCGAACAGGTCGTCGAGCTTGCGCACGTCGAGCACGGTGACGGTGGGCGACAGCTTGCCGTTGAGCACCACGTGGATGCCGTCGGGCGCGGCATTGCAGCCGTGAGGCGAGTTGGGCACCGGGATGTACCGGGTGTATTTCGAGCCGTGGCGGCCATCGACCACCGGCACGCCGTTCAGCGTCTTGAAGTCGCCCGATTTGATGGCGGCTTCGATGCGCTTGATGTTGAACACCACGACCCAGTCTTGCTCGTTGGCCGAAGCCTCTTCAACCGTGACGCCCTTTTCCGAGTTGTAGCAGGTGGCGAAGGAATACTTGCCCTGGTAGTCGGCATCGCCGTTGTCGAGGTTGCCGTCGACCATGACCTGCCATGCGATCTTCATGGTGTCGCCGTCGATGGCGGTGTAGACGGCGAAGAAGTTCTTCTTGGGGTCGTCGGTGACCGTGCCGTCGTTGGGCAGCGGAACGATGTGTTCGCCGTTGGCGAAGACGTAGCCGGTGCGCGGGTAGCGCTGCGGGCGCAGGCCATGGATGCCCGAGGCGTTCGGGATCTCGATGACCTTGTCGGTTTTCATGACGTCGCAGCGAATGCGGGCGACGCGGTTGTTGGCCTTGTCGTTGATGAAGATGTAGCGCCCGTCGTAAGTGCTGTCGGTGAACGACATGTGCGGGTGGTGCGCGTCGCCGTTGAGGAATACGCCGCCCTTGTCTTCCAGGAACTTGCGGGTTTCCGGCATCAGGCCTTCGGTCAGGACCTTGCGGCTTTCGTTGGTGACGCCCCAGCCGGTGGCGCTGCAGTGGTTGAACACGGGGATGCGCATCAGCTCGCGCATCGACGGCAGGCCCAGCACGCGGACTTCGCCGGATTGCCCCCCCGAGTTGAAGGCATAGTATTCATCGAGTTCGCCGGGGGCGATGTGGCCGGATTGGCCGTTGGCCTTGGCATCTTTGGCATACGCACCGGATAGGTGCGCGCCGCCGACGAGCCCTGCGGCGCCCGACAGTGCGGCGGTGCCCAGGAAGCCCCGGCGACTGAGTCCGGTTCGGTCGGTTTTCTGATCGGACATGGCTAACTCCTTGTTGTGATGGCGTGGGGGCCGTTGCGAGGGTCAGAAATCGGAAGACGGCGAGGGCGCCGCGTTCGCCTTGGCGGGGCTGGGCATGCGGTGCAGCACAGCTTCCTGGGGCGGTGCGCGACGGCGTTCGCGTTTGGCCTTTTTCTGGATCAGGTGCGGGCATTTGCTTTCGTGGTGGTAAAGCATCTGGCAATGCAGGCACTGGATACATTCATTGGGGTTGATATCGCCGGTGGGGTCGATGGCCTGCACCGGGCATTCGAGATTGCAGCGCTGGCAGGGGTTGCCGCAGTCGTGGTAGCGGCGCAGCCAGTTGAAGACGCGCAGGCGCGCCGGGATGGCCAGGGCGGCGCCCAGCGGGCACAGGTAGCGGCAGAAGAAGCGTTCGATGAACAGGCCCGCCACCAGCAGCGCCACCGCGAAGGCGACGAAGGGCCAGTCGCGCAGGAAACGCAGGATGATGGCGGTCTTGAAGGGTTCGATTTCGGCCAGCCGCTCGGCGAAGGCCAGGTCGTACAGCGAGAAGCCGAACAGCAGCAGGAAGATCACGTACTTCAGGGTGGACAGGCGCTGGTTGACGCCATGGCGGACGGTGACCTGCTTGATGCCCAGGCGCTTGGCCAGGCGGTTGGACAGTTCTTGCAGGGCGCCGAACGGGCACAGCCAGCCGCAGAAGGCGCCGCGGTTCCAGAACACCATGGAGATGGCCGTGGCGCACCACAGGATGAAGACCAGCGGGTCCATCAGGAAGGCATCCCAGCGGAATTCGGTGCGTAGGGCGGTGGTGAAGGTCAGCACGTTGACCACCGACAGCTGCGCCTGCGAATACCAGCCTATCCAGAACAGCGCGAAGGCCAGGAAGGCAAGCCTGAGGCGGTCGTGCAGCAGGGGGCGGCGGGCCAGCTGGTCCTGGAAGAAGAAGATGCCCACCAGTACCGCCAGGCCCACGGCCAGGATGGCCACCTGGCCGCGCTTGGCGTGCCAGATCTGTTTCCAGAGCGCCGGCGCGGCGTCTTCGGCGACGGTGGCGGCTGCGGCGGCGGGCGGCGGGCTCGCCGTGGCGGGGGCCGCGGCCGCGGGAGTGGCGGGGCGGGTATAGGCTTGTGGCAGGTCGTAAGGCAGGTCGAAGGTGACGAAGGCCTTGTCTTGCACGCTGAGCACGCGCTGCACCATCAGCTGCAGGCGCCAAGGCATGGCTGGGGCCAGCGTGGCGTCTTCGGGCACGACGAACAGGGCGACTTCGGCGAACGACGGCGCCCCTTGTGCCGCGACGTCGGCCAGGCGGCGGTGGTTGCGGTCGCGGAAGCGGAAGCTGCTGTCTTGCTGGATGACTTCGATGCGATCGAAGATGCCGCCGCGCACGTACCCCGACCCCTTGAACGAGTAAGCCCCGTTGCCGGCCACCAGCACGGCCTGCTGGCCGGGTTGCAGGCGATCGGATAGCTGCTGCCAGCCAGTGTCGCCCAGCAGGCTGCGGCCGATGGTGGGCACGCTGACCAGCGCGGCGTACAGGTCGATGAAGGTATCGGCGGGGTCGCCGGTTTCGGGGCGGGCGGCGGCGTCCGGGCGACCGGTGCGCGCGAAGGCCTGGTTGACGTCGGCTACGGACAGGTGCAGGTGCTGTACCGCGCCCTGGTCGAGCAGCGTTTGCCAGGACTGCGCCGGGCCGAGCGTGTCGTCGACGAGGCGGGCAGGGGTGGCCGGCGCCGCTGGCGCGGCTTGCGCCTGGGAGGGCGCGCCGATGCCGTGGGCCCGCGCCACCGCGATGGCCGACCGGGTGATGCTGTCGCCGATGACCATCAGGGTGACGGTGGCGCCGCTGATGATGTCCACGGGCGGCGGGGCGCCGTGGCGCGGCGGCGATTCGATGAAGTTCAGGCCCACATAGCCCTGGATGAAGGCGTCGACCCTGGACTGGGGAATGCCGATAAGGACGATGGGTTCGTGGTGTTCGACCAGCTTGGCGCCGACGATGCGGCCGTTGTCGGCCAGGCCCACGACGACATCGATGGGCTTGCTGGAATAGCCGCGGGTGTTGACGACGTCGGTGGTCAGGTAGACGTAGCCCAGCGGTTGATCGCCGGCGTACGCCCGGGCGGCCAGGGGCTTGCCTTCGGCCGGGCCCAGGCGGTCGGCGCCGGGGAATAGTTCGGCGGCGGAGAAACTGGACAGGAAGTGGGGTAGGCGCTGGGCTTGGGCGGGGGCCGCCAGGACGGCGGCAAAGACCAGGAAAAGGATACAGAGCGCCCGAAATGTTGGGAGAAAACCTGGTACGGCGCGCGCTGGCATGCGACAACTCTTTAAACTTGCTTACATCCATACTAAGCAAGCCCGTCGCCTGGCGCGTTGCGTCAAGTCAAGAAAACCGAAATTGCATGAAAAAGGGCGCCCGCAGGCGCCCGGCAAGCAAGGCGAAGCGCCTTAGCCGCCGAATTTCAGCGAACCCTTCATGATGGCCCAGTGGCCCGGGAACGAGCAGAAGAAGGCGTAGTTTTCGCCGGCGGCCAGCTTGGCGGTATCGAAGGTGACGGAATCGGCTTCGCCGCCGCCGATGAGCTTGGTGTGCGCGATGACGCGGGCATCGCCGGACTTGACGTAGTCGTTGGCCAGGCCGGCGGTCATGCCGTCGGTGGCGACGGGCTGCATGTCGGCCTGCTTGGTCAGCACCCAGTTGTGGCCCATGGCGGCCTTGGCCATTTTGCCCACGTGCTTCAGGTGCACGGTGAATTGCTTGCAGCTTTGGTCGACGACGATTTCCTTGGTGTTGAACTGCATGGCATCGTTGCTTTCGACGGTAACTTCGCACTGCGCTGCCAGCACGGGCAGGCTGGCGGCGGTGAGCAGGGCGGCAAGGGTGGCTTTGACCAGCATGGAGATCTCCAGTAACAGGGCGACGGGCGGCGCCGGCCCATGCCGGCAATGGTGTCGCCGAAGATTGCAGTTTATCCACCGTGGCTTGCCAGGGCCTTGATCGAAAACAAGGCTTTGCAATAGCCACCGTGCTACACGCATGCCTTGAAATTCCGGGCGAGTGCCCCTATAACTTGCGGGTTTCGCGCTGTGGCGCCCGCGCCGGGGCGCCACGTTTTTGATCAATTTTTGACCAATTTTACGCATCATGAGCCAGACCACCACGTCTTCCACGTCCGAAACCCTGGGGTTCCAGGCCGAGGTGAAGCAATTGCTGCACCTGATGATCCATTCCCTGTACAGCAACAAGGAAATCTTCCTGCGCGAGCTGGTGTCGAACGCGTCCGACGCCTGCGACAAGCTGCGCTTCGAGGCCATCGACCAGCCGGGCCTGCTGGAGGGCGACAGCGAGCTGGCCATCCGGGTCGACTACGACAAGGATGCGCGCACCATCACGATTTCCGACAATGGCATCGGGCTGTCGCGCGACGAGGCGGTGGCCAACCTGGGCACCATCGCCCGTTCGGGCACGCGGGAGTTCTTTTCGCAATTGACGGGCGACAAGCAGAAAGACGCCCAGTTGATCGGCCAGTTCGGGGTGGGCTTCTATTCCTCGTTCATTGTGGCGGACAAGGTCACGGTAATAAGCCGCCGGGCGGGCGCGGCGGCCGGCGAGGCCATCCGCTGGGAATCGGACGGCCAGGGCGAGTTCAGTATCGCCGCCGCCGAAAAAGGCACGCGCGGCACCGACGTGACGCTGCATCTGCGCGAAGACCAGGATGAACTGCTCAACGGCTGGAAGCTGCGCGAGATCCTGCGCCGCTATTCCGACCATATCTCGCTGCCGATCCGCATGGCCAAGGAAGAGTGGGACGCCGAGAAAAGCCAGCAGGTCAAGCGCGACGAACTGGAAACGGTGAACCAGGCCAACGCGCTGTGGACGCGCAGCAAGAGCGACGTCACCGACGAACAGTACCGCGAGTTCTACAAGACCGTATCGCACGACTACGACGACCCGCTGGCCTGGACGCACAACCGCGTGGAAGGCCGCAGCGAATATACGCAGCTGCTGTACGTGCCCAAGCACGCGCCCTTCGACCTGTGGGACCGCGAAGGCCGCCGCGGGGTGAAGCTGTACGTCAAGCGCGTGTTCATCATGGACGATGCCGAGCAGCTGCTGCCGTCGTACCTGCGCTTTGTGCGCGGAGTGATCGATTCGGCCGACCTGCCGTTGAACGTATCGCGCGAGATCCTGCAGGAAAGCCGCGATGTGCGTGCCATACGCGAAGGTTCGGCCAAGCGCGTGCTGTCGCTGCTGGAAGACCTGGCCGAGAACAAACCCGAGGACTACGCCACATTCTGGACCGAGTTCGGCCAGGTGCTGAAAGAAGGCGCCGGCGAAGATGCCGGCAACCTGGAACGCATCGCCAAGCTGCTGCGCTTTGCCTCGACGCATAGCGGCGACGCGGCGCAGACGGTGTCTTTCGCCGACTACGTGTCGCGCATGAAGGAAGGCCAGGACAAGATCTATTTTGTGACGGCCGACAGCTTCTCGGCCGCCAGCAACAGCCCGCATCTGGAGATCTTCCGCAAGAAGGGTATCGAGGTCCTGCTGCTGTCGGATCGGGTGGACGAATGGATGCTGTCGTACCTGCGCGAGTTCGACGGCAAGTCGCTGGTATCGGTGGCCAAGGGCGGGCTGGACCTGGCCGACCTGGCCGACGAAGACGAGAAGAAGCGCCAGTCGGAAGTGGCCGAAACCTTCAAGCCGCTGGTCGAGCGCCTGCAAAAGGCGCTGGAAGACCAGGTGAAAGAAGTGCGCGTGACGCTGCGCCTGGTGGATTCGCCGGCCTGCGTGGTGGTGGGCCAGAATGAACTGAGCCCGCACCTGTTGCGCATGCTGAAGGCGGCCGGGCAGGAAGCGCCCGAGGTCAAGCCGGTGCTGGAGATCAACCCCGAGCACGCCTTGATCGCCCGGGTGCGCGATGCCGACGACAGCGAGTTCGAGCAATGGGCGCGCCTGCTGCTGGACCAGGCCTTGCTGGCCGAAGGCGCGCAAATCGCCGATCCGGCGGCGTTCGTCAAGCGGCTGAACGCCCTGCTGCTGAAGGCCTGAGCGCCGGCGCCGCCACGAAAGCGGCCGGCGCGAGGGCCGGCCGGTTTCAGGACAGGGGCAGCGTCAGCACGCCCTGCGCCGCCGGCCGCATCATCAGCCGGCGGTACCAGGCCGACAGGGCCGGCGTGGCGGGCCTGTCGATCGGTATGCCCAGCCAGCGGTGGGCCGCGCAACCCAGCACGATGTCGCCCATGGTCAGGTGGCTGCCGGCGATGTATTCGCGCGATTGCAAGGCGTCCTCCAGCATTTGTGCCAGGGCGCTGGCCTTGCGGGCCGACGCGTCGATGGCGGCGGCGTTGCGCTGGGCCTCGGGGGTGCGGATCAAGCCCAGGAAGGCCGGCGCCAGGGCGGGCTGCCATTCCGTGGCCGTCCAGTCCATCCAGCGATCGGCATTCGCCCGCATGGCCAGGTCGGTGGGCCACAGCGAGCCTTCGCCGTAACGCGCCGCCAGGTAGCGCACGATGGCGTTGGATTCCCATAGCACCAGGCCGCCGTCGTCGATGACGGGAACCTTGCGGTTGGGGTTCAACTGGCCGTATGCGGGAGTGTCCAGCCCGCCGAACGGGCCGCCGACCTGTTCCGCCGTGTGCGGCAAGGCCAGCTCGCGTACCGTCCACATCACTTTCTGCACGTTGACCGAGCTGGAGCGTCCCCAGATTTTCAGCATGATGGTTCCTTGGTCAGCGCGGCGCCAGCTGGCGCCGCGGAAAGCCTGCCGCGCGGCCGAAGCGCGCCCAGTTGAAGGCGGGCCCCGGGTCTGTCTTGCGGCCGGGCGCTATGTGTTGGTGGCCCCAGGCGGCGCGCAGCGGGTAGCGGGCGCGCAGCACGCGGGCCAGTTTGGCCAGCGCAGTGTACTGGGCATCCGTATAGGGTAGCGTATCGGTGCCTTCCAGTTCGATACCCAGGGAAAAGTCGTTGCAGCGCTCGCGCGCGCCGAAGCGCGACACGCCGGCGTGCCAGGCGCGCGCCTCGGTGGCGACGAATTGCACGATCTCGCCGTCGCGCCGCACGAAGAAGTGGGCCGATACGCGCAGCCCGCGCAAGCGTTCGAGCCAGGGGTGGGCGGTGTAGTCCAGCCGATTCAGGAACAGGCCCGCCACGTGCGGGCCGCCGAATTCGCCCGGGGGCAGGCTGATGTTGTGGATGACCAGCAGCGAAACCGGCATGCCGGCCGGACGAGCGTCGCAATTGGGTGAAGGCAGAAGGCGCACGCCGGGCGCAGGCGCCAGCCACCCGTGTCGATCAAGCTGTAGAAACATGGATGCGGCTCATCGAATGGGGAAGCGTAACCCCCATTATGCCTGCCTTGTCCGGATGTTCCGCCCGGCCCGCGGGCCGGGCCCTGGCGCTAGCGTTCGCCCAGGCGGGCGTGGTCGCGGCTGCACCAGACCTTGCCGTCTATTTGCAAGGCCTCGGAACGGGGCAGGTGGATGCCGCAGTGGGCGCAGCGCACCATCGATTCGACCGGCTGGCTGCCGGCCTGGCGAGCGGGCGGGCGCGGCGCTTGCGACCCGTCGCGCCGGGCCGCCGCGCGCGCGGCGGCGATGCGCGCCACCATCATGATCACCAGGACGATGACGACCCAGAGTAACAGCTTGCCCACATCAGCTCCGATGAAGAATGACTTCCAGGACGAACCGGCTGCCGGTGTAGGCCAGGATCAGGAAGGCGAACCCCGTCAGGGTCCAGCGCAGCGCCACGCGGCCACGCCAGCCCCGGATATGGCGGCCCAGCAGCAGCACGCCGAAGGTCAGCCACGACAGCAGCGTGAAAACGGTCTTGTGATCGAACGGCAGCACCTTGCCGGTCAGCTGCATGGAGGCGATGGAACCCGAGGCCACGGCGGCCGTCAGCACCACGAAGCCGATCCAGATGACGCGGAACAGCAGCTGTTCTTGCACCAGCAGGGGCGGCTGGGCGTCGAGTACGCGGCCGATGATGCTGCGCTCGGCGGGGGCGTCCAGCGGGCGGTGCAGGTGGCGGTCGAGCAGCGCCATCAGCAGGGCGTGCAGGGCGGCCACGGTAATCAGCGCGTAGGCCGCCAGGGCGATCAGCAAGTGCAGGCGCAGCCAGCCGTTGTCGGCGTGGGGCACCGACTGGCCCTGGGGGAACAGCGCCGCCAGGGCGCACACTACGGTGGCGGCCGGCACCAGCAGCAGTTGCAGGCCGTCGATGCGCACCAGCAGGCTTTCCAGCCAGAACACCACCATGCCCAGCCAGACCGCCGCCGACAGGGCCAGGGCCCAGCCGATGAACAGGTGCGGGCCGCCCAGCATGGCCTGCTGCAGGCCGATGCCGTGCAGCACCAGGGCGCCCAGCAGGCAGGCGCGGGCGAAGCGGCCCGTTTTTTCGACGCTGCCCGCGCCCTGCAGGCGCCGCCACAGCGCCGCGGCAAGCACGGCGTACGCCAGGGCGGCCACGGCGTGAAATACAATGCCTAATGACATAAAAACCGTTGTCTGGATGGGGCCCCCCGGGCGCTCGTCGCCGGCAGGCGCAATATTGCCTGCCCAGGGCCACCGTTCAATCAACTAGTGTAAGCGGAAACGCCTCTCATGCTCGATAACCTGACTCAACGTTTGTCGCGCGTCGTGAAGACGCTGCGCGGCGAAGCCCGCCTGACCGAGGCCAACACGCAGGAAATGCTGCGCGAAGTGCGCATGGCGCTGCTCGAGGCCGACGTGGCCCTGCCCGTCGTGCGGGATTTCGTGGCCCGCGTCAAGGAAAAGGCGCTGGGCGAGGAAGTGGTGGGCAGCCTCAGCCCGGGCCAGGCCCTGGTGGGCGTGGTCAACAAGGAACTTACCGCGCTGATGGGCGGCGACCTGGGCCCGGCCGCCGGCGAACTGTCGCTGGCGGTGCAGCCGCCCGCGGTCATCCTGATGGCCGGCCTGCAGGGCGCCGGCAAGACCACCACCACCGGCAAGCTGGGCCGCTGGCTGGCCCAGGGCCACCATGTCCAGAACGGCCGCAATACCGGCAAGAAGAAAGTCCTGACCGTCAGCGCCGACGTATACCGCCCGGCCGCCATCGACCAGCTGAAGACCGTGGCGGAACAGGCGGGCATCGATTTCCTGCCGTCCGACCCCAGCCAGAAGCCCGAGGACATCGCCCGCAATGCGGTCGACCATGCCCGGCGCCATCACTATGACGTGCTGATCCTGGACACGGCCGGCCGCCTGGGCATCGACGAGGCCATGATGCGGGAAATCCGCGCCCTGTACGACCTGGTGCGCCCCGTCGAGACCCTGTTCGTGGTGGACGCCATGCAGGGCCAGGACGCGGTCAATACGGCGCGCGCCTTTGCCGACGCCTTGCCCCTGACCGGCGTGGTGCTGACCAAGCTGGACGGCGACGCGCGCGGCGGCGCGGCGCTGTCGGTGCGCCACGTGACCGGCAAGCCGTTGAAGTTCGTGGGGGTGTCCGAAAAGCTCGACGGGCTGGAGCCTTTCCACCCCGATCGCATGGCCCAGCGGGTGCTGGGCATGGGCGACATCGTTTCCCTGGTCGAGCAGGCCCAGAAGAACATCGATATTGCCGAGGCCCAGAAGCTGGCCACCAAGCTCAAGTCGGGTAGCAAGTTCGACCTGAACGACTTCCGCGAACAGCTGGGCCAGGTGAAGAAGCTGGGCGACATGGGGTCGCTGCTGGAAAAGCTGCCCGCGCAATTCCAGCAGGCCGCCGGCCAGCTGCAGGGCGGGCAGGCCGAAAAGCAGTTGCGCCGCACCGAGGGCATCCTGAATTCCATGACCCCGGCCGAGCGCGCCAAGCCCGAGCTGATCAAGGCCTCGCGCAAGCGCCGCATCGCGGCCGGCTCGGGGGTGCCCGTGCAAGAGGTCAACCGCCTGCTGTCCCAGTTCGAGCAGATGCAGGGCATGATGAAGCAGATGAAAAAAGGCGGCATGTCGAAGATGATGCGCGCTATGGGGGGCATGAAGGGCCTGGGGCGGTTCGGCGGCCTGCGGTAAAAAAAGCGGCCAGGCGTCATGCCTGGCCGAGTTGATCGGAGCGAACGGGGAGGGCCCGCCCCGATGCAAACCGGCAAACGCTGCGGGGCTTGCCGGTTTGTGCCGTGCGGTTCAGTTCAGCGGCGGAATGCGCAGCACCTGGCCGGGGTAGATCTTGTCGGGGTGCGTCAGCATGGGCTTGTTGGCCTCGAAGATCACCGTGTGCTTGGCGCCCTGGCCCTTGCCGTAGTGGGCTTCGGCGATCTTCCACAGGTTGTCGCCCTTCTTCACCGTATACATTTGCGCTTCCGGCGTGGACTGCTTGGCCGACAACTGGTTGTCGACCTGGGCCACGCCCACGGTGTTGCCCAGCGCCAGGGCGATTTTCTCGGCCTCTTCGGTGGAGGCCGCCTGGCCGGACACGGTGACCTTGTCGCCGTCGACCTTGATGTCCAGACCTTCGGCGTTCAGGCCGTGCTTTTCCAGTTCTTTCTTCATTTCATCGGCGGTCGCCGCCTGGGCTTCATTGGCACCGAACAGTTTTTCGCCGACGTCTTTGATAAAGCTGAGCAGACCCATGATGGTGTGTCCTTTTTTGACTGTTAAGAAACGTTAAGCGCTCGAAAGCAGAAGATGGCGCAAATTCGCGTACTGCAGCCCGATTATGGGCCGAATATGCGAAGCGCGTGGCCACGGGTTGGCGGCAAGTTGTAACCACTTATTGGCCGACCGGCGCGTGCAGCGCGCCGGCCGCGGTGCGCCGCGTCAGTTTCCATACATGGGCGGGCGGCACATTGGCCAGCACGGTTTCGGTGCGTCGCGCGCGCAGGCCCAGGCGATCGAGCACGCGGCGTGGCACCGGGCAGCGCGGCCCGTACGTGAACAGGTGCACGGCGCCGCCCGGGCGCAGCTGCGAAAAAGTGCCGCGCAGGATGCCTATTTGTTGCTTGACCGGCATGTTCAGCAGCGGCAGCCCGCAGATCGCCACGCCGGCCAGGCCGTCGACGAACAACGGGGCGCCGGCCAGCCTGGCGGCATCGCCCTGGTGCACGTAGGCATCGGGGAAATCGCGCCGCAGCTGCTGGGCGAACTGGGTATCCATTTCCACCAGGGTCAGTTGTTGCGGGTCCAGGCCGCGCGCCACCAGGGCGCGCGTGAAAGCGCCGGTGCCGGCGCCCAGTTCCAGGCAGGGGCCCGAGGCGGCATCGATGCCGCGGGTGATGGCCGTGGCCAGGCGCGGGCTGGAGGGCCAGATGGCGCCGATGGTCTTGGGGTTGGCGCGCCAGGCGCGCAGGAAACGCACGCGTTCCGCTACCCAGGAATGGCTGGCGACGCGTTCGGCGGCATGGCCGGTGACGCGGCCCGCCGCTCCGGCCATGCGGAACAACAGCGACCCGAAAGGCAGGCCGGAAGCGTCTCCGGTCAGGACTTTGAACAGCATGCGGGAAACTCCTGTGAGTGGGAGCCGGCATGCCGTGATGGCTACCGCGGCATGCCGGCGTCAAACACAGGCGTCAGGGTACTACGCGAATCGGCGCGTGCAAGCCGCGACAGGGCCGTACGTAGCGCACCGTTGATAAATTTCACAATGTGTGGCGAATGGCGCGTTTTAGCCGCCGCCCACCGCGACCACGATCTCGATCTGGTCGCCGTCGCGCAGCACGGTGGCGCCATGCTGGCTCTTGGGCACGATTTCGCCGTTGCGTTCCACGGCCACCCGCTTGTCCGCGTAGCCCAGGGTCTGAAGCAGTTCGATGACGGTGGTGTTCAGCGGAAATTCGCGCGCGTCCCCGTTAAGCGTGATGTGCATGATGGTTTCCTTACTGGGAAGCGTATGAATCGGTGGCCTCGATCAGCTTGGCCAGGGTGCCCGGCTCGTCGAAGGCATGGCCGGCGTCGGGCACCAGGTGGAACCGGGCCTGGGGCCAGGCGCGGTGCAAGTCCCAGGCGGTGCGCGCCGGGGTGCAGACATCGTAGCGGCCTTGCACGATGGTGCCGGGAATGCCGTGCAGCTTGTGCGCATCGCGGATCAGCTGGCCTTCTTCCATGAAGCCGCCATTCATGAAGTAGTGGTTCTCGATGCGCGCGAAGGCCAGTGCCGCGCGGTCGGCCGCATGGCTTTGCTGGTGGCGGGGGCTGGGCAGCAGGGTGATGGTGCTGTCTTCCCATTTGCTCCAGGCCTTGGCCGCCCGCAGTTGCTCGGCCGGATCCGGGCCGGTCAGGCGCTTGTGGTAGGCCGCGATCATGTCGCCGCGCTCGGCCGGGGGGATGGGCTCGACATAGGCTTCCCAGTGGTCGGGGAACAGCCACGAGGCGCCGTCCTGGTAGAACCATTGCAGTTCGGCGCGGCGCAGCCCGAAGATCCCGCGCAGCACCAGTTCGCTGACGTGCCCGGGATGCGCCTGCGAGTAGGCCAGCGCCAGCGTCGACCCCCACGACCCGCCGAATACCAGCCAGCGCGGCGCGCCCATGATTTCGGTGCGCAGGCGCTCGATATCGGCGACCAGGTGCCAGGTGGTGTTGTTGTCCAGGCCGGCGTGCGGGGTGGAACGCCCGCAGCCGCGCTGGTCGAACAGCAGCACGTTATAGCGCTGCGGGTCGAACAGTTGCCGGTGCACCGGCGAGCAGCCGCTGCCCGGGCCGCCATGCAGGAACACGGCCGGCTTGCCTTGCGGGTTGCCGCAGAGTTCCCAGTAGACCCGGTGGCCGTCGCCGGTATCCAGCATGCCGTGGCGGTAGGGCTCGATGGCGGGGTACAGCATTTACGCGGTCCTCTGGAAGATCAGGTCCCAGACGCCGTGGCCCAGGCGCAGGCCGCGCGTTTCGAACTTGGTTTGCGGGCGGTAGTCCGGGCGCGGCGCGTAGTCGGCCACGGTGTTGCGCAGCAGCGGCTCGGCGCTTAGCACTTCCAGCATCTGCACCGCATATTCCTGCCAGTCGGTGGCGCAGTGCAGATAGCCGCCCGGCGCGATGCGGCTGGCCAGCAAGGCCACGAAGGGCGGCTGGATCAGGCGGCGCTTGTGGTGGCGTTTCTTGGGCCACGGGTCGGGAAAGTACACGTGCACACCGGCCAGGGTGTCGGGGGCGATCATGTCGCGCACGACCTCGACGGCGTCGTGCTGGATGATGCGCAGGTTCTGCAGGCCGGATTCTTCAATGCGGCGCAGCAGCGAGCCCACGCCGGCATTGAAGACTTCCACGCCCAGGAAGTTGTCGCCGGGCCGCGCCTGGGCGATTTTCTGGGTGGTTTCGCCCATGCCGAAGCCGATTTCCAGCACGGTGGGGGCCTGGCGGCCGAAAGCGGCGTCCAGGTCCAGGCGCCGGGCGGCGTAGGGGATGGACCACTTGCCCAGCAGGGTTTCCAGCGCTTCGCGCTGGCCCTGGGTGATATGGCCGCGGCGATGGACAAAGCTGCGGATGTGGGTGGCGCCAGGGCTGTGCGGCGCTTGCGCGGCCGGCTCCAGCGCCGCCCGGGTGGCATCCGACAGAGGGGCGGGCGCCGGGGCGCCGCCCTGGGATTCGGGGGTATTCGTGTTCATAAGGCGGATTGTAGTGGGCCGCGCCCGCCCGCGGTAAGCGGCGGGGCAGGCCCCGGGGGGCGTGCGGCGCCGCCGCGCCGCTGGCCAGCGCCACCCCCCGGCCCGCCGGTCAGAACCGGTATTCCAGCCCCGCGCTGAACGCCCGCCCGTTGCCCGGCAGGAAGATCGGCATTTCCGGCGTGGCCGTGTTGCGGATGGCGTAGCTGCTGGCGTAGGTCTGGTCGGTCAGGTTGTCGGCGGTCAGGTAGGCGCTCCAGTGCGCGTCGTGCTGATACGCTACCTTGAAGCCGAGCAGGGCATAGGCCTTCTGCTGGGTGCCGGGCGCATTGGCATGGTTCGTCTCGGTGTCGCTGATCACCCAGCGCAGGTTGGGCCCCAGGCGCCAGCCGCCCACGCGATACATGATCTCGGCGCTGAGCAGGTGGCGCGGCACGCCGGCGATTCGGTTGCCTTGATACTCGCCCGAGCGAAAGCGGAAGTCGTTCAGCGTATAAGCCACGCGGTAGTCGATCAGCCCGGCGCCCGGCGCCGGCAAGGTGCCCGCCAGCCCCGCTTCGATGCCCTGGTGGCGGGTGCGGCCGCCGTAGTTGTACGTGCCCGCCGGCGTGCCGTTCAAGGTGCTGACGGACATGAGTTCGTCCTTGACCATGCTGCGGTACACGGACACGTTCCAGCGCAGGTCGTGGCCGGCCAGCGTGACGGTGCCGTCGCCGCCCGCTTCATAGGTGATGGCGCGCTGCAGGTCGAGCTCGCTCATCGATGTGCGGGCGGTGGCCGGATTCATGGGGGCGGGCACTTCGCCGTTGACGATTTCCCAGAACGTGGGGGCTTCGTTGCTGCGGCTGATATTGGCGTACCAGCGTTGCGACGCGGCGGGTTGCCAGATGATGCCCAACTTCGGGCTGGCGAACTGCCAGTCCTGGTTCAAGGTCTGGCCGCTGTTGCGTTCGTGCGCGTCGCGGATCGCATCGCTGTACTTTAGGTCGCCGACCACGCTGAATGCGGGGGTAAGGTGCCAGTTGACGCCGATCATCGCGCTGCGGTTTTCGGCACGCAAGTCGTAGGCGCCGAAACGCTGCAACCTCCGGCCATCGGCCGGATCGACGGCCACCAGGTCGCGGTCCATGTTGCTGCGCTGCCAGTCCAGCGCCATCCGGTAGTCGACCTGGCCCACCTGGCCCGCCAGCTGCCATTGCAGGCCGTAGGTGTCGCTGTTGGTCAGGTTGGCCACCTGCGGGTTGGTGAAATCGTCGTCGGTATGTTGCCAGTAGATGCCGGCGGCCTGGTTCAGGCGTTCGGTGCCCCAATAGCTGCGGTTGGCCAGGCGGAACTGGGTGGTGTCGCGGTGCGGGTCGCGCTGGTAGACGTTGTTGACGCGGTCGAACTGGGAATCGCCGTCCCCCAATACGCTGGTCGGGTCGTCGTACATGCGGGCCTTGGGCAGGGGCTGGGGAATGTCGAACTTCAGGTCCGTGTACGACAGGAAGGTGCGGTTTTCGAACGTGCCCCGGCGGAACCCCAGGTTGCCCTGCAGGCTGGAGCGTTCCGAGGCCGAATGATGGCGGTAGCCATCGGACTTGTCGTAGCCGAAGCTGAAGCGCCCGTCGAGCTGTTCGCCTTCGAGCCCCTTGGCCAGCGCGAGGGTGCGGGTGCCGAAGCTGCCTGCGCCCAGCAGGGCGAAGTCGCGCTGGGTGCCGACCAGCGACTGGAAGTCCAGTTCGCCGCCCAGTGTGCTGGCGCCGGGCGACAGCGCGTTGGCGCCGCGCCGCACGCTGATCAGGCCGGCGTTGCGCGGCTCGAGCAGGCTGATGACGAACGAGCCGTCGGCGTCATTGAGCGGCAGGCCGTCTTGCAGCAGCAGTATCCCGCGGCTGAGCGGGTTGCTCTGGATGCCCGAGCCGCGGATGTTCAGGCGGGGCTGGTCCAGGCCGCCGAAGAATTCCTGCACCACGATGCCCGGTTGATAGTCCAGCGCATCGCGCAAGGTCACCAGGCGCACCTCTTGCTGGGGTTGGATCAGGTTGGTTCCGCCGGGCACGGCCTGCAGGTCGGCCTGTTCGCGGCGCGCATCGGGATCCAGCGCGCGGGTGATGGCATGCCCGGTGATGACGATGGGCGCCAATTGCGCGGTGTCCTGCGCGCAGGCAAGAGAAAGCCCAAGGGTGCCGAGGGCAAGGCTGGACGCCATGTGGCGCAATGTAGGGGGTGGCATGGGATTGCTTCCAGGAAAATCGACGGGTTACCAAGAGACGTAGAACAAGGCCTTGGCCAGCACGACGATGCCGACCATGTGACAGAACACGCTCTTGTGGATGCGGTCGCGCGCGAGGCCGGACAGGCGTCTGCGCCGCATCAGCGTCATGGCGGTGATGACGTGTATCAATACGCTGGTGGCCAGCGTGATCTTCAGCAGCAACAAGGTGCCGAAGGCCGAGCCGGCGGGATGCGCCAGCGCTTCCCGGTGGTGCCACGCCATCCCCAGCCCGGCGCTAAACAGCACCAGCAGTACCCAGGGCATGACGGCACGCACCCGCGGGCCCAGATGCCGCGCCAATGCCTGGCGGGCCTCGTCGGGCAGGCGTTTTTGTATGGGCGCCATGAACAGCACTTCAAAGAAAACGGTGCCGATGAAAACCAGTGCGGCGAACAGGTGCAGGGTCAATAGAAGCGGATAGGTCATGGTTGGGCTCTGGTGTCTAGGAGAACGGCGCGTAGCCGGTCGGCGTCGGCCGTGCGTTGCGGGCTGCCGATGGGGCCGCCGAGTGGAATCGGGGTGAGCCGGCCGTGCTGGACCAGTACGCACCGGTCCACCAGCCCCAACAATTCGTGCGGGTCGTGGCTGATGCACAGCAGGGCGCTCTTGCGCGCCGCCATTTCTTTATGGCAGCAGGCGGAAAGCTGCAGGCGCAGCGCCGGATCCAGGGCGCTGAAGGGTTCGTCCAGCAACAGCAGGTCGGGGGCCAGGGCCAGGGCGCGCGCCAGCGATACGCGTTGCGCCATGCCGCCGGACAGTTCGCCAGGCCAGGCCCGCATGGCGCGATCCAGGCCGACCCGGGCCAGCCAGTCGTGCGCGATGGCTTCGGCCCGGGCGGCCGCATGGCCGGCCGCGCGCAGCGGCAGGGCGACGTTGTCCAGCGCGTGGCGCCAGGGCAGCAGGCGAGGTTCCTGGAACATCAGCACCGGGCAGCGGAAGGTATTGCGCAGTTGCCCGCCGCTCGGCGGCAACAGGCCGGCGGCCAGGCGCAGCAATGAGCTCTTGCCGGCGCCGCTGGGGCCCAGCAGGCCGACGCGTTCGCCCGGCGCGAGCCGCAGGTCGATGTCTTCCAGCACGGCCTGGTCGCCGTAGCGCAAGGACAGGGCTTGCATTTCAAGCATGGCTGGGCTCCATCCAGCGGCCCAGGCGGCGTTGCAGCGGCTGCAGCAGCGCGAATTCGAGCATGGCCACCAGGCCCAGGATCAGCAATACCCAGGCAAACAGTTCGGCGGTGTCGAAGGTGCTGCGGGCGTTGGCCAGGGCATACCCCACGCCGTTCTCGGCGCCCAGCACTTCGGCCATGACGACCAGGCGCACGCCGCCGCAGGTGGCGATCAGCAGGGCGGCCAGCAGCGGGGCGCTCAGCGCCGGCAGGTACAGGTGGCGCAGGCGCAGCCACGCGCCATAGCGGTACACGTGCGTCATCTCGACCAGTTGGCGATCCACGTGCAGCATGCCCTTGACAGTGTTGACGTACATGCCCGGGGCCATCATCAGCGTGGTGATGAAAACCACCATCGGCGACCCCAGGCCGAACCACAGCATGGCCAGGACGACCACCACCACGGGCGGCAGGGCCATCAACAGCCAGCGCAAGGGTTCGATCAACCCGCGCAAGCGCGTACTGTGCCCCGCCAGTACGCCCAGGGTGAAGCCGATCGACGCCCCGGCCAGCACGCCCACGCCGATGCGCATCAGGCTGAGGCCGGCGTGGGCGAAGAACCGGTCGCTGCTGACCAATGGGCCGATGGCGCACAGTGCTTCCCAGGGCGTGGCCATCAGCAATGGGCCCAGTTGCCGGGCTGCGACATGCCAGGCAAGCAGCAACAACAAGACGCCTGCCGCCGCCCAGCCGCGCGAGGTGCGGCCCTTGCCCGCTCGAGGGGTATTCATGGCCCGTAGAAGCCGGCAGGCGGCAGGTTGCCGCCGATGGCTTGGGGAAAGCGGCTGGCCAGCAGCCGGTACAGCGCCTCGAGTTCGGGCCGGGCATCCTGGGCGCTGCGGCTTTCCAGGCGGGTGCTGCGGATGGCTGTCTCGATGGCGGCGGCGGGCAAGTGCGGCAGGTGTTCTTGCACCAGCGCCGCGCATTGCGCCGGGTGCTCGGCGCACCAGCGCGCCGAGCTGGCATAGGCCTGATTCACGGCGTGGCACAGCCTGGCATCGGCGGCCACGCCGGTGGCCGCCATGACGCCGGCTTGCGGTAGCGTGGGCTGCGCGGGAAAGCGGTCACGCCAGGCCTGTTTCAGGCTTTGCCCGCGATACAGCGGCGGGCCGCCTGCCTGGGCTGCCCGCCACAGCAACAGCGATACCATGGGTTCGACCAGCAGCACGTGCTGGGCCTGGCCGTTCAGCACCAATGCAATGGCGTCCTGGGCATCGCGGGTGCGGCGCAGCGCGATGGGCGCCAGGCCGCTTTTTGCCTGGGTTTCGAGCAGAGTGTCCAGCAGCGCCGCGGGCAGGTCGCGCTGGAACGGCACGACCAGTTCGCGTCCGGCCAGGCCGGCGAAGGTCTTCACCGCCGGTTCTCGACTGACCAGCCACAGAATGCCCCATACGGAAATGTTCAGCAGGCGCACCGGCAGGCCGCGGTTGTGCAGCAAGGCCGGCAGGGTGCAGGGCGCCGCGCTGAAATCAACGTCCTGGTTGACCAGCAGCGTGCGCAATTGATCCGGCGTTTGCCACAGGCGGAACCGCAGCTGATCGGCATGTTCGGCCAACGCGCCGCTGGCGGCCATGTGCATCAGGGGATAGCTGACGACGGCGCTGGGGCCGGCCAGCGTCAGTTGGGCGTGGCGGCCGCCCGGGGCGGCAAGGGCGAATGGCGGGCGCGGCAGCAAGGCCGCGCCCAGTGCCGCCGCGCAAAACCGCCGGCGGGGAAGCGGGGAGAAAGTCATTGATGTAAATAGGAATCGTTTTCGATGTATTCTCCTGCTTGGGATGAGGAATCCAGAATGACGAATATCAATTTGCCGGATTCCCTGGCTGCCGTGGCGCTGCTGGGCAAGCATCCGCTGCTGGCCGGCTTGCCGGCCGAGGTGGCGCACGACCTGGCGCGCGACGCCTGCCCGCTGCGCGCCGAGGCCGGGCAGACGCTGTTCAGCGAAGGCGGCGAGGCGCGCCACTACCTGTTGATCCAGGCCGGACAGGTCGAGGTAATGCGCTATTGCCACAATGGCGACGAGCGCATCTTTGTCGTGTTCGAACCCGGCCAGTTGGTGGCGGAGGCGGCCATGTTCATGGAGCACGGCCGCTATCCCATGCAGGCGCGCGCCCGCACCGACGTGCGGGGCTGGCGGCTATGCCGGCACCGCCTGCACGAGGCATGCCGCCGCTGGCCCGACCTGGCGCTGAAGCTGCTGGCGGCACTGGGCAAGGCCGTCTATGTGCAAGTGAACAAGGTCGACTGGATGGCCTCCAGCACCGCGTCCGAACGGCTGGCCAATTATCTGGTGGGCTTGCAGCAACGCCAGGGCGACGTCTTGCTGCTGCCCCTGAGCCAGCGCCAATTGGCGACCCAGTTGGGCATCCGCGCCGAAACCCTGAACCGCCTGCTGAACGACTGGCAAGCGCAGGGCTATATCAGCGGCAAGAGCCGCCAATGGACCTTGCACGATCCGCGCTACCTGGCTTGCCTGGCCGCGACGGCGCAGCGCCCGTTCTAGACGGCGCCGAGCGGCCGGGCGGCGCGTTTGTGGGGTAGCATCTGCCGCATGAATGTCGCCCGATTCGACCTGACCACGCTTGCGCTGTTCGTCGCGGTGGCGCGCGCCGGCAGTATTTCCGCCGGGGCACGCCAGTCGCACCTGGCGGTAGGGGCGGCCAGCAAGCGCATTTCCGACCTGGAAGCGGCGCTGGGCACGCCGCTGCTATATCGCACCACTGCCGGCGTGGAACTGACCGACGCCGGCCAGGCCTGCCTGGCCCATGCCCAGCGCGTGCTGCAGGAAGTGGAGCAGATGGCGGGCACCTTGTCCGACTTTGCCCAGGGCGTGCGCGGCCAGGTGCGCATCGCCGCCAATACCTCGTCGCTGACGCAGTTCCTGCCGGAAGACCTGGCGGCGTTCATGGACGAACACCCCGCCGTGCGCATCGACCTGGAAGAGCAGAACAGCGCCGACATCGTCACGGCCGTGCTGGAAAACCGGGCCGACATCGGCGTGTTCGCCGACCGCACGCCGGCCCCGGGACTGCTGACCGTACCCTATCGGTTGGACGAACTGGTGCTGATCGCCCCGCAGCGCCACCCGCTGGCCGGGCTGCCGCGCGTGGCGTTCGCCGACACCCTGGACTACGCCTATGTCAGCCTGCCGCCGTCCACCTCGCTGGCCTCGCGCCTGCACGAGGAAAGCGTGCGGCTGGGCAAGGCCATGCGGCTGCGCATCCAGGTGCGCAGCTTCGACGCCATCTGCCGCATGGCGGTGGCCACCGGCGGGGTCGGGGTGCTGCCGCGCATCGCCGCCGAACCGCATGCGCGCTCGATGTCAATCCGGTTGATCCCGCTGACCGACGACTGGGCGCGCCGCTGGCTGCTGCTGGGCGTGCGCGACGCCGACACCCTGACCGTGGCGGCGCGCCTGTTGCTGGCCCATTTGCGCAGCGACGCGGCCTGACCCGCCCGGGGGCTTTCTCGTTTGGGAAACCCCCGTTTCCCATAAAAGCCATTCCCGCTCGCGGTGGTTTCACGCACACTGCCAGTCCTTGCAATCATTTAGATGTTTGGAGCGGGCATGGCAGGGCAGATTCTCGCCGGCATTCGCGTGCTGGAACTCGGTCAACTGATCGCCGGGCCGTTCGCCGCCAAGACGCTGGCGGACTTCGGCGCGCAGGTCGTCAAGATCGAGCCGCCCGGGCTGGGCGACCCCTTGCGCAAGTGGCGCCTGCTGCACCAGGGCACGTCGGTCTGGTGGGAAGCGCAATCGCGCAACAAGCAATCGGTGTGCGTGGACCTGCGCCAGGAAGAAGGGCAGGAAATCATCCGCCTGCTGGCCGCCCAGGCCGACGTGCTGATCGAGAACTTCCGTCCCGGCACCCTGGAAAAATGGGGTCTGTCGTGGGAAACCCTGCATGAACTGAATCCGCGCCTGATCATGCTGCGCATCTCGGGCTATGGCCAGACCGGCCCCAAGGCCCGCGAGCCGGGCTTCGCCGCCATCGGCGAAGCCATGGCCGGCCTGCGCTACCTGAACGGCGAACCTGGGCGCGCCCCGGTGCGCGCCGGCCTGTCGCTGGGCGACACCATCGCCGGCCTGCACGGCGCGCTGGGCGTCCTGCTGGCGCTGTACCAGCGCGACGCGCGCGGCGGCGTCGGGCAGGTGATCGACACCGCCTTGTACGAAAGCCTGTTCAACCTGACCGAAAGCCTGCTGCCCGAATACACCGCCTTCGGCGCGGTGCGCGAGCCGGCCGGCGCGTCCCTGCCGGGCATCGCGCCGTCCAACGCCTACCCGTGCCAGGACGGCTACGTGCTGATCGCCGGCAACGGCGATGCCATCTACACCCGGCTGATGGCGCGCATCGGCCGCGACGACCTGGGTGGCGATCCTGGCTTGGCCCACAACGACGGCCGCGCCGCCCGCGTCGCCGAAATCGATGCCGCCATCGGCGCCTGGACATCGCAGCGCAGTATCGATGACGTACTGGAAGCCATGCGGGAAGTCGGCGTGCCCAGCGGCCGCATCTATTCGGTTGCCGACATCGCGCATGACCCGCATTACCGCGCCCGCAACGCCATCGCCCAGATCGAGGGCGCCAGCGGCGTGCGCGTGGAAATGCCGGCCGTGTTTCCGCTGCTGTCGGCCAACCCCGGCGCCATTCACGACCGCGCGCCCACGCTGGGCGAGCACACCGACTCGGTGTTGTCGGCCGCCGGCCTGAACGAAGAACAACGCGCGCAGTTGCGCGCCCGCGGAGTCATTGCATGAACACCGGCGCTTCCAGAATCGAAATCAACGAAGTCGGCCCGCGCGACGGCCTGCAGATCGAGAAAGCGTTCGTCCCCACCGACGAGAAGGTCGCGTTCGTGGATGCGTTGTCCGCTTGCGGCTACGCCCGCATCGAAGTCACCAGCTTTACCTCGCCCAAGGCCATCCCGGCGCTGGCCGATGCCCAGGAAGTCATGCGCCGCATCCAGCGCCGCCCCGGCGTCATCTACACCGCGCTGGTACCCAATATCCGCGGCCTGGAGCGCGCGCTGGAAGTCGGCACCGACGAGCTGAACCTGGTCATGTCCAGCAGCGAAACCCACAACCGCGCCAACCTGCGCATGACGCGCGACCAATCGCTGGCCGAACTGGTCAACATCCTGCAAGCCGCCCAGGCGGCTGGCGTGCCCTGCAACGTATCGCTGTCCACCGTGTTCGGCTGCCCGTTCGACGGCGACGTGCCCGTCGACGACGTGCTGCGCCTGGCCAGTCGCCTGGTGGAAGCCGGCGCCGCCGGCATTACCCTGTGCGACACCACCGGCATGGCCTATCCCACCCAGGTGGCCGGCCTGTGCCAGCAAGTGGCGCGCGCCCTGCCGGGCATTCCCCTGACCGCGCATCTGCACAATACCCGCGGCATGGCCCTGGCCAACGCCATCGCGGCGTGGCAGACCGGCGTGGTGCGTTTCGATGCGGCGGCCGGCGGCCTGGGCGGCTGTCCCTACGCGCCCGGCGCCAGCGGCAATGTGAACACCGAAGAACTGGTGCACATGTTCGAGTGCATGGACATCCACACCGGCGTCGACCTGCAAGCCCTGCTGGCCATCGTACGCGGCCTGCCGCAGCTGGTGCAGCGGGAGTTTTCCACCCCCTTGCTGGCCGCCGGCCACCGGCTGGCCACCCACGCGCCGCCCGCGTGGCTGGCCGAGCGGTTCGGGCCCGCCTGACCCGGGCGTTTTCAGGCGTTATTGCTTTTCTACCCATAACAATCATCAGGAGACCTTACCGATGAGCACCCCCTTCCTGTCGAAACCGCTGCGCGCCTGCCTGGCCGCCGCCACCCTGGCCGTTGCCGCCGGCCCCGCCGCCGTCCTGGCCGCCGACTATCCCGATCATCCCATCACGCTGCTGGTGCCGGCCGCGCCGGGCGGCACGACCGACCTGGCCGCCCGCCTGATCGCCCAGCCGCTGGGCCAGGCCCTGGGCCAGAGCGTAGTGGTGGAAAACAAGCCGGGGGCGTCGGGCGCCATCGCGTCGCAAGCCGTGGCCAAGGCCACGCCCGACGGCTACACCCTGCTGCTGCAGTATTCCGGCTACAACGCCATTTCCCCGCATGTGCAGCCGCCGCAAGGCTGGGATCCGATCAAGGATTTCGCCCCCATCGCCAACATCCTGTCGGCCCCGCAGGTCATCGTGGTGCGGCCCAGCCTGCCGGTGCACACGCTGAAAGAACTGGTGGAATATGCCAAGGCCAATCCGGACAAGCTGAACTACGCCTCGTCCGGCAACGGCGCGCTGCAGCACGTGGCCACCGAGTTGCTGAAGCAGATGGCCGACGTGAAGATCACCCATATTCCGTACAAAGGCACCGGCCCGGCGCTGAATGACTTGCTGGGTGGGGCGGTGGACATGACCATCACCACTCCGCCGCCGTTGCTGGGCCATATCGCCGCCGGCAAGCTGCGCGCGCTGGCCGTGACCGGGCCGAATCGCCTGGCCTCGCTGCCGGACGTGCCGACCGCCGCCGAAGCGGGCTACCCGGACCTGCTGGTGTCGTCGTGGTTCGCCATGTATGCGCCTGCCAAGACGCCCAAGGCCGTGGTGGACAAGCTGGCCAGCACCATCGAAGGCATCATGAAGACCGACGAATTCCGCAAGAAAGCGGCCGAGCAGGGCGCCGAGGCGGAATTCATGGGGCCAGCGAAACTGGCGGACTATACGCAGCAGGAATATGACCGCTGGGGCAAGGTGGTGAAGGCCGCGGGCATCAAGGCCAACTGAGGCCGAGCGGCTTAGCCCTCGCAAAAGCGATATCGCGAGGCGCCTGGCTCCGAAGGGAGCCAGGCGCCGTTTTGTTGACGAGACGACGCGTCTAAAACTTGGCTATAATTCTTCCTCTCTGCCGGGCTCGTAGGGTCCGGTACGACACCGATGCGGGTGTAGTTCAATGGTAGAACGGCGGCTTCCCAAGCCTCAAGCGTGGGTTCGATTCCCATCACCCGCTCCATCACTGCAGTCCACGGAAATCCACGGTCGTCCATGAAGGAATGTAAGTCGCTGATTTGAGGGAAGTTTCCTCGCCGTGACCGTCCGGGGCGATCCGCCGAAATCCAGCCACAGCCAAGCCGTTTGAGGCCAAATTTAAGGCCAAAGAATACGGGTACGGCTGGTTCCGGAAAGTTGATGGTCGGCCATGTTGACGGAGATGAGCATGACTCCTGCATAGGAGCATGCACATGGCACTTTCTGATCTCACCGTCCGTCAGGCCAAAGCCTCCGGTAAGGCATACGCCTTGCCCGACCAGGATGGGCTGGCCCTCGCCGTCTCGGCCACCGGGGGCAAGGCTTGGCACTTTCGCTATTACTGGGCGAACAAGCAGAAGCGGATTTCATTTGGCGGCTACCCGGCGGTGACGCTGCATGAAGCCCGCCGTCTGCGTGACGAGGCAAGGGCGCTGATCGCTAAGGGCATCAATCCTCAGACGCATCGTAAGGAGCGACAGGCAGCTGCGCTCGTCGCAGGCACGACCACCTTTCAAGTGGTCTATGACATGTGGCTCAAGCACCGGGCGCTCAGCCTGAAGGCAGGACGAAACACCTCGCTGGAACTCATCCCCCGCATCTTCAAGAACGACATACGTTGTAACCGGACTGCATGAACACGATGGTCGGGAACTCTAGCAAGTCTAGCCCCGTTTTGACCAGTTCCGGATTGGTGATGAGCACATCGATACCACGATCCAGTTGCTCGGCAATCCAGTCCTCGCGGCGGGAGGCGTCCACGCTTGCGCGCAACACCGCTACCTTGAAGCCTTCTTGTTCGAGCAAACTCTTCAGGCGCGAAGTGGTATCGCGTGTGCCGGTGTAGACCGAATAGACCAGTGTCTTGCGCCCAGCGTCCTTCTCCTGTTTGCAGATCTCGATGAGCTCGCGTTCCTTGGGCATCAACTCCAACTCATTGAACTGAGCAGGCACAAAGGCCAAGGTGTCGCGTGTGCGCGGATGAATCACCCGTTCCGATCGGAAGCAGCAATCCGGCCAGGCCAGCAGGACGTTGAGCACCACACCGAGTACGGTGGCGCTGGCATGGTGCAAGGCCTGGCTGACCAGGTTGAGGTATTCGGCATCCAGGTGCATCGCCTCAAACGGTGTCAGTGGTTCTTCATGCAAGACGTAGACGTTGCCGAGCAGCCGGCCTGATGCAACGTCGCGCCGGCGCTGGACGAGGCTGAGCCAGCGCGTCAGCCGTAGGACCGACAGGACGCGTGCGATGGTTTCGTGAGAGGCCTGGGCACCGCACGGCATGGCGGCCAGGTGCGGGCGTAGGTGGTCATAGGTGCGTACTGCAGTGATGCCATCCGGATTCACCTGCAGGCGCAGCAACTGCCACGCATTGCGCTCCAGAGGCGTCAGCCGGCGGTCGAATAGCAATGCGCGCGGCACGGCGTCGTGCCGATTGCCGCTGTAGAGAAGACGGTCGGCGGCCGGTCCCTCGACGGAGGCTTGCAGCTCATCGAGTGCCCGCGCCAGTGCCGCAGGCATTGCCATCGGAGGGCCCCCGCGAGAGGCGTCGTCGGCGGACCGCATGGGTCACACCAACCGCTGCTCGATCCACTGCTGGATAGCAGTCCAGACGACCGAGAGCGGGATCTCCATGCGTTCGGCCAGATCCATCGCCAGCGCCAGCATGGCGAGATCGTCTTCCATGTCGACGCTGCGGCGCCTGCGTTCCTCCTTCCATTGTTTCCAGAGCGCGCCGTCCTGTGTTTCGCTCAGCACGGGATGACGGCCGCGGCGCTTGGGCAGGCCAAGAAGCGTTCGCCGCAAGGCGATTTCCTGATGCGTGAGGCCATAGAACGTACTCACCATCTCGGTGCTGGCGCCCAGGCGCAACATGCGGTCGACCGTCGCGACTTCTTGCTCGACATCGCTGACTTGCTGCAGAAGACGCTGTACAACCTCGCGATTGACGCTGACCGAACACCAGGCCACGCTGGCGTTGGCCAGTACGCTGACCAGCGCGGGTTGCTTAAGGGCTTCCAGCTCCTGGTCCCCAAAGCCCATAGCCTGGCAGCGACGCAGCTGGCCATTCCGCAGATCGTGCAGTGCCTGCGCAATGACGGCCTGATTCAAGGGGTGGGCAGCGTACATGGGCAACTCCTTGCCTCGGTGTCAAAGGCCAGTCGTGACCCTGGCCGGGGACGCCCCGTCATGCAGCCGCCGCGCCGCCCGGATCAGGTGGAGCAGCCGGGCGAGGCCGCGGTTGCTCAGGCGTCGCACGGCAGATCCGGGTGGCGGCGCCCCGCACAGCAATGCGCCGAGGGTATGGGGGAGGGAAGAGGGCGTGGCGGCATCGTGCCGGCCGAGTGCCGAAAGCAACCCGAGGACGGCCTCGCCCGTGGCGTCGATGGTGCCGGGTGGCGAAACGCCGAGCGTGCATCGGTAGCCGAGTCCGTCCGGAGCCGGCGTCACGGCGTCGTCCACGCCGGCCTCGGCGGCAATCTCGCGCGCCAGTGTGGCAATTCGGTCGCGAAGCGCCTCCGCCGGGGCGGGCGCAGGCGCTTCCTCCCGAACCTCTGCCGGGGCGGCGGGCGCTGTGTCAGACTGGGCTGTGACAGGGTGGTCACGGACCGGAGAGCCAGATTCGTTCCCTAGCGACTGCGCAATCAGCTGTCGGATGGATTCGAGCCGCTCGGTCGTCTGCGCTGGCACGGATGATGGCGTACTGGCGTCCTCTTCCGGCGTTGGTGCGGCAGAGGAAGGCGGGCGGTTAGCCTGCGTTTCTGCCGCTGAGTCCGTAGCCGGAGTCCTGTTGCCGGAAGGCATTGAACCGGCGGTCGCCTGTAAATCGGCGCCGAAACCATCAGGCGCTGGGCGCGCTGAGGCTAGGGTGTCGGTATCGGCGGACACAGAGGGAAGACGGTCGAGGGACTCCCGATGCGGCCGGGGGTCCGGGGTGTCGATCTCCAGCTGCAGGAGCTCGTAGTTCACCTGCAGGACGGCAGCCATTTGGCCAACGAGTTCGTCCTGGACGCGCTGCACAGCGAACGCGTCGGGGTCCCCGTCGAACTGCACCAATACATCCTGGAACAGCGTGGGGAAGTCGATGCCCGCCTCCAGGCCGACGGCCCGGCGTGCCCAGACGCGCTCGGCTGCACGCCGAAGCACCGTCAGCCGCTCGATCTGGGGCCGGCCGAGGCCGCCATACAGCACGTTGGGGATCGCCGGCAGCAACCATCGCACGGCATCCTGCATCCGGCTGATGTGGGACTGCTGCACGGGGAAGCCGTCCGCCGTCAGGCGCCGGGCGAGTTCGGACTGGGAAATCTCCTGTCCGAGCTCGGCCTGGTAGAGCTCGAGGGCCTTGCCCACGCCCAGAGCCCGTTCGATGAAGCTAAGCCGGCCATGGAGTTCGTTCTCGGCGAGGTGGCCCGTCAGTGCGACAATGTCGCCGCGCGGCGACCACGGCCGAAACAGGCATGCGATCCGGAAGAAGCGCTCGTCCCGGGTTTCGGACCAAAGCTCGTTCAGAATCGCCAGACGGGTGTTGCCGCCGTTGCGAATGATGTAGTGCGATGCGCCCGGACGACGCGTGACCGCGGGCGCCGTGTCCAAGCCGCGCTCCCGGATCGACGCCTTCAGCTCGTCATAGAGCGGATTGCGAGTGATTCGCGGATTCAGATCAAACGGGCGTAGCTGATCCAGGGTCAGCACGATCGGTGTGTTGGCGATTGGGTCGCTGAGCGCCGTGGCGTCAGGAGTTGTGCGCGAGAATCCCTCCGCGAGCAGGCGTGCGGTCAGATCGGCAGGCGTCGGCTCAGCCATGGCGGCGCCCCTGAGTGGACCGTCTGCCCGGGCTTGCGAGGCTCAGGGTGAAAATCGGTGGCAGCCCCGCTTTGTGCAGCAGGATGCTGCCATCGGGGCGTCGCACGATGCTCCATCCTTCCCGAACGGCGTGGCGGAGCAGCCGTTGCAGACCGGGACTCGCGGAATGGGGACGAGGAGTCGCGCACATGCTAGGGAGTCCCCGTCACCGACGCGAAGCGGTCGATCCACTGTCCAAAAAGTGCCCCCGCCAAGGCGCGTTGCGTCTCCAGCGCCGCCGGTGCGATCCGCCCGACCGGCTTTCGCCACTCCAGGCGATGAACGGGGATGCCCTGCGTGGCGGCGCGCGGATACCTTGACCACATCGCAGTAGGCGGCGGATTGTTCAATGCCATATCGAACCTAATGGCTTGATCGAGGGTGACCTGGTCGATCTCGTCGGGGAGGCGCAGCGGCATGTCTGAGAGGTCGGTGCAAAAACCCAGTGTACCGTCGGCGCCGCCAGGTAAGACGGGTGGAGAGGGTGCCTCTTCGGACCTGGCCGCAGCGCCCACATAGGCATTCAACCGAGCGCGGCGGATGGCGCTTGGCGGACGGCTGCGGACGACAGACGCCTTCATTTTGCTCCATAATGGGAGGGCGCAATGAGGCGCGCCACGCTACGGCGTGGAATGAGGCTTGAAACAAGGCCAAACGGCTTTTTCGAACCCAGAAAGTTGTTTATTTTTAGGTACTTACGAGTCACGTTCATTTCCCATCACCCGCTCCAATCACCCTCCAAACCCATCTCGTCACGCACAGTGAAGACCATGAGTCCCATTCTGCCTAATCCGGGATCTGGAATGCAAGAATGGTGCTGACTGACGTACCTATCCGAAATAGGTCCGGTGTTATTCAAGTACCCTTCAGCCTACCTCCGTGCCAGTACGACCTGTATGCAAGACGATCTTTTCGGAGATGTGCCTCTTCAGCCTTCGGCCAACTCCTCGAACCAGGCGGCCTCTCATGCGAATCCGGATTTTTCCGTCCTTCGGAGCATGGCCAAGGTGCTTCCCGCTCCTGCCGCGCAAGAGTGGCGCGCGCTCGCGCGGCAGTTGCCGGCGCAGTTGCGCTTTGGCGTTTCTACCTGGTCATACCCGGGCTGGGAAGGGCTGGTCTGGGATGGCGAATACGATTCGGGCACGCTGTCCAAGCATGGTCTTGGCGCCTACCATCAGCATCCGCTTTTGCGCACGGTTTGTGTGGACCGCACGTTCTGGCGCCCGTTGACGGCAAGCCAGTATGCCGCTTATGCGGGGCAGGTCGATGACGACTTCCGTTTCGTCGTCAAATGTCCGGCCAGCATTACCGACGCCCAGGTGCGGGGCGAAGAAGGCAGGGCGCGCGAGGTCAACCCGGTTTTCCTCGATCCGGCGCTGGCCATCCAGGAATTCGTGCGGCCGGCGCTCGAAGGCCTGGGCGCCAAGCTCGGCGTTCTGGTGTTTCAGTTGAGCCCTCTGCCTTGGGGGTGGCTGAGTCGCCCCGCAACGCTGTTTGAGAAACTGGGCCGCATGCTGGCGGCTGTCCGGGAGGCTTTGTCCGGGCACGGCGCCGTGATCGTTGCGGTGGAAGTGCGGGACCCTGAGCTATTGGGCCGGGCGCTGGTCGACATACTCAAGGCGCATGGGGCCACTTTCTGCCTGGGCCTGCATGGCAAGATGCCGCCGATCGAAGAGCAACTGCCGATGCTGCGCGCGCTATGGCCGGGGCCGCTGGTCTGCCGATGGAACCTGAACCGTATTTTCGGTGCGTATGGTTATGCCGACGCGCAGAAAAAGCACGATCCGTTCAATGCCATTCTCAGCGAGGATCTTCCTACCCGCACGGTGCTGGCGCGTACGATCCGCGGGATCACGGGCGCGGGCCAGCCGGCCTACGTGACGGTCAGCAACGACGCCGAGGGCTGCGCGCCGTTGTCCATCCAGGAGCTGGCCCGGGCCATTGCGGCGTAGGGCCCGGCTCTCATTCCGCGCCCGCCTGTACGAACCGGCGCGTCAATCCGCGGACAGTTGGCGATCGTGGACGAGTTTGGACCAGCGGTCGGCGTCGTGCTTGATCAGCGCCGCGAATTCCTGTGGCGTGCTGGATGCCGGCATCAGTCCCTGCGCTTCCAGGCTGGTTTTCACTTCTGGATCGTGCATTGCCTCACGGATTGCCGTATTGACTTTCGCGATCACGGCGGCCGGTGTGCCCGCCGGGGCTGTCAGGCCGATCCACAGCGAAGAATCGAACCCGGGCACGCCGGCCGAATCTACCGTGGGAAGATCCGGCAATTGCGCCGAGAGCGCCACACTGCTGACAGCCAGCGCCTTGAGCTGTCCGGTCTTGACGAAGGGCATCAAGCTATTGGGAATGCCGAACATGACTTGCACCCGTCCAGCCGCCAAGTCGCTGACGGCCGGGACGGCGCCCTTGTATGGCACATGCACGATATCGACGCCGGTCATGGACTTGAACAGTTCGGCGCTTAAGTGGTGCGGCGTGCCGACGCCCGCGGAAGCATAGCTGAGCTTGCCTGGGTTGGCCTTGGCATAGGCAATGAGTTCCTGCACCGAGTTCACGGGCAATTCCGCGTTGACCGCCAGCAGTATCGGGCCGGTTGCTACCAGCGACACGGGCTGGAAATCCTTGATCGGGTCGTAGCCGACACCGATCTTCTGGTAGACATAGGGGTTCATGGTCAAGAGATTGTTCGGCGTGATCAGGAACGTGTAGCCGTCCGCCGCCGAGCGCGCCACCTGCGCCGCGCCCAGATTGCCGCCCGCGCCCGCGCGGTTCTCGACGATGATGGGCACCCCCCAATCGGCCGACAGCTTCTGCGCCAGCACCCGGCCCACGACGTCGTTGCTGCCTCCCGCCGTGTAGGGAACCACGAATTTGATGGGCTTGTTCGGATAGGCTTCGTCCGCGGCGTGCGCCGCTGGCAGGCAAAAGCTCGTGAAAAAGCTACAGGCGGCCGCTTGAATGAACCGTCGTCTATTAGGCTGCATCATATCTCTCTCCTATTTCTTGGTATTTGTGCGGTCAGGCTGCGCCGCGTACAACATCGAAAATATGGCGGGCGTCGCCAGGCCTGTCGCCGCGCCATGCGACGTGCCCGTCGGGGCGTACCAGCACTAGCTTTGCCGCATAGATGCCTGCCGCTTCGCGCTCGTCGCTCAGTGCCGCCACTTCGAAAGGGACTTGCAGCGTAGCGGCGGCCGACAACATGGCGCGCACGTCTTCGGCGTTGTCCTGGGCGAAATTGAGCAGTACGAACGATCTGCCGAACAGGTCCAGGATGGACCTGCCGTCTTGCAACCAGACGTGCGGAGCCCTGGCGCCGGGACGGGCATTCGGGACGTAGACCCTGAAGTCGTCCGGCACCGGCGCCGTGCCATCGGGAATGCAGATCGGCGATTCGTCGTACCGGTGCCCGATCTGCAGCCCCATGGATTCCCATTCGACGCGGGTCGAATCCCGCAGCCGCTTGCCCAGCGCCGCGCGGGTACGCTCGCCTTCGGGCGTTTCGTCGCACACCGCGCGCGGATCCGGCGTGTCTTGCCAGGCCTTGAAGTTCTGCGTCGAGAAACGGGTATTGCGCTGGGCGACGGGCCGGCGTTCGATGTCGTAGCTGCGCAGCAACGCGGGGCCGCCCCAGCCTTCCAGCATGCCTTGCAGTTTCCAGCCCAGATCCAGCACTTCTTGTATGCCGGTATTCATGCCCATGCCGCCGGTGGGGGACATGGTGTGGGCGGAATCCCCGACAAGCAGTACGCGTCCGTTGTCATAGCGGTCGGCCAGCATCTCGCTGCGCCGCCAAGGGGTCACCGACAGGATCTCGAATTCGGCTCCCGCTTCGTTGGGGCCGCCCAGCGCGCGGCGTACCCATGCGGCGGCATCGAACGACGACAGGTCCATTTTCTCGTGCGAACCCAGTACCGTCAGACGCCAGATGTCGGCGCCGTCGACGACCGTGAGGTTGCCCCACATCCCCTCGGGCCCGACGAACATATAGCGTTCGGCCTGCCCCATGGGGTGCGTGGCGGCCAGGCCAGCGGCCTTGATCAGGATGTTGATCGAATAGCTCAGCAGCCGCCCCTGCATCGCGATGCCGGCCTGTTCCCTTACCTGGCTGGACGCGCCATCGCAGCCCAGCAGGTACCGGGCCCGGAAACGCTTGGTGTGGCCGGTGCGCAGATCGAGCGCTTCGACATGCACCGATTCGTCGTCCTGTTCCAGTTGCAGGAAGCGATGCTCGAACAGGATGCTTGCCTGCGGGCTCGCCAATGCGGCGTCGGTCAGGATGGGCTGCAGCCATAGCTGCGGACAGCGTTGCTTCTTTTCGGGGGTCTCGGGGGGCGTGGGGCTGTCGCGCATGCTGGGGTAGGGTTCGCGATCCAGCAACAGGCCGTTCAGCGAGGTGCAGAATACCATCGACAAGTCGTAGTCTTCGGGAAAGCCGCAGGCCCGCACTTGCCGGGAAATCCCCCACATGCGAAAGGCTTCCATCGTGCGAATGGCTACCAGCCCGGTGCGAGGGTGCTCGATGGTGCCGTCGCCCTGTTCCAGCAGCACGGAACGTACTCCGCGCCGAGCCAGGTCTATGCTCATTGCCAGGCCGATCGGCCCGCCTCCCACAATAAGAACCGGGACCTCGACAACTGCTTCCGACATGAATCTTCACCTTCAAGGGAGTTTGTGCATGGCGAGCATGGTCGTGCCAGGCTGCATATATGGTCAAATAAATGATTGAAGGTTGTTGAATTCATGCCATGAATATAAAGAACTTCGATCTGAACCTGCTGCGCGTGTTTGTCGTGGTGTACCGGCTGCGCAGTGTCTCGCACGCGGCCAATGCCATAGGGTTGACGCAGCCCGCCATGAGCAATGCGCTGCGCAGGCTGCGCGAGCAGTGCAACGATCCGCTGTTTACGCGGTCGGGCCGGACCATGGAGCCGACCACCCTGGCCCACAATCTCTTTGCCCCGCTCGAGGCGGCGCTGGCCGGTATCGAGACCTGTTTCGCGCACGTGGCCGATTTCCGGCCCGAATCGAGCAACCGGACCTTTCGCTTGCTGATGTCCGATGTGGGCGAGATGGTCGTGCTGCCGCGTTTGATGCTTGCCTTGTCGTCGGCCGCGCCAGGCGTCAGTATCGAGGCGTCGCGCCTGCCTTACGCCGAATACGCGCCCGCCTTGCGCAGTGGCGAGGCGGATCTGGCCATTGGCAATATCGGCTTCCTGCACACTGGCTTCTATCAGCAGCATTTGTTCGACGATCGATATCTGTGCATTGCCCGCAAGGGGCATCCCGGGTTGAGGGGAAAACTGACGCTGGCGCGTTACCTTTCCCTGGGGCACGTGGTGTCGACCGCGGGCAGTACCGACACCCTGGTGGAAGAAGCCCTGCTGGGCCGCAAGCAACAGCGCGACGTCAAGCTGACGGTCACGCATTACCAGCGTTGCGCGGCGATCGTCATGCAGTCGGACTTGATCGCAACCGTGCCGGGTAACGCAGTCGTGGGCATGGACAGGCTCGAGACGTACGAGCTGCCCTTCAAGATGCCCCAGGCGCGCGTGCGCCAGTTCTGGCATCGGCGCGCCCACACCGACGCCGCCCACAAATGGCTGCGCCAGCTGATCGCCGGGCTGATCCTAGATGGACGGGGCCGGCCGCGTGCCCATGTAGCGGGCCCTCGGGCGCAGCATCACACCAGATAGCCGTTGTTCCGCCGCATGCGCCACCCATCCGGCCGTGCGGCCGACGCAGTGCAGATAGACGGCCGCGCTTGTGGGCAGGCCCAGCACCTGGCACAGGATGACCAGTGCGCCGAACAGGTTGGGATAGGTTCCTGCCTGCTGATGGATGGCGTCGACGAGCCGTAGCAGGCGCGCCTTGGCGGCGTCGTTGCCCGGCAGGTCGCGGACCATTCCAAGCAGCAGTTCGGCGCGCGGGTCGCGGTCGTACAGGGGATGGCCGAAACAGGGCACGCCGGCGTGGGCCGCCGGCCGGTTGTCGTCGGCCAGCCCGTCCGCCAGATACTGCCCCAGGTCCATCATGCCGCCGGCCTGCATGGGGCCGGCCTGGGCCATCAGCGCCGAAGCGACGCACGCATGGACGTCCACGCCGGTCGAGGATGCGATGCGTGCGCAGAATGTGGGCGCCGCCAGTTCGTTGTCGATACTGAGCACCAGGGCCGCGTTCATGATGGCCAGCCGCTCGTCGTGGCCCGGCCCTTCGGACAGGCCGAAGCCGCGCAATAGCCGCTGCGCCACGAATTCTTCCTGCCCCGCGGGCTGGTAGGAACTAGCCGGTCCGAAATACCCGGATGCGGCGGCGAAGGTGCTGATCAGCCGCACGCCGCTCATGCGGACATCGCCCCGGCCGGCGGTGTCTTCGGCGGTTTCCAGGGTGCTGAGATGCAGGGCCGCCATGGCCAGGAGCCGGATGGGGGAGAAGTCGCGCTGGTCGTTGTGCGAGACCAGCCTGTGCACCGCCTGGGCCGCATCGTCTGGTATCGGCGGCCACGGGCGGTCGCGCCCGGGCGGCAACCCGCCCCAAAGCAGGTCGGCCGCATATTCGAGCGAACGTCCCTCGCGCGCCAGGGTGGTGGCCAGGTGCCCGCGATAGTGCGGCCCCGCGGGGCTGATGTCGCAGATCCAGGTTTGCACGACAGGCTCGCCGTAGCGCAGCGCCTGGGCCACGGGCGTGCCGCCGGCCTTGGCTCCGGCGCGCGTGCTCAGTTTCTCGAGATCGGATTTGCGGTACAGGCTGGTTCGCTTGCCGGGTTCGGGCTGCGTCTTGATCAAGCCACGGCTGACATAGGTGTAGAGCGACTCCTTCTTGATGCCCAGCATGGCCAGGGCTTCGTCGCGGCGCACGTAGTCGACGTCGTTGACGCGCCGGCCGGTGTCGCCCGGGGGATGCGGAGCAGTGTCGTTGGGCGAAGGGTCGTGCGAATCGGTCACAGGCTTGGCTCCGGGAAGGGTGTTCCTAGTTTATATCGATTTTATAGTCGATCTATACATCGATCGATGTCGATCATAAACTTCGTCTCCATGATTCAACTCCAGGGAGACACCCCATGCAAACCGCTGCCATCCAACTGCGCGAGCTTTCGCCGCGCTTCGATAAGACACGGGAAAGCCTGTTGCGCGCCCGCCACCTGCCTGGCGGCGTGTACAGCTCCGCGGACATCTACGCCATGGAAAAAGAGCGCATATTCATGACTCACTGGCTGTCGGTCGGGCGGGCCGAGGAAATTCCCAATGTCGGCGACTACATGACGTTCAGTGTCATGAACGAGCCCATTCTCATTTCACGGCCTTCCGAGAACGAGATACAGGTTTGCATGAACATGTGCCTACATCGCGGCGTGGCGGTGGCGAGCGGCTGCGGGCATGCGAAGGATTTCAGCTGTCCTTATCACGCCTGGCTGTTCGATGTGGGGGGCAAGCTGATCGCCGCGCCCGGCATGAAGGAATCCGAAGTCGATATGAGCGGGGCCAGGCTCAAGCCTTTGCCCGTGAAGATCTGGCGCGGATGGATTTTCACCAACTTTGCCGAGCAACCGCCATCGTTCGAGGACTACATCGCTCCCTACGAGAAAAGCCTGCCGGGCGTGCATACCCTGCGTTCGCTCGACGATGCGGTCCGGTTGCGCGGCGCTTTGCGGCCGGGCCGCCGGCTGCTGGTGGTGGGCGGTGGATGGATAGGCCTCGAAGTGGCGGCGACGGCGCGGTTGCTTGGCCTGCAGGTCTGCCTGATCGAGGGCGGGTCCCGGCTTTGCGCCCGGTCGGTGCCGGCGGATATCTCGAATTTCCTGCTGGACCTGCACCGGCGTCATGGGGTGGACGTACAACTGAAGGGCGCCGTCACCGCGATCGAGCCGGCGGCGGACGACGGCGCGTTGCGGGTGCGCACCCACCGGGGCGTCGAGCTGGCCGATGTCGTCGTATTTGGCATCGGGCTGGAGCCCAATACCGAACTGGCGGTAGCCTGCGACCTGCAGGTCGAGAATGGCATCGTGGTCGATGCCCGCGGACAGACGTCCGATCCCGCGATCTACGCGGTGGGCGATGTGGCCAATCAGCCGTGCGGCTGGCCGGGAGCACAGGCCCGCCTGCGGCTGGAGTCCTGGGCCAACGCGCAGGGCCAGGGCATTGCCGTGGGTGCGGCCCTGGCGGGAAAACCCCCTGTACCGCGGGACCTGCCCTGGTTCTGGTCGGATCAGTATGACGTCAATTTACAAGTGCTGGGCCTCCCCTCGGAGGCCGGCCTTCGCGTCGTGCGGGGCTCGATGCGGGACGCCAAATTCTGCGTGTTCCAGATCGTCGAGGGGGCCTTGCACTCGGTTGTCGCGGTGAATATGGCGAAAGAGCTGAAGCTGGCCAAGCGTTGGCACAAGCAAGGAAGATGCCCGTCGATTGCCGAATTGCAGGACCCGGATACGCGGCTGGAACGGCTTTAGCGCAGTCCGCGTACATCCGGGTCAACCACCGATCCGGATCCGATTGCAGCCGGCGGGGCTTTCGGGTTATTCCGTGCGCCCGGGCGGCCGGCGCACTGCCCGGAACATCGGCCCCAGGCCGCGCCGAGGCGCGTCCAGCCATCCATGCGCGCATCCAGGCCAGCTACCATCTACCTCCCGCGCCGCCCCCTCCGCTGGAGCCCCCACCGAAACTTCCGCCAGAGCTGCCGCTGCTTCCCCCGCCGCCGGAACTGCTGGAACTGGAGCTGCTCTGTAGTTTGGCGAGCACCACCATTCCCAGCGATACGCTGTAGTCGCAGAATGCGCATTCCTGCATGCGTTCCCCGGTGCCGGTCTCGGAATGGGTGGAGCGCTTGCGCACCTTGATCTCGGGTTGCTTCAGGGTCTGCCCATGGCATTTCGGGCAGACGTCGTATTGCTTGATGTGGTCGCCGGGGAAATCGGCGATATGAAGTTTGCCGCTGCCTTTTTCCAGCCAGATTTCATAGGACTTGGCGCCCAGCGATTCTTCCCGCAATTGCTGCTCGGTCAGGTATTTCTGCAGGTCCTTGCGTTTCAGCGCATCGCGGTTCACGCGGGACCATTTTCCGCTGGCATCCGGCGGTATTTCCCGCTGGCGGGAATCCCGGCTGTTCTTTCCCAGGTCGTAATACGCCTTGTAGGCCAGCGGCGACAGCAGCAGCGGCAGCAGGCTCAGGCGGATGAACGATACCTGCATGTCCAGGCTCGTCTTCTTGTCCTTGGTGCTCTTCTTGATAAATTCCCGGCCCCCGTAATAGTGAAAGAGCAGCAGGAAGGTGCCGTACGCCGCGACAAAGTACGGCAGGTTCTTCATCTGGTAGACGCGCTCGATCACTTCCAGGACCAGGAATACGAACAGGCTGAGGAACAGGGAAAACAAGAACGCAAATAGCGCATACCAGAAGGGGTGCCCCTTGTATGGCGCCTGCTTGATGGCATGCTGTTTCAGCACCCGCCTGCGCGCCAGGCTGATCCAGCCGTAGCCGGCCAGGAACAGCGCCAGTACATACATGGCCTGTTCCAGCGCGGCCGCGTGGCGGTTCCAGAAGGTGGGCCGGTATGCCTGCAGGTTTGCCAGTTCCAGCTCGTGCGTGGGCGAGAGGAACACGCTTTCGACCGCCTTGGCGGTGGCCAGTACCGCCATGTCGGTGTTGCCGGTCTTCATGTACGGAACCAGATAGTCTTCCCCGATCTGTTTCAGCAATGCATCGGGGAAGATGCCTTCCAGGCCATAGCCGGTGATGTAGCGGTATTCCCGCCGGTCCATGCCCAGGAACAGCAGCAGGCCATTGTCGCTGCCCTGCTTGCCGATGCCCCAGTGGGTGAAAAGGTCCAGGGCAAAGGTGAAATCGCTGTCGCCCTGGTAGTCGTTCACGACCACGATGGCGAACTCGCTGCCGTTGGCGGCCTCGATGGCCGTGCCGATGGCGTCCAGCTGGGCGATGGTCCCGCTGCTCAAATGGCCGTCCGGGTCGCTGACATAGTGGTCTTGCCCGCGGCTTTTCGGGTTGGGGACCGATTCGACGGAATACTGGGCGTGGGCATTCAGGCACCAGAACAGGCCGATCAGGGTAGCCACCAGGGAAACAAGCTTCTTGGGCATCGGGCAGGGGGAAGGAAATGGATCGGGCCGTTCCGGCCCATTTGCCGGCCGGCGCCTGCCGAGCATACTGCGATTTTCGTTGCGGGCATTCCGGATACCGGGAATGCCTGGCCGCGGCACCGCCATCCCCCGGGCCCTGCTGGCATTGCGCCGCGAATTCGATCACAATCATCGCCATCCCCGTCCATGGAGCACCCGCCGTGCCGCGGGAATCCCGGCAAGACGCTTTCGAATACTATCGTTGGATATCATGTCGCCATCCCTTCCCCTACCGCAGGCCGTCGTTGCCCCGATCACGCGCAGCGCGATTTTCATGGTAGCCACGCTGGCGGCCGATGGCGCCGATGCGGACAAGGTGCGCGCCCTGTGCGGCAACCTGGCTGCCCTGGTGCGTTCGGTCGGCAAGCGCGTGCCCGCAGGAAACCTATCCTGTATTTGCGGGTTCAGCGCCAACGGCTGGGACACGCTGTTTGGCCAGCCGCGCCCGGCCAGCCTGCACCCGTTCCGCGAGTTCCGCGCGGGCGACCGGCACGCGATGGCGACGCCGGGCGACATCCTGCTGCACATCCGCGCCGACCAGATGGACCTGTGCTTCGAGCTGGCGATGCAGATCATGGCGCGGCTCGGCAAGGCGGTCACGATCGTCGACGAGACGCACGGCTTCAAGTTCTTCGACCAGCGCGACATGGTCGGCTTCGTCGACGGCACCGAGAACCCGGTCGGGCAGGAGAGCATCGACGCCGTGCTGATCGGCGACGAGGATCCCGCCTTCGCCGGCGGCAGCTACGTCATCGTCCAGAAATACCTGCACGATCTCGACGGATGGAACGCCCTGCCGGTCGAGCGGCAGGAAGGGATCATCGGGCGCAGGAAGCTGTCCGACATCGAGCTGGAAGATGCGGTCAAGCCTTCGTCCGCGCACAACGCGCTGACCTCGATCACCGACGAGGACGGCAACGAGCTCAAGATCGTGCGCGACAACATGCCTTTCGGCGAGATCGGCAAGGGGGCGTTCGGCACCTATTTCATCGGCTATTCCCGATCGCCGTCGCGGATCGAGCGGATGCTGCAGAACATGTTCATCGGCGATCCGCCGGGCAATTACGACCGCCTGCTCGATTTCAGCCGCGCCATGACGGGAAGCCTGTTCTTCGTCCCGCCCGCGACGTTCCTCGGCAGTGCCGGCCCGGCCGCGCAGAGCTCCGCGGCGCCGGCTTCGCGAAAGGCGGGATAGCTTTCGACGGCTGACCGGCCTCGAGAAAATTCAGGTCGGCCGGTCGCGATGTGGACCGGCCGACCCGAGACTTATACGCGGGTGGTGAGGTAGAGCGTTTCCTCGTCGTCGCGCTGCCTGCCGCCCATCGCCGCTGCGGCGCTCGCGATGAACGCCCCGATGACCAGGGACAGGGCTCCCACCAGCGCGAAGGTGACGCCGGCCTTCCGCGCCTTGTCGGCGGCTTCCTGCGCGGTCACCTTGGCCTGCTCGATCCTGCCGAGGACCTCGTCGACCCGCGCCGTCGCATCGGCTTCCGACAGGCCCGTGCGGGCAGCAACGAGCTGGCCGAGATAGGCCTTGTCGCCCGCCGAGACCTCGCCGGCCGCCGCGCTCGCGATCAGAATCCGCGACGCCTGGGCTGCCGCGGCCGCATCGCCCTCGGCGCCGGGTGCGGCGAGGCGGGACGGATCGGCAGGGCGGAAGAGCGCGTCCACGAAGTAAGACGTCGCGTCGGTCGCGCTGTCCGTCCCGGCATTCGCGGATGCGCCGGCCGAGGCGCCGAGCGCAGCGCCCGACGCCACCGTCGACGCGGCCTGGACGCCGGTGCCGATCGCGGCGGTCAGGGCCGAGCCCAGCACGAACACGACCAGCAGCGTCGCCAGCGCCCAGGCCAGGAAGCCATGGGCGGTGTCGCGGAAGAAGGTCTCGTCCGTGTGGATGCCGACCCATCTGGTGCGCAGCCGGCCGGTGAGGTAGCCGCCGAGGCCAGCAGACAGCCATTGCACGATCACCAGCCAGACGGCGGTGGAGACGGCAAAGGTCGTCAGGCTCGCGCTCTCCCCCGACCAGGGGGAGACCATGGTCAGGCCGAGGCCGGATCCGAGCAGCGTCAGGATGAAGGTCAGCGTGGAGGCGGCGAAGGCGCCGGCGATGATCGGGCCCCAGCTCACCGCCGACGAGGACGACTCCACCGGAGCCGCCACTTCCGCTGCCATGACGTCCGTCACAACAGTCGTTGCCATGATGTCCTCCTACCGCATGAACAGCAGGAGCAGGATGATGATGGGGATCGGAACCCCGAGCAGCCAGAGCAGAATACCGCGTCCCATGATTTCCTCCTCGAAAGGGGTTGGAGCAAAGACGGGCCGCCGAGGCATCGGCGGCCCGGTGATCAGGCGGCCTTGGCCATTTCGTTGGCGGAAGCGTCCGCGAGGCCGGTCAGGGCTTCGTCGGTCATCGATTCCTCGCCAAGGGTCTTGTCGAGCAGCTTGGCCGCGTCCTTCATCCCGAGGACCTCGGCCCAGCGCTTGAGCGTGCCGTAGCGGGTGATCTCGTACTGCTCGACCGCCTGGGCGGAGGAAATCAGGCCGGCGTCGAGCGCCGGCATGCCCTTGAACTCCTCGATGATCTCCTCGCCTTCCTCGATGATGCCGTCGATGGCGGGGCAGGTCTTGCCCTGCGCGCGCTTTCCGAGGATCTCGAAGACCTGCTGAAGGCGCTCGACATGGCCTTCGGTTTCGTTCTTGTGCTTCTCGAACGCGGCCTTGAGGTCCGCCGAAGAGGCCGCACGCGCCATCTTGGGAAGAGCCTTCAGGATCTTTCGTTCGGCGTAGTAGATGTCCTTGAGGGTGTCGTAAAACAGATCGTCCAGCGTCTTTTCCTTGGCCATCTGGCTTTCCTTTGGAGAGTGGGGTCTTCACGCGCCCGTGACGAGAACGACTAGAAAAGCTTTCGCGGGCCGAAAGGTTCCTGAACATGCGGACGGGACCGGCCGGACGCCCTCGGCGCCGCCGCATGTTGCGATTCGATCGGGTGATATGGGCCGCAGCCGAGAAGCGCAGCGCGCCATCCGACGTGCTTCTTCAGGAGACGACGCGGCGGGCCGCGCTGGTGGTCACGGTCGTGTCCGATCCCCTTCCGCCGTCGATGGCAGAGCAGGTAACGGCGTGCGAAATCGAAAAGGGTTAGCGCCCGAGAGAGCCTAGAGCTTGGTGACCCTGGCGTGGATCAGGAACGGCAGTGACCGATCAAGCCACTTCAAGGCGAAGCGCGGCAACCGGACCGGCAGGCTGCGGGCAGGGAAGAAATGGAAGAACACGTGATCGACGCGGAACCCCGGCCCAAGCAGCTCGAAAAACTCGCGCCTGTCGTAGGCGTATCCAATGGGGTTTGCCGCCCCATCATACAGCCTTACGATCTCGCTGACGTCGGGAACCGAGTAGATGCTTTCGCGTCCCCTGCCGCGCAACCGGGCGCCAGTCCGGCCCAGTGCGAGCGCCAGCGGCCGAAACAGTCCGAAATTCCGCAGCACCAGGTTCTTGTAGTAGACTGATATCATCGCGGTACCGCCCACCTTGAGCACGCGATGGATTTCCCGGACCGCCTTCGATGGGTCGGTCGTGTGGTGCACCACGCCGTGGCAGTGAACGTGGTCGAATGTTTCATCAGGAAACGACAGGTTCTCGGCGTTCTCCTCCCGGAAGTCCGCTTGCACCCCGTAGATCTCCGCCCGGCTTCTTGCCAGATTGAGAGACTGAGGCGACAGGTCGGCCGCGGTAATGTCGCGCCATCCTCGCGCCCAGAACTGGGGCGGCCAAAAACCGATCCCGCAGCCGAGATCAAGCAACTTGCCGCGCTTCTCTGGGAAGACAAGCGGATCTATCTCTCCGCCCCAGCCCTCCTCGATGCAGAGCCGGGTGTGTTCATCGTAGAACTCACGCGTGCCGGGCGCGAATTTGGCCTCCCCGGTCCAGAGCGGGTTGGCGTTCCAGAAGTTGCGAACATCGTCAATCGTAGGCATGGGCGATAGATGGCATACGCCGGCATGGGTGGCTAGTACGCCGTCGTCCAGATGCTAGAAAACGCCATGGAAAAGATGGTGCTGCGAGAGAGGATTGAACTCTCGACCTCTCCCTTACCAAGGGAGTGCTCTACCACTGAGCTACCGCAGCAGGTCGCGGGCGCTAATGCCACAGGCGGCGGGGAAGCGCAAGCAGGCGCGAACGCCGAAAAGGGGCTCGGCACGGCTCTGATGCCGCGCAATCCAGGGCGCCTCCCCGCGACGACGGCCAGTCGCCTGGAGGGCCGCACGGAACTGGGCCAGCCGTTATTTCGTGAAGCCGCGGACGGTTCGCT
>Ga0182737_1000693_pt1 | contig 42621 bp, 39 predicted proteins | sample eDN5th30CBELigOP_FD_128878 | JGI IMG/M metagenome (GOLD analysis project Ga0182737, IMG submission 128878) | Enriched Organic Plus compost microbial communities from Emeryville, California, USA - eDNA 5th pass 30_C BE-Lig OP (version 2) (version 2) ... | reverse complement strand
CAATGCCAAAATCATCCAACGGTCTGAAGAACTTTGGGAAGACGAAGAGGGCTGTTTAAGTATTCCAAATTTATTCTACAAAGTAAAGCGGAATTGGGCGATAACGATTGAATATTATAATCGAAATTTTGAAAAGCAAATCCGTACATTCAGTGGAACGACCGCGCGAATGATACAGCACGAATACGACCATACCGAGGGAGTTCTCTATCTCGATTATCTCAAGCCTTTGACGAAAAGGCTTATGGCTTCCAAACTTCAAAAAATCCTAAAAGGTCAAATTGTACCAGCCTATCCCATGAACTTTATACGATAGAAAAGTAGCCATTTTTAACATACTTACTTATGATAAATATTAGAAAAGCCGACATAGATGACGTGATAACCATTTCAAAATTGGGACGTATGACATTTTCAGATACATTTGAGTCTTTTTTCAACGACAAGAACGACCTGTTGGGTTACTTGGAAGACACTTTTTCGGAAAAAAGGATTCATGACAGTATACTGAAAGCGGAATCCATTTATTTCATTTTCATGATCAAAATTGATTTAATCTTCATATTTGGGTAGTTAGTTCTTGATTAAGTTTGTTAAACATTTTAATCCAGTTTTGATAAGCACCTGTTTTCTTGGCCTCCTCTTCAGAAACAGTTTGATGGATTGTTACTTTTGTTTGGTTACCAATTGGTTCAAAAGTTACAGTGGTCAAGATTTCGGTAGGCCATTCTGTTGACTTTCCAGCTGCTAATGCCGTTATCATATCACCTCTTTCATTGGAAAGCTGCATGGCGAAAACCAACTTGTCCGGTTCTGATATTTCTAAATAAGTACCAATAATCCAACAGTCGCCATGTAGGGGGTCATGAATGCATGAGTGGAAGTATCCTCCTTTTTTCACTTCAATAGATTTATATTCTATGGTACATCCGTCTGGCGCATACCAACGTTTGAGCTTTTCGGGATCTGTCCATGCATCAAAAACTATCTCGGTAGATGCGTCAAACAAATGGGTAATTAAAAGTTCCTTGTCTTGTGATTTCATATTTATTGTTTTTTTGTGTCAGCTAAAAATTTATCTAATTTCTTAAATCGTTGATTCCAAAGTCTCCGGGAGGCATTCACCCAATCAATTACTTCATCTAATTGATCCAATTGGGCCTCACAAAATTGTTCTCGGCCTTTCTGGGTAACAGATACCAAACCGCATTCACTTAGGATCTTAAGATGCTTGGCAATCCCTTGTCTGGTAATTCCCGAGTCTGTTACGATCTGGCCAATATTTAATGGCCCACTCGAAAGTTTTTGGATAATCATCCTCCTCGTGGGGTCTGCAATAGCTTGATAAACGTCTCGTCTTTCTATCATAATACAACCATATGGTTGTATAAATATAAGCACAACCATTTGGTTGCACAAAATTTAGTTGATTTTTTTTAACATCACGGAAGTATTTTACAAAGGCCTTCGCTATTTAATATTGAGGGGCACAGAGGGTTAGGTAGATTGAAAAAAAACTAGCGGGATCGGTGCCTTTAGTAATATATAAAATGAGACTATCTGTCTGGATTTTGATACTATTTTAGGGAGTTCAGATTAGTTATTTACTTAATTTCACCAATCTATTAAATAGCAGTTTATCATACATTAACCATTTTTATTATTATAAGACGAAGCCTCATATCCAATACCAATGAATAATAATAGTCTTTCTACAAAACCACATTACCCCATATTGGATGGATTACGTGGTGTCGCAGCCATCATCGTTGTAACCTTTCACCTGACCGAGCCTTTAGGAACTGGACATTTGGATATCCTAGTTAACCATGGCTATCTGGCTGTTGATTTTTTCTTTCTGTTGTCTGGTTTTGTAATCGGTTATGCATATGACGATCGCTGGCATAAAATGACCATCGGCACTTTCTTTAAACGTCGTATCGAACGGCTCCAACCGATGGTGATATTGGGAATGACACTCGGGGCAATTGGATTCTATTTTACAGACTCAGCAATCTGGCCACTCATCCATACCATTCCCTTGTGGAAAATGTTGCTGGTGATGCTCATTGGTTATACTATTTTGCCCGTTCCCCTGTCATTGGATATACGGGGTTGGGAAGAAATGCATCCACTAAATAGCGTTGGTTGGTCATTGTTCTTTGAATACATTGCCAATATCTTGTATGCCATCTGCATCAGAAAGTTTTCAAAAACAGCGTTGGGTATTTTGGTGTTGATTGCGGCTATAGCGCTCGCTCATTTGGCTATCACCAGTCCTAATGGAGATGTCAGCGGTGGTTGGACATTAAATGCGGAGCAAGTACGCGTGGGTATTACCCGGACAATGTATCCTTTTTTTGCGGGCCTGTTGCTTTCAAGGATAGCGAGACCCAAACGTATCAAACGCGCCTTTTTATGGTGCAGCCTCCTAATTATCCTTGTCTTATATATGCCGCGCATAGGTGGTGCTGAACATCTTTGGATGAATGGGATCTATGAATCAGTATGTATAATCATTGTTTTTCCACTCATTGTTTATCTTGGTGCCAGCGGCGTGATACATACCCAAACTGAACGTAGGGTATGTAAATTTTTAGGTGATATATCTTATCCACTTTACCTGGTGCATTATCCGTTGGTATATTTTTATGTTGCCTGGATCAGCAATCAGAAAGGCGTAACCATTATGCAAGTCTTACCTTATGCATTGTTGATCTTAATAGGTAGTATTATTTTGGCGTATGCTAGTTTGAAATGGTATGATGAACCGATTCGTAAATGGCTGAGAGAAAAACTTGGGTAGGGCCCTCTTTCTTAGTTTAAAGTTTCTCTGATAATATTTTTGTGATCCGGAAAATATCCAATAATGACATGGAGCGAAAGCGGTTCATATGGAAATTTGTTTGTTATCTACGAAAATGCCCCTATTCAAAGCAATTAAACAATTTAATCCTGATCAATATCGATCAGCAATAGAACATACAAAACCTAAAGAAATGCAACCAGCATGCACATTCAAAAGGTTTTAAAGAAATTGCAAATATACTGAAGCCATAAAACTAATAGACCTTAATCATATAAATATAGTCTTGTACCCGTTTTATTTGTTCTGTTCTACTTAAGTTTGTTAATGTATTCTTCTTGTTAATAACAATTTTATCATCCAATGTTTCTTCCGGAATCTCTGCTATGGCCTTCAATACATAATTTGATTTGATGGCAAAAGCTGCTCCATCTGTTTCGGTTTGTTTACTGTTGATAACACCTACCACATGACCTCGATTGTCTAAAACAGGACCTCCACTATTCCCTGGATTAACCGGGATTGACACTTGATATGCAACCGTATCACCGCTATAGCCTGTATTGCTACTCAAATACCCTCGGCCATATACCGCTTCTTCTCTCGGGAAACCGATAGTATAAACTTCTTCACCTAAATCAATGGATGATTGTTTAAATGTATATGGAATATTGCCGAAACTTTTAAAGTTTTCATCCACTATTTTAAGAACGGCTATATCATATAATGGATCAGTATAAACCACCTTCACTTTATAAGAATCGCCCGCATTGCTTTGCACATAGACAGAATCGGCATCTTTAATTACGTGAAAGGTTGTCATTACATAACCATCAGAAGACAATGCAAAACCAGTAGCCCCGTAATGGCTAGGTGTGTTTATTCCTGGTTTGTTCTTATTAATGTCTTTAATTAATGCATTTTGTGCTTTTACGTTCTGACGGATGTTGTTCATGTCTCGCCGTAATGCAATATATTGAGAAGCATCATTTTTTGAATAGAATCCGGTTAACCAAAGCGTAGTAAAAACTGCAATAATGGCGACTGAAGCTGCTACCAAGGAGTTGATTTTATATTTATCCCACAAACGCACTATAAAAGACTTCTGAGGAATGGCGCTAGCAACAATTGCTTCCATATCGAGCTTCGAATGAAGCTCATCCATTGTGCGTTGCAAATTCACCCGCTCTCCATATAATCTTATGTTTTCCATAAAATTTTTATGGGTTATGAATTTTTCATGAGCACTATGGTCATTTGCAAGCTCCTCTTCAAACGCGCAAGCAGCTGTTGAATCTAATTTACCTTGCAAATAATCTTCTACTTTATCCAGAAAATCTCTTTCACCTTTCATATATATTCTAACTAAAAAACAACTTCTTCAAGCGTTGTAAACATTTATATTTCTGATTCTTTGCATTGTCAGTATTGGTATAGCCAAATTTCTCACAAATATCTTGCATGCTCATATTATGTATATAGAAATCTTTAATAATTGTCTGGCAGGGCTCTCCCAAATTATTCAAAGCACTTTCCATTAGCATAAATTGTCTGTCACGTTCCTTATGTGCCTCTAGATCCTCTTCTACCGAAAATTTGTCTTCGAAATCTTCAATACTCGCGTATACACCTTTTTTTGTTAATCTCTTGAACCATAAATTCCTCCCTACAGAGTAAAGATAGGTCTTTAATTTGCTATGCAGTGTAAAAGCGCCTTCTACGATTTTACTATGCAAAATAATCACTGTTTCTTGAAAGATATCTTTTGCATCATCTATATCTCCCCCATTATTGATTACTAGCCGAACCATCATGGGATAATAGATCTTATATAAATCTTCCATTGCTCCCGGATCACCTGATTGAATCCCAGTAATGATTTCCTCGTCGCTATATAATGTATGCTTTCTTTCTTTACTCACTACTTAATACGTTAAATTGCAAATAGTAACCCGTATAATTGTTTCATTTTTGTCATGACTACTTAACTCCCTTTGATGCACTTTAGTATGGCAATTCATCCGTTTCCATTAATTTCGCCAAAATTAAGGAAATAATCCGACCCACTTGCGTATTAGCTATCTTTAGATGTACTTCAAAAAAAAATCGTACTTTTTTAAAATTCTTGGGTTACCTTTTCGTTTGTGTCGTATAAAGGGTAAATAAACAATTTTTATTTACATCAGAAAAGAAAATTAACAATGAAAAATTTATTCAAATTCGGTTTTTTAGGTTTAGCTTTAACTTTAACAGTTGCTGCTTGTAACTCAAACTCTGGCGAAAGCACTGAAGAAACAACTGACACAACTACAATTGTTACTCCTAGCGAACCAGACACTACCGTGATTACTACTGATACAACTGTAACTACTGATACTGCAGTTAACGAAGCTCAGTAATAATTTAAGCACATAACAAAAAAGCCGCTCAAAGTTTGAGTGGCTTTTTTGTTGTCTCACTGTTTACAACCTAATAAGTAAACTAAACGAATCGCCTATAACCCAATATTTTTATAACTTTGCGCTTTATTAAGTTTTTATTTCAATTCGAAAATGACATTATCTCCACTTTCTGCAATTTCACCGGTAGATGGCCGCTATCATCATGCAACAAAAGAACTGGCCTCCTATTTTTCTGAAGCCGCATTAATAAAATATAGAGTTTTTATTGAGATAGAATATTTCATCGCATTGGCGACAGAAATACCACAATTGAGCTCGTTTGCCGCAACAGAAAAATTGCGTACCATTTACGAGAATTTTACGGAACAGGATGCGGAGCATGTGAAAGATTTAGAAAAGGTCACCAACCATGATGTGAAGGCGGTTGAATATTTTCTTAAAGAAAAGTTTGATATGCTTGAGCTGCAAGAACTAAAAGAATTCATTCATTTCGGACTTACTTCTCAAGATATTAATAATACTGCTATACCTTTTTTATGGAAAGAAGCACTTCGCGAAGTATATTACCCACAGCTAGAAGGTGTATTGACCGAACTACAAAACCTTGCGCAGGCATGGCATGATATTCCTATGCTGGCTAAAACGCATGGACAACCGGCTTCACCTACACGTTTAGGTAAAGAGTTTGAAGTTTTTATCGAACGTCTTCAAGTACAGTTAACACAATTAAAACAAATTCCGTATTCTGCTAAATTCGGTGGAGCAACAGGCAATTTCAATGCGCATCATGTGGCCTATCCTAATCATGACTGGGTAGCTTTCGGCAACAATTTCGTTAACAATCAATTGCAGTTATCACGGTCGCAAAAAACAACACAAATTGAACACTATGATAATTTTGCTGCACAATGTGACGGATTAAAACGCATCAATAATATTCTCGTTGATCTATGCCGAGATATATGGTCATATATTTCCATGGATTATTTTAAACAACAAATCATTCCAGGCCAAATTGGCTCATCGGCTATGCCGCATAAGGTTAATCCGATTGACTTTGAGAATGCGGAAGGCAATCTAGGAATCGCCAATGCATTATTCGAATTTTTTGCAGCAAAATTGCCTATTTCACGACTTCAACGTGATTTAACGGATTCTACGGTATTGCGGAATATAGGTGTACCATTGTCCCATACGCTTATTGCATTTAAATCAGTACTACGTGGATTGAAAAAACTGATTCTCAATGAAACCGCACTCCAAAACGATTTGGAAAAGAATTGGGCAGTTGTAGCAGAAGCCATTCAAACGATATTAAGGCGCGAAGGATATCCACAACCTTATGAAGCATTAAAAAACTTAACAAGAACAAACGAAGTGGTTAACCAAGCATCCATTGCTCAGTTTATAGATCAGTTGCAGGTGGCGGATCATGTAAAAGATGAGCTAAAATTAATATCCCCTTCTACGTATATGGGCATTTAAAGTAATAAGCTAATAGTATGACGGTTCATTGACCTCATACGCATGATTTTTTTACTAACTTCGTTCTTGATTTTAATACAGAAGAAAATGGCTACCATCAACGTATATACAGAAAGCACACCAAATCCAGCAACAATGAAGTTTCTGGTCAACAAATTATTGTACAACGGAAGTCTGGATTTTCCAGATAGAGAAAAGGCACAAAGCTCGCCCTTTGCTAGAGAGTTATTTAAATTCAATTTTGTAACTGGTGTGTTTTTCGCAAGTAATTTCGTTACCGTTACTAAATCAGAAGATAGTGATTGGGAAGACATTACAGCAATTCTAAAAGATTTTGTGAAGGGTGCAGTGGAATCCGAGCTGATGATACATGAGGTGGTCAGTGATGAACAAGTGATATTTGAAGGCTCTGAAATTGAAAAAAAAATACAACAAGTGCTGCATGATTATGTTCGGCCAGCTGTAGAACAAGATGGAGGTGCCATTGCTTACAAATCTTTTGACGATGGTGTTGTGACTGTAGAACTTCGTGGATCTTGTAGCGGATGCCCCTCTTCCACCATCACCTTAAAAGCCGGTATAGAAGGTTTGTTAAAACGCATGGTACCCGAGGTACAGGAAGTAGTGGCGGAAGCCATGTAGATAAATCTCCTTGAGAGGGAAATATACAGAAGGTGTCTAAGAAATCGACTTTTAGACACCTTCTTCTTTGATTGTCACTTACATATATTTTCCGGAGATTTATTTTCTGAAGTATTGTTGAACTGCGTCTAAAACTAAACGGCTAACATGTTCATTTCCTGCGATGACGGAGCGCTGATCCAGCATTTTATTGCCTCCTTCGAAATCAAAAAGATTGCCTCCGGCTTCCTTTACAAGAATTAAACCTGCAGCCATATCATAGTCGTTCAAGTTATATTCAAAAAAGCAATCAAAGCGACCGGAAGCAACATAGGCTAAATCTAATGCAGCCGATCCGATACGGCGAATTCCACGGCATTGTTGCATCAGATACTTTAAGAGATTAATATATTCGTCTTGATATTCAAATTTGTAAAACGGAAAGCCCGTAGCCAGTAAAGAGGTTGATAATGTTTGAGCTGTTGAAACATAAATAGGCTTTTGGTTCAAAAATGCTCCTCCACCTTCAAAGGCATAATAACACTCATTTTGATTGACTTCATACACCACTCCCAGTATAGGTGTACGATCTTTAGTTAACGCAATGCTAACACAATAAGCAGGAATACGGTGAATGAAATTGGTTGTTCCATCCAACGGGTCAATCACCCACTCGTACATCTCCCCCGTTTTCTCAATGGTTTTCTCTTCCGTTATAAAACCAGCTTCAGGTAAAAGTAGTTTCAACTTTTGCACAATCAACCGCTCCGATTCCTTATCAACATAAGAAACCAAATCATGCAAACCCTTTGTTTCAATTTTACTTTCGTTGAAAGTGGATCGTTCTTTCTTTATAAAATCAGCCGCTTCTTTGGCAATCGCGCAGACCTGTGTCAACAGATCAAATAAATTAAAATGATGCATGTGTATTCATTATTTTTAGATGTCGGGATGTCCGAAACATCAGCTAAAGATAAAAACTTTAAAATGAAAGTATTGTTGTATAAGAAAACAGCGTAAAATTATATGAAAGGATTAGGTATTATACTGGTTGTCATCGGAGTTATTATGCTTGTATGGACTGGGTTCAGCTATACAAAGAAAGAAAAAGTAGTTGACGTAGGTCCATTAGAAGTCAATGCAGATAAAGAGAAACAGATCAATTGGCCTCCCTACATAGGAGCGATACTCATTGGCGGCGGAGTTATTGCATTAGTTAGCGGCAGTAGAAAAGGAAATTAATAGATAAAAAGGGGAAAATCCCCCTTTTTATCTATCTTTCATGGCAACAAAATCTCGTTTGGTTTGGCCAATATAAATCTGTCTTGGCCGACCAATAGGTTCTTTATTGGTACGCATTTCTTTCCATTGCGCAATCCATCCTGGTAATCGTCCCAGAGCAAAGAGAACGGTAAACATATCTGTTGGGAATCCCAATGCCCGATAAATAATTCCTGAATAGAAATCAACATTAGGATAAAGTTTTCGATCAACAAAATACGGATCACTCAATGCAGTTTCTTCAAGTTTCTTTGCAATATCTAAGACGGGATCTTCTACACCTAAGTTGTTTAAAATATCATCGCATGCTTTCTTAATGATTTTGGCACGAGGATCAAAATTTTTATATACCCGATGGCCAAAACCCATTAAACGGAACGGATCATTTTTGTCCTTTGCTTTTGCTAACCATTTTTCTGAATCACCACCATCTTCTTTAATACGTTCCAACATCTCGATCACAGCTTGGTTTGCTCCCCCATGCAATGGACCCCAAAGAGCCGAAATACCGGCCGAAATAGAAGTAAACAAATTAGCATTTGATGAACCTACAATCCGAACAGTTGATGTTGAACAGTTCTGTTCATGATCAGCGTGTAAAATCAGCAGTTTGTTCATCGCTGATGTGACAATAGGATCAATGGCTACATCTTCGGTTAACTGGCCGAAGGTCATATTTAAGAAATTGCTAATGTAATCCAGCTTGTTTTTAGGATAAATAACAGGATGACCTAAAGATTTTTTATATATCCATGAAACGATGGTTGGGAATTTAGCTAATAATTTAATAACGGTTAAGTTATCCTCTTCTTCAGATGCATCGGGGTTGAGTGATTCGGGATAAAAGGCGGATAGCGCACCAACCAAGGCCGATAATTGTCCCATAGGATGGGATTTCGTCGGAAAACCTTCAAAAAACTTCTTCATATCCTCGTGGATAAGGGTATGTCGACCCACTGTTTTCTGAAATTGGATAAATTCACTTTCCTTAGGCAATTCACCATATATCAGTAAATATGCAACTTCCAAAAATGATGATTTTTCCGCTAACTCTTCTATCGGATACCCCCTATAACGAAGCACTCCATCTTCCCCATTTAGATATGTAATAGCGCTTGTTGTAGCACCCGTATTCTTAAAGCCAGGATCAAGTGTAATCAATCCTGTTTCGGCTCTAATTTTTGAAATATCTATGGCTTTTTCATTTTCTGTACCCGTAATAATCGGTAACTCTATACGCTTATCTCCAATCGTTAACGAAACTTTTTCTGACATAATACATTCTATGGTTTGTAAACAAAACTAAAAAAAAAAGCCTTAATACATAGCGTAGCTAGAAAATATTTCAATTAATTTATGAGATATTAGTTTTTGATGACACGAAATAATTCCGTTTATATTACTTAATTTCTTGAATTACGGTTCCGCAGGTTAGCATTTTTTCTCCAAAGTAAGGATTTTTGATTTCGGAAGACGTTGATAGCCAATCAGCACCACCTTTATTGTTGTACATGGGGCAATGTATAACAAAAATTTCACCCGAATTTAATGATACATGTTGAAACATGGCAATTAAATCGTTACTAATGACCGAAAAAGCAGTGCGTTGCAAAGCCAAATCGTTTGAATTTGCTAATTCTTGTGCTAAAACAGCCGTATTCTCGCAGCCATGTATATTTTTCAAGCTTTCGGCCAATGTATTTGCTGCTTCTCCTGCTAATTTCGCATCCGAATTAACCAATGCATCCTTTAATCTGACATAATGAGCAAAGATATATGACAAAGTATCGTTTTCTAAGATAATTCCCTGAGCGCTAATATTTGCGGTGTCAGAAGTATCTTTTTCTTGAGAATCTGTGCCATGCGTACATGATGCTTGCACTACTATATACCATATCATGATGAATAAATAGCTATATGGGAGGATTGCTTTTTTCATTGTTCAAAGTGATTTTTAAAATAATTACTGCTTTTATTAGGTAATTGTATAGGTTTTGACAGGCATAAATATGGAAAAATTTAATAATACAACAGCTTAATGGCGCTTTTTGTTTCACCCATTTATTTTCTTTTTGAATTTATTTGTATTATTACGAGATATTCGTAGTTTTACGAAATAAACGTAAAATCATGGAAAAACTAACAGTACAAGAAGAAGACGCAATGCACATTGTATGGGAAACCGGTGGCGGATTTGTAAAAGAAATATTAGAGAAAATGCCTGGTGAAAAAGTGCCTTATACAACATTGGCCTCTACGCTACGCAATTTGGAACGAAAGGGTTATGTGCGTGCAATAAAATATGCGAATGCATACCGATTTGAACCCAGTATAGCAAAAGAAGAGTATAAGGAAAAATTCATGAATGGATTTGTACATCATTATTTCAAGAATTCATATAAAGAACTAGTTAGTTTTTTTGCTAAAGAAGAGAAAATAAGCGCCAAGGAGCTTAAAGAAATCCTGAACATGATTGATAATAAAAACGAATAATGTTATGCCTCAACTTATCATTTATTTATTAAAGGCCAATCTAGTTATTGTCCTCGTATATTTAGGATATTATTTTTTCTTAAGAAAACTTACCTTCTATTATTTAAATAGATCATATCTATTAATCGGATTACTTTTTGCTGTAGTTTATCCCTTAATCGATATAAACGAACTTCTCAATCCGCAAATTTATGCAGCGGCTCCTATGGCATGGAACGTCAACTGGTCGGAACCCCAATACGGTGCTCCTACGGCACTCAATGTATGGGATATGGTGACAGTGCTATTTTATATCGTTGTCGGCTGTTTTGCGTGTAGATTTTTAGTAAGTTTATATGCGCTTTGGAGAATACATCAACAATCTAATCCGGAAAAACACTTCGTTTATAACTACCGAAGAGTAACCGTGAACATCGATCCCTTTTCATTTTGGCGCACTACTTATGTCAATCCAAGCTTGCATGAAATTGCTGATCTCGATGATATTTTTAAACATGAAACCATACACACGCGCGAATTACATACTATAGACAGTTTGATTGTCGAGCTTATCACGATATGTTTTTGGTTTAATCCTATTATGTGGCTTACCCGTCTGGCTGTTAAAGAAAATCTAGAATTCATTGCTGATCATCATGTACTGAATAGCGGTGTAGACAAAAGGTCTTATCAATACCATTTGGTCAATTCCATAACGCGGCAATCCCACTCGCCTATCGTGAACCATTTTAATATGCATAAACTTAAAACAAGAATTATGATGATGAACAAAAAGCGGTCGTCCAAACTCCAATTAAGTAAGTATTTCTTCATTGTACCCATTGTACTTGTTTTGGCCTTGGTGTTTACCGTTACAAAAGCTTATGAAGAAAAAGAAAATGTAACAAACAGGGATTTACTCACACCACAAGACACAGTTAAAAAGGACAAACAAGCTGGCTTGGTTATCCGGGGTAAAGATGGGACAATAAAAAATGACATACTTTATGTCCTTGATGGGAAAATCATTAAAAATAACGACATCAATAGCATCAATCCAAATGATATTAAAAGTATTGAAGTATTAAAAGATACATCAGCAACAGCTCTGTATGGTTCTCGTGGTAAAAACGGTGTTGTAATTATTAAGACAAAAAGTAAAGCTGTTGGGCTAAAGGGTAAGACCATTGGATTAGAGGTGAAAAAAGACACAATGAATAAACGTGGTGATATCATTATCCGAGATAGTAAGTTAAAAGGAAATCCTTTATACATTATCGATGGCGAAGAAGTTCAGCAAAGCGAATTTAATCAGTTAGATCCCAAAACCATCGAAAGCATTTCTATATTAAAAGACAGCTCGGCAACGGACATTTACGGTGATAAAGGAAAACATGGCGTCATAATTGTTAAGACCAAGAAAAAAGAAGATAAAGTTACAATGCGTGCCGAAAGCTATGAAATTCCAGATAATGCGTTAAAAAACACCACACTTACCATCAATGGCAAACGGGTAACACAGGCCGATTTTAAAAAAAACCTGGCCGACCATAAATCAGACTCCATGGAATTTTTTACAAAGGCAAACGGACAAATAACTATTATCAATGCCGTAAGTAAAAAATAGCATTAGATATAGGCAAATCAGATGTACGGAGTACTCCATACAGCATACTCCGTACATCCATTCATATTCCAATACCTAACACCCAACAACTACTTCCTAACTGAAAATCAACTAGATAAAACAATTCACCACCCTGATTTGTAATCTAAATATCTTTTTTTCGTCACAAATTAAATGCATCATATTCAGTTAATAAATATTTTCTAGTTTTGCCAACCGAATGAACGTTCAATTGAAAATGGAAAATTTGTCTGAAAAGAAACAGGCAATTTTAGACAATATGCTTATTCTGATAGATGAGCATGGTCTTTTAGGTGTTCCGATGAGCTTATTGGCTAAACGAGCAGGTGTGGCAGCGGGAACGATTTATCATTATTTCGAATCGAAAGATGCTATTATTCTGGAATTATTTGAGTATGTGCGGGCCGCAATCGATCGAGAGATATTTATGATTAAAGACCGCACCACAGATGAGTACAGCGAGCGTTTTAAAGGTCTTTGGGTTAATTTATGTCAATATTTTATTGAACATCCCAATGTACTATCATTTATGGAACAGTTTTTCTCTAGTCCGTTCCAGCGATTAATTGAAACAAAAGAGAAATTGTTTTATGAAGATAATTTTTCAAGCTTTTTCTTAAAAGGAATAAAAGATGGATACCTAAAAGATTACAATATTCGCATTATTAGTTCGGTGTTTATCGGAGGTCTAACCAGTGCAGCAAAGAAAAATAAAAATGGTTCCTATCGAATTAGAGAAGATGAATTAATGATCATGGCTTCCATTATTTGGGACGGTTTAAAAAAATAAGTCAAGTTGAATTTTATTTATATTTATATATGAAGTATACCTCTTTTAGTTTATTAGTCTTATTACTGACGGGCCTACGTAGTTACGCACAAGACACCACGCGTGTCAATCGCCCGATTTCAGACAACGCTACTTTACAGGAATGCGTTGATTACGCCTTGAAAAATCAGGCTTCTGTTCAACAAGCCTTAATTGATGAAGAAATTGGTAAAAAAGATATTGCATCCGCCTTGTCGGGTTGGTTCCCACAGATCAGTGCCAATGCCAATTATAATTATAATATCAAGATTCCGACAAATGTCATTGGCGACCAAGTGATTCAATTTGGCCAAAAACATACTTCTGCCCTGGTTTTACAAGCCGACCAAAAGATACTCGATCCTTCTTTGATACAAGCTTCGAAGGCTGCGCAATATGTTCGCTTACAAAATGCTCAAAATACAGAAAGCAGTAGAATTAATATTACCGTGGCGGTAAGCAAAGCTTTTTATGATGTTTTGACCAGCGAAGAGCAAATCAAGATTATTGACGAAAACATTGCGCGGATTAAAAAGCAATTGAGCGATGCCAATGCTCGATATGAAACAGGCCTAGTAGATAAAACCGATTATAAGCGTGCACAGATTACTTTAAGCAATACGCAAGCAGACAAGAAACGAACAGATGAAATACTCAAATACAAGTATGCTTATCTGAAAGAGCTGATTGGTTTAGACATCAACCAACCCCTTCATCTTTCCTATGATGCACAACATATGGAAAGCGAAATGTTCGTAGATACCACACAAGGCCTGCAATTTGAGCGACGGATTGAATATCAACAGTTGCTAACCCAACAGCGCTTGCAGCACATCAATACACAGTACAACAAATGGACCTTTCTTCCCAATTTATCTGCTTTTTATAATTACGCATGGGATTGGAGAACAAATAGCGGCTTTTCAAACTTATATGATGCCTCATACCCACGTTCTGTACTGGGCTTAACGCTCTCCTTCCCTATCTTTCAGGGAACAAAGCGTATTCAGGAAATCAAAAAATCAAAACTCCAGGAACAGCGAATTGATTGGGATTTGGTTAATTTAAAGAATCAGATCAATACCGATTATCAGCAGGCATTAGCCACTTATAAGGCAAACTTCAATGATTGGCGTACAGCGAAGGAAAATGTTGAACTGTCAAAAGAAGTATACAACACCATTAAATTACAATACGATGAAGGCATTAAAACGTATTTGGATTTGATGACCGCTGAGACGGATCTTAGAACAACGCAGATCAACTATTTGAATGCACTGTATGCTGTCCTATCTGGAAAACTCGACGTACAACAAGCCTTAGGTAATATCTCTTATAAATAGCACTAAAAACGAAATAACAATGAATAGAAATTTAATATTTTTCTTATCTGTTTTATCTGGAAGTTTGATTTTATCTTCCTGCGGTAATAAAAACCAACAAGGTCAGCAACGCCCGGCAGCAGGCCCTGTCCCGGTAGCGATCGCGCCCGTTACAGAAGAATTTGTGACGGGAACCAACAGCTATCCCGGAACCGTTGTAGCGCTCAATCAAACAGAATTACGTGCAGAAGTAAATGGTTATATAACGTCTATTTTGGTGGCGGATGGTGCCGCTGTTACAAAAGGACAGAAGTTATATGAAATTGATCGCACGCGTTATCAAGCCGCGCAAGAACAAGCAAAAGCAAATTTAGCCATCGCTGAAGCAAACTTGAACAAAGTAAATCGCGATGTGGAACGTTATAAAAGATTGGCTGAACAAGACGCTATTGCCAAACAAACATTAGATTATGCGTTAACCGACTTAAATAATGCCCAAGCACAAGTAACCTCTGCCAGGGCAGCTCTCACATCGGCCTCAACTGATTTAGAACGTGCCGTGATTCGGGCACCATTCAATGGTACCATCGGCATCTCACAAGTACGTAATGGCGCATTGGTTACAGCTGGTTCCACATTGATTAATACCATATCATCTACCAATCCAATTGCGGTAGATTTTTCAGTGAATCAGAGCGATATCAAACAATTTGTTGATTTACAAGGAAAATCATCAGCATTAAAAGATTCAACGATTACATTGCAAGTGGCCGGACACACATATAGCATCCCCGGCCGAGTAACTGCCATCGATCGTGCCGTTGATCCTTCTACCGGAACCATTACCGTTCGTGCTTCTTTTGAAAATTCAAAAAATGAGCTGCGCGCCGGTATGAATGCAAATGTCTTGGTGGCAAACACCTCTGTTGAAAAAGTACCCGTTATTCCTTATCAAGCAGTAACGGAACAGTTAGGCGAGTTTACTGTCTTTGTCGTAACAGATAGCAATACCGTTGTTCAACAACCCGTTAAATTGGGATTGAAAATGGGTGAAAGTGTTGCTATTCGCGAGGGATTAAAGGCCGGTGAAAACATTGTTACCGAGGGTACTCAAAACCTTCAACAAGGCGTTAAAGTCGTAGATCAAAAGCAGGTCGAAGCACAAGGAGCTTCACAAGAAAAAGATCCAAGTAAGAAATAAAGATTATAAAAAGCGAAACATGATATCTGAAGTATTTATTAAGAGGCCAGTAACGGCAATTGTGATTTCTATATTATTAGTTATTATAGGTGCAATTGCCATTACTACCCTTCCTATTAGCCAATATCCAGATGTAGCCCCTCCAACTGTTACAGTTACCGGTAACTATACGGGAGCAGATGCCGCTACAGTTGAACAGACCGTAACAACACCTATTGAAAGTCAGATAAACGGTACACCAGGCATGAACTATCTGCAATCGAACAGTACATCAGATGGGCGTTCATCAATAACAGTAACATTTGATGTCGGAACTGATATTGACATTGCAACCTTAGATGTTCAGAACCGGGTAGGTATTGCTGAACCAGCATTGCCTGAGGCTGTTAGACGTTTAGGGGTGATCACCCGTAAAGCCAACAATGATATATTGATGGTTGCCGGATTGGTGTCTCCAAAGGGAACGCATGATGAAAAGTTTCTATCCAACTATGTGCAGATATATGTGAAAGATGCCCTGCTCCGTGTACCAGGTGTGGGCGACGTCCAATCCTTTGGTCAGCCATTCAGTATGCGTGTTTGGTTGGATGCGGATAAGCTAGCCCGTTTAAACTTAACACCTGTTGATATAAGTACCGCTATTCAAGAGCAAAATTTGCGTGTTCCAGGTGGTAGTGTAGGTGCAAAGCCCCAAGCTTCGACACAGGCGTTTGAATTTAACGTCATTTTAGATGGAGATCTTATTACCCCAGAACAGTTTGAAAGTATTATTGTCAAAACAAATACAGACGGCTCCTTGGTTTACCTAAAAGACGTAGCACGTATCGAATTGGGTGAATTTGCCTATGCTACAACTTCTAAAGTGAATGGCCAAGTGTCATCGATGATGATGATTAACCAAATGCCAGGCGGTAATGCCGTTCAAACAGCAGAAGGAATTGAACAAGCACTGGAAACCTTGAAAAAGTCTTTTCCTAATGATGTAGATTACGTCATTGCTTATGAAACGATATCCATGGTAAAAGCTTCAATCAGTTCTGTAATCCATACCTTAATTGAAGCTCTTGTCTTGGTAACCGTTGTTGTCTTTGTCTTTTTACAAAGCTGGAGAGCAACATTGATTCCTGTATTGGCAATTCCGGTATCTATTGTTGGTACCTTTATTTTCTTCATTTTGTTCGGTTTTTCAATCAATACATTAACGATGCTCGCTTTTGTATTGGCGATCGGTATTGTAGTGGATGACGCCATTGTGGTGGTGGAAGCTGTCCAACATTACATCGATAATGAAGGGCTTTCTGCCAAAGAGGCTACCCGAAAGGCTATGAAAGATATCACAGCACCTGTAATTGCTATTGCATTGATATTGGCAGCAGTATTCATACCGGTAGGTTTTATACCAGGAATGGTAGGGAAACTATATCAACAATTCGCCATCACCATTGCCGTATCCGTATTAATATCTGCCTTTATTGCGCTTTCGCTTACCCCCGCCCTTTGTTCATTGATGTTAAAACCAATGAAATTAAACAAAGATTCAAAAGGCTTGGATCGGCTTTTTTATTTATTCAATACCTGGTTTCATCGAACAACTCAAAAATATTCGAAAGGTGTTCAATGGTGCATTCGGAAAACACCATTCGTTATGATTATCCTTGTATGCATCTTTGTGGGCACTTATGGCCTGTTTAGTGCGAAACCAAGTGGCTTTATTCCGCAGGAAGATGCAGGTGTGTTTTTTATGGGAATTTCTTTGCCTGAAGGATCTTCAGCAGCAAGAACGAATGAATACTTAGATGAAGTTACACAATATGTTCTAAAAGAGATCCCCGAAGTAAAGAATATTACAGCAATCTCTGGTATCAATATCCTGAACAGAGCGTTTAAATCAAGTGCTGCGACTTGTTTTGTACAGTTGAAACCATGGGAAGAACGCCACCGTAGCGTCAATGAAATTACCGGACAGCTGATGGCTAAGTTTGGTGGTAGTAGTAAGGGGGCATTATTTGCGGCATCTCCACCCCCCATTCCCGGTTTGGGTACCACGGGCGGTTTCACACTTGAAATCCAAGAGCAACAATCTGGCGATATCAAAGCATTTGAAGGAATTGTGGGTAAATTCTTGATGGCAGCCAATCAACGACCCGAAATTGCCATGGCTTATACTTTATTTAATACGAAGACGCCGAACTACAAAGTGGAGGTTGATCGGGAGCAGGCCAGAAAAATGGGTGTTCCTATTAATTCCATTTATAGTACTATTTCTGCATATTTTGGTAGTAGTTACGTAAATGATTTTGTATTGTATGGCCGGACGTTTAGAGTAGTCACACAAGCGGATACCAATTACCGTCAACACATAGAAGATATTAATAATCTTTATGTGAAAAATACAAAAGGAATAGGCGTTCCATTAGGTACGCTGGTGAGTTATAAAGTTGTTGAGAATCCTTCGATCATTAATCACCATAACATTTTTCGTTCGATTGAAGTTACGGGTAATGCAGCTCCAGGCTACAGTAGTGGCGACGCTCTGAAAGCGCTGGAGGAAGTGGCTGCCCAATCGTTACCAAACGGTTATACAACAAGCTTTGCAGGGCTAAGTTTGCAAGAAAAAGAGGCAGGAAACAAAACCGTTACAATCTTTGCACTCTGCCTTATTTTTGTATTTCTTTTACTTGCTGCTTTGTATGAGAGCTGGTCTGTTCCTTTCTCTATTCTCATGTCGGTTCCAGTTGGTGTTTTTGGGGCTATTTTAGCCTTAACATTTTTGCCGCGATTGGATAATAACATTTACGCGCAGATTGGTCTCGTTACATTAATTGGTCTTGCCGCTAAAAATGCTATTTTAATTGTCGAATTTGCAAAAGAGCGGGTTGATATGGGCATGGAGCTCATTGCGGCAACGATGGACGCCGTGAAATTAAGGCTACGACCTATTGTGATGACCTCCATGGCATTCATCTTAGGAATTATACCTTTGATGCTTTCATCAGGCGCTGGAGCTATGTCTAGACAAACCATTGGCTGGACCGTATTTGGAGGGATGCTGGCGGCTACCTTATTGGCTATCTTTATCGTTCCGGTATTGTTCGTCTTGATTACACGTCTGGCATATGGCAAGAAAAAATTAGCCGAATTGCAGGCAAATTATAATCCAGATGATCATAAAGATATGTTACATTCTGAAGACTAGAATGTAATTGATATCATGTATGATAAAAAATGGTTAGCAAACGTAATGTTGCTAACCATTTTTGTTTTTTTATCACTCAGTCAAACAAGCTTGGTTCATTTTAAACAACAAAAGCCCTTGCTTTTACAAGAGCTTCCATTTTATTGTGTAGCGCAGATTGGCGGTGTCTCCCCAAGCCCATACTCATAGGCCACAGCCATCTGGAAGAGAGGCTTACAGCCAACATGGAGCCGGCACTATGTGCCGATGTTTTTTCATTCCATGTACATGCTTAAGCAAGCTTGGCATATCCCTGAAATGAAAAAACCCCTGCAAAAACAGGGGTTCCATGTTGGCTGTGCGCGAGAGCAGATTCGAACTGCCACGCCCTTAGGGCGCCACCCCCTCAAGATGGTGCGTCTACCAATTTCGCCACTCGCGCAGGGGTAATCTATTTACACGCTTGGTGCCCGAGGAGGGACTCGAACCCTCAAGAGCTAAGCTCAACGGCTTCTGAGACCGCAACGTTTACCAATTTCGCCACCCGGGCGTGCGTGCAAACATAGATAATTTTACTTTATATACAAAATAAAAAACACATATATATAAAGTAAAATGATCGATCTACTTGACTGTTATGAAAGGCCATTTGTGGAGAACTCTCCATGTTTGAGATTTCATTTCAATCACGTTAAATCATTTAGCTTTAAACATAGCACACTCCATCCAACCCGTAAAAATTAATTATGAATGAAATAGCATAATGGTTAAGGGTATCCATTTCTTTATAAGCTAATAGAATATGGTAATGAAATTAGTATCAGTTATTTAATCCATTAAGTATTGCGTACGTTATTCTTATCCAATCGTTCTAACGTGGTTGATTGATATATCTTCAAGAACCAAACGGTAAAAGCTTCTGGATGTTGAACTACATCTTGTTGCAGCTCGGTATACGACACCCACTTGTAATCCATTACTTCATCTGGGTTGGGCTTTACTTCCCCATTATAGGAACCCAGCAGTATATGGTCGAACTCATATTCAATTAATCCATTGGCTAAACGCGCATGATAGCTCAATGCGGAATGCGCATAGAGCGGCGCTCTGAAGCCCATCTCTTCAAAAAGACGATTGCTTGCCGATTTTAAGACCTTTTCGCCCGGAGCTGGATGACTGCAGCAGGCGTTTGTCCATAAACCACCACTATGATATTTATGCATTGCCCGACGTTGCAACAACCATTCATTTTGATCATTAAAGATGAAAATACTGAAGGCTCTATGTAGTAAACCCAATTGATGGGCTTTCAATTTTTCCATTCTACCAGTCTCCTGGTCCTGTTCGTCTACTAAAATAACCTCTTGCATATTACCCAAAGGTACAATTTTTATATTTTCTTTATAAATTTATCAAAGGCACCCGCATAGATCGATAAGCTATCTAAATTTAGAACTTCAGGAAGAACGGAGATAAGAGTGATTTGTAGCCGCTGGAATAGACAGCTTGTGCTTCATACAATGTAAAGAAAACCTCCTGCTCTTGACTTAGGGCTGTAGTTCTCCCCTTTTCTAATGAAATTATTTTCCTAAAGGGCACATTGTGGATGAATGAACGAATATGAATGGTTTTGGTTAAGGTAAAAATACCTGAGGTAGTAGCCTTGTCAATCAGGTAATCACCTATATCTAAGGGAACGATCACTTGTAACGATCCTTGGTTATGTAACCACTCAGCCGCTTTAATTAGTAAATCATCAAAAAATTGTGTGTTTGTATGCCGGGCAATTGCTTTTCTTTTATCTGGATTTTGAAGTGCATTTGTAAAAAAAGGTGGGTTACTGACCATTAAATCATATGGATGTCTTGGTTTAAAATATTGAAAGGCTCCATGATGAACTTTTAAGCGAGCACTAAAACGAGAATGTTCAAAGTTCTGCTCCGCTAGTTCCGCTGAATATTCATCCAGTTCTATCGCTTCAATGTTTCCTGTTGGAAAGCGCTGAGCCAACATCAATGCAATAACTCCAGTGCCTGTGCCAATATCCAAGATGTTTATCGGAAGTGAATGATCAGCCATAGCCCCTAGTAACACACCGTCTGTATTGATGCGCATGGCACTCCCCTCTTGATTAACTTCAAATTGTTTGAATCGAAAAACAGATGACATACAAGTACATAAGCTTAAGGGTATTGAAATCTTATATACCTTATAGCTTTCCAGGCATCAATGAGCCTTTTTAATTTTTACTATTGAATAAGAATGGCTGCTTAATACAAGCAGCCATTCTTATTATTGATGATTTAAAGGTTCTTATTTTATAAAGCCCAGGCTTTATCACCTTTTTTATAAGGAATATTGCCATCGTAACGTCCAGGAATCTTTACATACCTTAATGCTTTTGTAGCACCAACTTCTGATGTAAAGAAACCAAGAAGTGTTAATTGCTTAATCATACTAAAATAATGATTCGGCTCTCCATCTTTTCTGTTTGCTTTATAATCTTTAGCTTCTTTATCAATTTGTGTTAACAGTTCGGTACGTTCTTCGTTGCTTAGCTCTTGAAATTGCTTATTATATTTCGCCTTAGAGGCTTCTTCTAACTTATCTAAGCCTTCCAAAAATACTTTTTGGTCTTCGGGTGTATAACAATCCCGCACCATAACTGGAATAAACGCACCTACCCCCGCCTCTTTAGCGCCAGGTGTAGCGGTTTTGGGTAAAATCGTCTCCGCAATATCGCCCAAATAATCTACCCTTTCTTTTTCAAATAGACTTGCTACATCTTTAGATGCAGGACGTGTACAGCCTTCAAGAAAAAGGTTGGCACCAATAACGGTTCCCCCCATAATCCAAGCAACGCGGCTTAAGGCTTCTCTTCTATTCATATCTTACTTGTTTATTAATATGGTTAAATACTGTATTTGATATCCCATCCTGAACGGTAATTCCGTTTCACGAACTGGTTAACCTCATCAAAATTGGTTACTTTCATTGCTTTGTTATCCCAAACCAATTTGATATTTCTTCCTGGATACTTACCATCGATACGCAAATCTGCGCCACGAATGGCTAAATTTGCCATCAACAATGCTTCGGTAAGCGGCCCAGCAATTTCAAATGGCGAACTTACTGCTTTTTTACCATATCCAGCAATACAAGCTTCTACCCATTGTGCATAATGTCCACCTTCTTGTCCGGGTACCCGATCGTACTTTTGAGGTACGTGGACAGAAGCCGTTTTTGATGTCGGTAATAAACGGGCATTTTTGCCATACGTATCCGCCAAAATTTTTCCTTTGGTTCCTATCAACAGAATCCCATTCCCACCATCTCCGTATATCTCATTTGGCTCGAGCTCTTCAGGACGTTCGGGTTGTATCCCACCATCCATCCAATGCAATGTTACCGGACCACTTGTTCTGGCACCTTTAGGAAAAGTCAAAGTAGCATGACTGGATGGCGGACAGCTCTCTGGAAAATAGCCACGTTTAAACTCATCAACATACACAGTACCTACACTTGCTTGTACATCTTGCACGTAATTTAAACCGAGTACGCTAAAAGGCATTTCCAGTAGATGGCAGCCCATATCGCCCAATGCACCCGTACCGTAATCCCACCATCCGCGCCAATTGAACGGAACCAATTTATCCACATAATCTTTTTGAGGAGCAGTACCCAACCATAGATCCCAATCCAGTTCCTTCGGAACTTCAGCTGTCTGTGTAGGCCATTGGATGCCCGATGGCCAAACTGGCCTATCAGTCCAGCAATATACGGTATGCACATCGCCAATAATACCTGCTTCATACCATTCACGAGCAACTCTTGGTCCATCATTTGACGCACCTTGGTTACCCATTTGGGTTACTACCTTATATTTTTTTGCCGCATCTGTCAGCATACGTGCTTCCCACACGTCATGAGTGAGCGGTTTCTGTACATAAACATGCTTTCCTAATTGCATGGCCGCCAACGCTATGATAGCGTGGTTGTGATCGGGGGTTGAAACCGAAACAGCATCAATGTGTTTATGCTCCTTATCCAATAAGTCGCGGAAATCTTTGTAATATTTTGCTTTAGGGAATTTTTTAACTGATCCCGCTGCTCTTCTATCATCCACATCACACAAAAAGGCAATATCTGCTTTCCCGCTTTCGAAAAAAGCATTGATATCACTTGAACCCTTACCACCGGCACCAATACCCGCCACTTGCAGTTTATCGCTAGGTGCGATATATCCTACCCCTCCTAGTACGTGCCTAGGAACAATCATAAATCCAGCAGCAGCAAGTGCACCGGCTTTGATAAAGTTCCGTCTTGATTCATTTTTTTTATTCTCGTTCTTTTTATAAGTATCAGACATGGTTTTATTGTTAATAGTTAGTTTAAATATTTCCTTTTTTCAGCTCTTTTGTTGCGAAATCTACTGCGCGAGCGGTCAGCGCCATGTAGGTCAAAGAAGGATTCACACAAGCAGCAGATGCCATACAGGCCCCATCAGTTACAAAAACGTTGGGGGCATCCCATACCTGGTTGTTTCCATTCAATACCGAGTTTTTCGGACTTGTTCCCATTCTTGCTGTACCCATCTCATGGATACCTTGTCCGAAACCATATGTATTATCATAGGTGTGCACATCTTTAACACCTGCATTTTCCAGCATTTCTTTGGCATCTTCCATCATATCCTTTCGCATCTTTTTCTCGTTTTCCTTGATCTCCATATCCATATTCAACACGGGTAATCCCCACTTGTCTTTTACGTTTTTATCAAGCGTAATTTTATTTTCATGATATGGAAGGATTTCGCCAAAAGCACCTAAGCCAATGCTCCATGAGCCCGGTTCGCTGAGTTCATCTTTAAAAGCTCCGCCTATATTCATTTCTGCAATTTCTCTACTCCACCCCGACCTGCTAGCTCCTCCCTGATAACCAAAACCACGTACATAGTCTCTCTTTTCGTCTCCCACATTCCTGAAACGAGGCACGTAGATTCCATTGGCTCTTCTGCCAAAATAATAACGATCCTCATACCCTTCCACACGGCCACTGGCACCACAACGGAAATGATGATCCATCGCATTGTGTCCGAGCTCGCCACTACTGCTTCCCAATCCTTCTGGCCAGATATCGGTAGCAGAGTTCATCAATACCCAAGTAGAGTTGAAGGCAGATGCACAAACGAAAACAATCTTTGCAAAGTATTCATATGTTTGGTTGTTTTGCGCATCCAAGATTTCAACACCTTTCGCTCGCTTGGTATCTTTATCGTAAATGATTTTCGTCACGATAGACCAAGGACGAAGCGTGAGATTTCCAGTTTTCACTGCTGGTGGAAGTGTGGCAGACTGTGTACTGAAATACGCACCAAAATTACACCCTAACCAGCATTGATTCTGGTACTGACAATTTACACGTCCATTATGTGGTACCGTGATATTGGCTACCCGACCTATAATGATATTCCGTTGCCCTTTATAATGATCCTTCACGCGGGCAGCTACGTCCTTTTCCACTACGTTCATTTCCATGGGCGGCATGAAATCGCCATCTGGCAAAACTGCTAAGCCATCTCGATTACCGCTAATACCAGCAAATTTCTCAGCATAACTATACCATGGTGCAATATCTTTATAACGGATCGGCCAATCGGTACCATGGCCATCTTTTAAATTTGCTTCAAAATCCAAATCGCTCCACCGATAACTCTGGCGTCCCCACATTAACGAACGCCCACCTACATGGTATCCACGATACCAATCAAAACGTTTCGTCTCCACATACGGACAATCTTTTTCATTTGTCCAGAAACTCAAATTTTTTTCATTTAATGGATAGTCCCGTTTTAAAACCGGATAATCTTCAATCATTTGTTGTGTACGTCCACCCCGATGAGGAAAATCCCAAGGATTTTTATTAGGGCTTTCATAATCCTTAATATGCTCAATGTTCCGTCCACGCTCGAGGACAATCGTTTTAAAACCTTTTTCAGTTAATTCTTTGGCTGCCCAGCCTCCGCTGATACCTGATCCGATCACGATCGCATCATATACATTGTCTGCCATAATTGATTTAGTTTATTTTGTTGTTTTAGTATTTTATGTTTGTTAGTGCAATCCTTTATTAAATTTTCTTCCTTAGCCATTTTTAAACCGTTTCCATCGGGCTAATTTCTTTCTTTTCTCTAAAGAAAAGAGCAAAAAGCACAAATATTACTGCTGCAATGGCTGCAGGAACAATCCACACTTGTTGCCATATATTCGTTACTTCAGCTTGCTTATAATATTCCGTTACAAATCCGGCCACCCAGAAACCAATTAACATACCCACGCCGTAAGTGGCTAATGTTACCAAGCCCTGAGCAGAAGACTTATATTTTTCTCCTGCACGCGCATCGGTGTAAATTTGCCCTGACACGAAGAAAAAGTCATAACATATGCCATGCAATGCAATTCCGATGATTAACATAAACGATAATTCGTCTGCGTTACCATAAGCGAATAGTGCATAGCGTATGGCCCATGCCAACATACCGAAAAGAATCGTTTTCTTAAATCCAAAACGGCTAAAAAAAACAGGTAATAATAATAAGAAAAAAGCTTCAGACACCTGCCCTATGGCCATTTTCCCCGTTGGATTGGGTAAACCAATATCTGATAAAAATGGATTCGCATTCTGGTAATAAAAGGCCAAGGGAATGCAAATTAGAATGGCAGCAATGAAGAAAATTAAAAAATCTTTTTTATTTAACAATTTTAAGGCATCTAGTCCCAAAATTTCAGATATACTACTTTTTTCTTCCTTATTTCTCGCTACCGGTGGTGTTTTGGGGAGTGTAAAGCTAAATAATCCCAAAACTAAAGATGCTATTCCCGCCATCAAAAAGGTATTACGCAACGCTCCTCCTTTTAAGGATACATCAGAGTCCCAATGGAATACATAGCTAATAACCAAACCGGCCACAATCCACCCGATGGTTCCCCATACACGAATAGAAGAAAATTCTTTCTCTGGATTATTCATTTGTCTGAATGAAACCGAGTTTACCAATGCCAATGTAGGCATATAACCAATCATATAAGCCAATACATAAGGGTAAAATACACCAACATCCGGTGCCTTGTACATTTGGTACATTAAAAATGCACCAATTATATGAAGGATACCTAAGATTCGTTCAGCATTAAAGTATCGGTCTGCAATTAAACCGATAATAAAAGGTGCTATAATTGCTCCGAAAGATTGTGTAGAGAAAACATTGGCACTTTCCAGACCAGATGCATTCAGATTAATGCTCAAAAATGTTCCTAGTGTGACGAACCATGCGCCCCAAATAAAAAACTCCAGAAACATCATAAATGACAGTTTTGTACGTGTTAGTGTATTCATAAAGTTGGTTAGAATAAGATTTTGGCTGTATCTATAATATTAATCATTGTTTTTCTTGATGCTTGCATAATCTGTTTATTTAGCGCTTTTTACTGGTAGAAGCCCCACTTATCTCTCGGTTATTGTAGCAATAAAAAGTAAATAAAATTTACTAAATGTAGGCGATTTTTTAAAAAAACCAAAATAGATGACAAATTTATTTGAACATTTATAAAACGTAATGAGAACATTTTTTAGTATGCCTTATACAGTATTTAATAGAACTGATTGATTATCAGCTTGTACATTATACACTAAGCAATCAAAAAAAATAGGTATAAAACCCTATATAACATTTTAGTTATAAAACATGTAAAATATAAACAGGGATAAGCATATGCCTATCCCTGTTTATATCTTGCTAAATCGCTTTTATACTATTGTCTACTGTTGTAATTAGGTGCTTCTTTGGTAATAGTAATATCATGTGGATGACTTTCGCGCATGCTGGCCGCACTGATTTTAACAAATTTAGCTTCTTGCAGGCGGTCAATTGAAGCGGCACCACAGTAGTGCATGCCAGCCCGCAGCCCGCCTATATATTGGTACACTATCTCTGCCAAAGTGCCTTTATAAGGTACCCGCCCTACAATGCCCTCTGGAACCAGCTTGGTTACCACATCTGTCTCATCTTGAAAATACCGATCTTTAGAACCCTTAGCCATAGCATCTACCGATCCCATTCCACGATACGATTTAAACTTCCGTCCTTCATATATAATTGTTTCACCAGGCGATTCTTCCACACCTGCAAATAAGGAGCCAGCCATAATCGTACTGGCACCGGCAGCAATCGCTTTGACAATATCTCCGGTTTGTTTGATTCCTCCATCAGCAATAACCGGAATTTTCCGATCTTTCAATGCTTTAGCACATTCGAAAACGGCATACAATTGTGGAACGCCCACACCGGCTACAATCCGTGTGGTGCATATGGAGCCAGGACCAATACCAACTTTTACAGCATCTGCCCCTGCATCTGCCAAAGCAATGGCAGCTTCAGCGGTAGCAATATTTCCAGCAATTACCTGTAGGTCTGGGTGCAAACGTTTTACGTTTTTAACCATATCGATAACCCCTTTGGAATGTCCATGAGCAGTATCTACAGTTACCACATCAACACCGGCTTTTACCAATTCGTTTACCCGCTCTATGTTGTCTGCTGCAACCCCCACAGCAGCACCTACTAATAAGCGGCCGTGCTCGTCTTTGGCTGCATTTGGAAAATGCCTAAACTTTTGGATGTCTTTAAAGGTAATCAATCCAACTAACGTGCCGTCGTTGTCTACGACCGGCAGTTTTTCAATTTTATAGTTCTGGAGGATCTCTTCGGCCTTCACTAGATTGGTGCCTATTGGCGCAACCACCAGGTTATCCCGTGTCATCAATTCGCTGATAGGTCGTTCCATGTCTTTTTGGAAACGGAGATCTCGATTGGTCACGATCCCCACCAATTTATTCGCGCTATCAACAATCGGTATCCCACCAATCTTATTTTCTTTCATGATATTGAAAGCATCTTTTACCAGCGCTCGCTCGTTCAAAGTAACCGGATCTTGGATCATACCACTCTCAGATCGTTTTACTTTCCTCACTTCGTTCGCTTGTGCTCGAATGCTCATGTTCTTATGCAAAATACCTATACCGCCCGCTTGAGCAAGCGCAATGGCCAGTTCTGCTTCCGTAACAGTGTCCATAGCTGCCGAAACCAATGGTATATTGAGTCGAATCTTTTTGGTTAATTGCGTACTCGTATCCACATCACGTGGAAGTACTTCAGAGTATGCAGGGATTAATAATACATCATCGTAGGTGAGACCTTCTGCTACGAATTTTTCTGGATCTAATTGCATGGCAAATATGTATAGAGGTTACTATTTGCCAGGCAAAGATACGATGATTTTTGTTATTTCAATGATAACGACATAAAGTTTTTGTAAGCAGAACGTAATGTTTTGTCATCATGCACTTTTCTCTGGGATTCGTTGCCCCTTGATTATCCCTTTTTTATCACTAAAAATCTATTTAATTCTTAACAAATTTTAATATAGTTTTACATTTTTTAGTCTTTTCATCGTCTTTTTGTCGTCTTTTTATTGTATTGAAGACGGTCAAAAGACGATGGAAAGACGATAAAAAGACGACCAACAGTAAAAGAAATATAGAACTAAATAAGAAGTTGATAAATATTTGGTTAGAAATTAGGGATAAGAAAGGGAAAAGCAATAACCGAGCGCTATTAAATACTCATTAATTAAATGCTTACATTTGCATCCGTTTTTAACGTGCCGTAGTCTAGACACCGTCACTAATTAGCATAACAAATGAGTAATCTGCAAGCAGAAATCAATAAAAGAAGAATTTTTGGAATTATCAGCCATCCAGATGCCGGCAAAACCACATTAACAGAAAAATTACTGCTTTTCGGCGGAGCTATACAAAAGGCCGGAACGGTAAAACGTAATAAGGCTGAAAAAACTGCGACCTCTGATTTTATGGAAATCGAAAAACAACGCGGTATTTCGGTGGCAACATCTGTGATGGGCTTCGAATATAAAGGTAAAAAGATTAATATTTTAGATACACCCGGCCATAAAGATTTTGCTGAAGACACGTATCGAACTTTGACAGCTGTTGATTCGGTCATTTTGGTTATTGATTGCGTGAAAGGTGTGGAAGAACAGACCAGGAAGCTTATGCACGTGTGCCGGATGAGGCACATCCCTGTCATGGTATTTATCAACAAATTAGACCGCGAAGGGAAAGATCCATTCGATTTATTGGAAGAAATTGAAAAGGAATTGAATATTTCAACCCGGCCATTAAGTTGGCCCATTGGGATTGGAAGTACTTTCGCGGGTGTATATCATCTCTATAAAAAACAAGTCAAACTTTTTAGTGGAGAACACAAGGCTAAAGTTAGCGAAGAATACATCCAATTAGCGGATATTTCGAGCTCAGATCTTGAAAAGCAAATAGGTGAACGTGCAGCAAAAAAGCTTCGTGACGAAATAGAATTGGTTGAAGGTGTTTATGAACCTTTTGATTTATCACTTTACCGTGCGGGTTATTTGGCACCTGTATTCTTTGGTAGCGCCATTAATAATTTTGGTATTGAAGAATTATTAGACACATTTATTGAAATCGCCCCTACTCCACAAGCCCGGCAAACGGATAAACGGTTGGTTGCTCCCCAGGAAGAAAAATTTACGGGTTTTATCTTCAAAATTCATGCGAATTTAGATCCCAATCATCGCGATCGGATTGCCTTTTGCCGTATTTGTTCTGGAAAATTTGAGCGAAATAAATTCTATCAGCATATCCGGCTTGGGAAGAAACTCAAATTTGCCTCACCTACGAGTTTCATGGCGGATGCCAAGAGTTTGGTAGAAGAAGCTTGGCCTGGGGATGTGATCGGTTTATACGATGCAGGTAATTTTAAAATTGGTGATACATTGACGGAAGGCGAGATGATGCGTTATATGGGTATTCCCAGCTTCTCGCCGGAAATATTTAAGGAGTTAGAAAATATAGACCCCATGAAAACTAAGCAGCTGGAAAAGGGGATTAGCCAGTTGGTTGATGAAGGAGTTGCACAGTTATTTACCCAAAACCTGGGTAGCCGAAAATTTGTAGGCACCGTAGGTGAACTTCAATTCGAAGTAATCAAATTCAGACTGCTGCATGAGTATGGAGCATCTTGTCAGTTTAGATCCATCAGCTTTACCAAAGCGAGTTGGATTACTTCCGATCAATCCGATTCAATTCAAAAGCTCATGCGCTCACAAGCAAACCGGATCGCATTCGACAAGGAAAATAGGCCGGTATATCTATCGAATTCCAAATGGGATATAGACAGCACCATGCGCGAATATCCGGATATCGTTTTCCACGAAACTTCAGAGTGGTAGGTAGTATCCAGGAAATTAAGCCCTTATTTGGCCATCGCCTTTAACCAACCATTTGTAAGATGTTAATTCCGCTAAAGCCATTGGACCGCGTGCGTGTAATTTTTGCGTACTGATACCAATTTCTGCACCTAGGCCGAACTGTGCTCCGTCTGTAAAAGCCGTGGAAACATTGGCATATACAGCTGCTGCATCAACACGATTCAAAAATTGGCGAATAGCCTCTTGGTTCTCTGAAACAATAGCCTCACTATGTTTTGAACTATATCGATTGATATGATTAATTGCCTCATCTAAATCGGATACGGTTTTTATAGCCATTTTTAATGATAAAAACTCGGTGCCAAAATGTGAATCGTCAGCATGATATAAGTGATCAGCTGGATAGTGGTTTTCCAGTGCCTGATAACTAGGCTCATCAGCATATAAAACCACTTGTTTTTCAATTAAAGGCTGGGCAATTTGAGGTAAATCGGTCAATCGACTACGGTGAATAACCAAACAATCTAATGAATTACAAACACTTACCCGGCGTGTTTTTGCATTTTGAATAATGTTTGCCCCTTTGGTTACATCAGCAGTATCATCAAAATAGGTATGTACGATACCTGCCCCTGTTTCAATTACCGGAATTTTACTATGTGCACGTACATAGTTAATCAATTGTTGGCTTCCTCTAGGAATCAACACATCTACATAACCAACCGCGTTCAATAATGCTTCGGTAGCAGTCCGTTCTACGGGTAAGAGGGTTGCCACGGCTTTTGAAATTTGGTGTTTTTCCAGCACTTCATGAATCAAACGAATGATTGCCTTATTGGAAAATTCGGCATCGCTACCCCCTTTCAAAACAGTCACGTTCCCTGTCTTAAAACATAAGGTAAAAACATCAAGCGTTACATTAGGACGCGCTTCATAGATCACGCTCACTACACCAAGGGCCACCCTTACCTTGGTCAATTCCAAGTCATTAGATAGTGTCTTCTGAAGAATAATTTCACCAATTGGGCTTGTTAGATCTGCCACGTTCCTAATATCCGATGCAATAGACTGAATACGCTCTGCTGTTAATTTTAGACGATCATACTTGGGGTCTTCTATAGACATTCGATCCAAATCTCGTTGGTTCTCATCCAACAACATATTCGCGTTTGATTCGACTGCTTCAGCTAAATCCAATAGAACACGATTGATGTCAGCTGCCGATAAATTCACCATTGCTTGTTGCGCAGTGCTTGCCTCTAGAAAATATTGTGTGTAGTCCATGTTAAAAATTCAAAAATAAAAATTCAAAAGTAAAAAACGAAGGGCTTATTAATGCCTCTAAAAAGACTATATGGAATATAGATAGTCGTAGTGTACCAATGGTTTTTGATTTTTTACTCCCATCCGCTCGCGCGCTTTATCTGCTCCATATTGAGCGATTCCCCAACCGACAATTGATTCATCCTCCCCAAGAATTTTAATCATATCCCCCTTCTTAAAATTGCCATCTACTGCAGTTACTCCAACTGGTAACAAACTACGTACCTCCCCCGATGTAAGCACTTCTTTAGCACATGGATTTAAACGAACAGCACCAGATGCCGTACTCATGGCATGGGCAATCCATTTCTTTTTGCCTGACTTGCGTTTTTCAGGCACAAAAAAAGTATGTTTCAGCTCGCCAAACAATAAATTAATCAGCACATCATCTCGTTTTCCATTCGCAATATGAACGCCAATCCCCAATCGAGCCACCTTCAACGCCATGGAGGCTTTGGTAATCATCCCTCCCCTGCCAAACGATGATTTTTCTGGCTGAATGATCATTGAGAAATCGTGCTCATTACGCTGAATCCTTTCGATAATCTTTGAGGTTTCCAGTTTGGGATGGCCATCATATATACCATCAACGTTTGAAAGAATAATTAAGCCATCAGCACTTAACATCGAAGCAATAAGCCCAGCCAATTCATCATTATCTGTAAACATCAATTCCGTAACCGAGATTACGTCGTTTTCATTAATAATAGGAATAATGTGATGTTGAAGTAATGAATCAAAACAGTTTTTCATGTTGAGGTAGTGCACCCGATCTCGAAAATCTTCTTTTGTAACTAACACTTGCGCGCATAAAAGTTGATGGGCGTCAAGCAAACGGGAATAAGTATTAATGAGTTTTACCTGACCAACAGATGAAAGTAATTGACGCATGGCAACCGATTGCCTTTGTTCTTTAATCTGAATCAAACTTCTACCGGAAGCCACAGCTCCAGAGGACACTAAAATAACCTCGACACCTTTACTTTTGATATATGCAAGTTGTTTGACAAGCTGTTGTAGTCTCGCCTCATCAGGGAAGCCATTATCTTGCGTAATCACATTCGAACCGACTTTCACAACTACCCGTTTATAATGCGTTTCCATGTTGTTTTTGAAGCAATCTTTATTGATTTGCCAAAATAACATAATTTAAACACAATCGTCAATATCCAGCTCATAAAATATTCAAATGATTACTTTTTTGTGATTACCCTCGTTTATACAACATGTGAGAAGAATAAATATCTTTGCATTAAAGAATAAGAATATCGATTTGCCAGTATATAATACGCATGAAGAAACAAGGTGCAAATAGGCGAGAAAAAATAATGCAAGCGGCACTGCTATTATTTTCTGAGAATGGTTACGCGGATACGTCTACCAAATTGATCGCTAAGGAAGCAGACGTATCTGAAGCACTCATCTTTAAACATTTTGAGAATAAGGACAAATTACTTTTTCATTTAATAAAATCAGGTTATAGGCGTGTGCTAGCCCAGAATAAGGGAATGCTTACTTACCATGATCCGAAATCCTTTTTAAGAACCATGATTGAATTACCAAAAAAATTAGTGCGTGAGGAACCACTTTTTTGGAAATTACAAGAACGGCTCTCTCATCATGAATTCTCCAAACAACAGCATGCTTTATTCATGAAACCGGTACATACCATTATTAAACAAGCTTTCACAGTACTTGAGAAAGAACATCCAGAGTTAGAAACGCAATTTTTATTGCTGCTGATTGATACACTGTGGAAAAAAGAGGCCGCGGGGGAAATAAGCAATATAGATGAGGTGGTCAAATTGGTAAAAGAAAAGTACAATGTCTAAGTATTTTTCACAAAAGGTGAGTATTTACTCACTTAATTTTAAAATATTTTTTGGCTTTTCTGAATCGTCTACTATATTTGCTCAACTAATCAATTATAAAACTAAGCATTTACATACATAATCGCAGATTTTGCAGAACCCAAAAACTCTGCAAAATCTGCGATTTTATTTAATAAAAGACAGCTTATTATTTATTTCTTCTTTCAGATCGCGGTGATGATCAATGGATTTCATAACCTCATTAAATGTCGGTCTAATGAAATGATCCTCATCGCGACTTTCATCTGCGTGGAGGTTCCCTACATTCCGAATCTCATCCAAATGCTGAAATAAGCCCGTAAGTGCTTTATGGATATTCCTTAAATACTTCTCATTATTAGAACTGAGGTCGTTCACAGTGAGATCACCTACATCTCTAAAATGTAGTTCGGTAATTTTGCCATTGGTAATGGTTGCATTAAATTCATTGGCGTCGGGAAAGTCCCAAGTTAAATCGTGAATTGTTGTAGTCGTTATTTCCATCGCACAAAACTTAAATGAAACAAAGATAATTACATACACTATGATAATGCATATAAAACAATATCCATACCATTTGTTTAAAACGCTCCAATTTTTTATCTAGATTGATGCAATAAATTTATTCTTTTCTTGTTATTCTAATACAGAATGTAGATTTTAGCGAAAACAAATAAATTTTAAATGCGAATCACCCAAAACCCATGTGATGAATTTTAATAAAAAGAGTGCCTTATTGCTTACACTTTTGTTGGTTGCTTTTGGAACAGGAGTTGTCTTTTTTTCGGGGTTTGATGCTTCAGAGCCTACTATTTCGAAACCCAGTAAAACAACCGTGTTGGCAAAGCCTGCGTTACCTAAACAATTTGACCTTGCCGTTGACTCTTTTCATGTGCAAAACAATGTTGTGAAACGCAATGAGTTTCTTGCTAATATCTTAGACCATTACCACGTTGATCCCATAACGATCCATCAGTTAGCACAAAAATCAAAGGCTGTATTCAATGTGCGTAAGATTGCCGCCGGAAATCCTTATACCATTTTCACTTACAAAAACAACCCAACCAAGGCTGCTTATTTCGTTTACCAACCGAATCCAATTGATTTTATTGTTTATGATTTACGGGATACGATACGGGTTTATGCCGGCAAAAAAGATGTTGTAACAAAAATTGAAACCGCTGCTAGCGCCATTAATTCTTCCCTATATGATGCGCTTCAAAACACTGGGGCCGACCCATTGCTGGCCATGCAGCTTGCCGATATATATGGTTGGGCTGTTGATTTTTACCGTATTGATCAAGACGATTGGTTTAAAATACAATATGAAAGACAGTATGTAGAGGGAAAACCTGTTGGTGCTGGCCGTATATTATCCGCCGTGTTTTCTCATCGAGGAAAGCCCCTTTCTGCATTCTATTTTCAAACCGATAGCAGCTCAAGAGGTGAATATTACGATGAGGAAGGCAATAGTGTTAAACGGGCTTTTTTAAAAGCACCGCTCAAATTCAGCCGAATTACATCACGTTATACCAAAAGGAGATTGCATCCTGTTCAGAAGGTATGGAAGGCACATTTGGGTACGGATTATGCTGCACCAAAGGGAACGCCAATTGTTGCAACAGGCAGTGGTGTTGTTATTGCTTCTGCGTTCACAAAATTCAATGGCAATTACGTTAAAATTAAACATAACAACACCTATACTACACAATACCTGCACATGAGCAAACGTGCAGTACGCAACGGACAGCATGTACAGCAGGGACAGGTAATTGGCTACGTAGGGAGCACTGGTTTGGCTACAGGGCCTCATGTATGTTATCGATTTTGGAAAAATGGTAAACAGATTGATGCACTTAAACAGAATTTTCATGAAACTAAACCCTTGCCAACAGCTTATCTGTCGGCTTTCAAACAAATGGTTTTAAAGCAGCAAAATGTATTGGCAACATTGCATATTGTATCGGATGAATCGTTAACAGCGTCTACCCAAGAACTTGATAGCGATGATGGTCAAGAGATATTATAAAATGTATTGATTCTTTTCCCGTGGATTCCCGCACAGCGCGTTCTCGCTTTGTATATGTATAAATTATGTTTTCAAGGCTTATGCAAATAAGTAAGGCCTCTATGGAGATTGAGGCCTTACAATTATTAAAAAGGGCCGACCGGCCAAGACATAGGACTGCAAATATAACAGAACTTCTTTATGATTTCATATTTCTTTCATTTATTTCATAAAAATAAAATGAAAGTTTTTTTGTGTTTATTTTGAATAAAATACAACTATACATTACACAAATTATACAATAATATCTTAATAGTTAAATTAAATTAACAAAATAAGAAAAAACCCTTTATTCTATCTTCCATTTTTTCTTTGTCAGTACAAACTTTGCTTGATGGGTTCTAGTCACATCGTAATCTTGTTTCTGCAATTTTGCAAATGGGGTAATTTCAATAAATTTAGTTGTATAGTTTATGGCCGCAACAGTACCATCGGCATTGGTTTTCAATGCCGTTATCTGATCAAGTATCTCGGTTGCTATTCTTACTTTTTGGACAGAACTCAGTTGTCCCTGATCCGCTGGCAATAAATATGGTTTTGCTTTCTCAGTAAAGGTAATCACTTGTGTATGATTGTCGCCCGTTTTTATATTGCGGGCCACTCGTAACAAACTATCTCTTTCCAGTCCTACATCCAGTGCCTTTCGTCCATCCTCTGTATCTTTTGTATAAATATGATGCTCATAAACTTTTGGGTACCTTCCACTTTTTTCAAGCAATTGAAAAGCCTCTTCTTTACTTAAAGTTTTATCTTTGCAGGCGCTAAGGCAAATGATAGCCACTGCAATCGCATATAATTTATTCATCTTGCATGGATTGTTTAAGGGGAAATTTTTTGGATAACATATTGTATACATTTCGACGATAAACTTAGACAAATTGATTTTTATATGCAATAAATTCATTGTTATGAAGTCAAACAGGGCCCGATTACGCTATTTGTTAGCAGGTGTGATATTTGCCTTGCTATGGGCTTCCGCTTCTGCTGCCACGAAAATAGGGTTACAAGTGGCACAACCTTTTGTTATTGCACTCGCTCGGTTTGCAATTGCGGGAACACTGATGCTTTTTATCAGTCACGGACTGATGAAGTATCGCTTACCAACAGGGCCAGAATGGCTACAATTACTTGTTTATGGTGGTTTAAATATCAGCATTTACCTAGGGCTCTACGTGGTAGCCATGCGTCAAGTATCAGCCGGTTTAGGAGCGCTATTCCCGGCAACGAGTCCAGTATTCGTTACTCTCATTTCAGCAATTTCAGGCCGGAAACGAACACATTTTTTAACATATATCAGTTTATTTTTGTGCATATTGGGTATTTGTATCGCATCTTATCCCCTACTGCAAAAAAGCTATGCATCACCTCAAGGGCTATTACTGTTGTTGCTCAGCATGTTTTCCTATTCGGTTGGTTCTGTTTATTTTGCGCGGAAATCATGGAGGGACTTGCATATCTTAACCATTAACGGTTGGCAAACACTTTTAGGTGGCATATTACTATTTCCAATCATGCTATTCACATACGAATCGACACAAAATCAATTCGATGAGAAATTTTATGGTTCCGTATTGTGGCTGGCCCTTGTTGTTTCTATCATAGCAGTCCAACTTTGGCTTTTTTTGATTAAAAAAGATGCTTTAACGTCCTCTTTTTGGCTTTTTTTATGTCCGATTTTTGGCTTTTTAATCGCTTGGTCCTTGATGCATGAACCGATCGACTTATGTACTTTTCTGGGTGTTTTTTTGGTGATAACTGGATTATATCTCGTTTTAAAACGTCGGTAATCTTCCTCCATTTATATTATACCACTTCATTTAAACAGAATAAATTATTGGAATAAAACAACTTAATGATTATGTTTGTTAAGTTATAAATTTTTTTATTATGGGTAAATTTGTTATAAAAGTAACCAAGTCGGGCCAGTTCCAATTTAATCTTAAAGCAGACAACGGACAGGTCATTTTATCAAGTGAGCAGTATACCACAAAGGCTGCTTGTAACAATGGTGTTTCATCGGTTAGAGAAAATTCCCAGGACGATGCTAGATTTGACAGCAAAGAATCTTCAAATGGGAAATTTTATTTTAATTTAAAGGCTAAAAATGGCCAAATAATTGGCACCAGTGAATTGTATGAGTCTACTTCCGGCCGTGATAACGGAATTAGCTCTGTAAAAAAGAATGCTCCTGACGCACAGGTTGTCGAAGAATAGTCGTCGTCTATGGTTACCTTTGTTGCCTATGTTATGCCGGAAAAGAAGTCGAAATGATGTAGGCAACTTTGGTTGAAGAATAATTTATTGAAATTCTCAAGAGTTCAATATTATATGGTTTGCAATGTCTGTTCATGTTACTCGAAAAAATATATTCTTCCAACCTGATTCAAAAAGAATTATAGCTAGATTTTTTTACATAAGTGATGAACGCAGTATGAAAATTATTCAACGCGTTCTTTCACTGACGGAAGAAAAACAGCAGGAAATATTAAAGCAGGTATTAAGAGGGTATTCAAAACGGCATCGCAGTATTATCCATATCTTCGAAAAGCATTTCAATCGGCTAGAAACATGTTTTAAACTACTAAAGATTGATCCACACACATTAACTGAAACACAAAAATTAGTTATTGGTTCTTACTTTACGATGGAATATTCGATTGAGGCTGCGGCTTTTTTTAATCCTTCCATTGTTGAAGATTTAGATCAAACCCAATTAGCAGAAGGCGAAAAGCGCATTATTCTCAGTTTTAGAGCCACTGGCGAAGGACACGTCTCATCTATCGTTTTTCGCTCGGCTATTATTGATGCTCATTTAAATATCCGTATGGAGCATGTGGGGAATATGTTAGATAAACCCTCGCAAATAAAAAACCATCGCTACCATAAGAAAAGCTTCCTAAAGAAGTTAAAGGAAATGCATTGCATGTATAGTCACGTTTATGATGTTATCTCCAATAAGTTAACCGATACATTCACTTATGAAGAGCTCAAAAAGTATGTAGAAGAAACAAAAGGAGAAATCGTTTTAGATCAAGAAGGACTGGTATTCCTTCAAGAAATTATGTGGCTGGCATCATCGCATTATGAAATGACTTTTTCGTTAGATACCTCCCTCTCCGAGCGTGTTATTTTTCCAATTGCCGATACCGAGAAAAGGGGTATTGAAGATGCTCGATTTGTGAAGTTTACAGATGATGATGGCACTATTACCTACTATGCCAGCTACACTGCCTATGATGGTGTAGCTATCTTGCCAAAACTGCTTATTACCAGTGATTTTTATCATTTTAAAGTGCTTCCTATACATGGGGAGATCGCACAAAACAAAGGATTGGCATTATTCCCTAGAAAAATAAGAGGAAAATATGCTATGCTGTGTCGAATTGATGGAGAAAACAACTATATTGCATTCTCTGACACCATCAATGTTTGGCGAGAGCCAGCAAAATTAATCCAGACGCCAGAAAACCCATGGGAATTTGTACAGCTAGGAAATTGCGGTTCTCCCTTAGAAACGCCTGATGGCTGGTTAGTTATTACCCACGGAGTTGGTCCTATGCGCGAATATGTATTGGGCGCATCCCTTTTTGATTTAGATCGTCCGGCAAAAGAAATCGGCAGAATGACATTACCTCTATTAAGCCCAAATGATCATGAACGAGAAGGATATGTTCCTAATGTGGTATATTCATGTGGCTCCATCATACATAATAATCAGTTGATATTACCTTATGCCATGTCTGATTATGCGTCCACCTACGCGACCATAGCCATAGATGAGTTGCTGCAGGAACTCAAGAACCCAACCAATCCCTCTTAAAATGTTGTTGGTTTGCTACAGAGCGTTAAACACTTTGTGCACTGCTAAATATGAAATTAAATAAGCAATTGTACTTTCAGCACCTTGATTTCTGTTTATACCATACGCTTCTAGTCCATCGCAACATCCATTCGTTTCATCATCATAAAGTGCAATGCGTAAATCATTTTCACCAAGAAACCATCTGAACGCAACAAAGAGCTTTTCCAGATATTCCTTATTTGCAGTTAAACTATACGCTTGATGGAACATGAGTACAACAGCTAACACATCAATAGGTTGTTGACCAAATCGACTGGCATGTTGTTGATCTTTATAAAACCATTGCTGATTACCAATGATAGACAAATACCCATTTTTTAAAATAATCTGATCCAAAAATTTCATAGACTCCATCGCAACGGTGGTTATCAGATCATCGTTTAATAGTTCGGCTGCTTGTAAAAGTGCCAATGGTAAGATAGCGTTGTCATAGGCCAACAGCGGCTCGAACCAATGCCACTCATTTGTTCTATTGGCTTGAAACTCATCTATCAATCGGAGGCACAAAGCACGCATCCGTTCAAGCATTTCATCATCATTGGGTTTATGTGCTAAGTAATGGCAGATTCCAATAATGGTCGATGCCATGGCCCTTACAGAGCGTAGTTGTTCAAAATGCCTGGCTGCCTTGAAAAAGAGTTGATACCCCAACTGATAATACCCATCACAAGGTGCTGAATCAAACAAATAACCAAGTGCCCAAATGGTTCTTCCAAAGGCGTCTTCAGAGCCTAATTCATCAAGAAACCGATTGTCAAAGCTTAAAAAGTTACGAAACGAACCATCATCCCGCTGCATATAATGAATATATGCCAAATAAGTAGGGACAAGAGCCAACGCCTCTTGATCTTTTAGTTGTTGATATGCCATTAACGCGAGTAATAATGCCCGTGCATTATCATCTAAACAATATCCTTCTTTATAGTTCGGAATGGCATACGTTGCATGTTGGAGAATGCCGACTTGATTGGTTAAGCGTTTGATATGCTGCAGCGTAAAGGGCGGTAACTTTTCTAAATCTATTTCCGAAACCTTCTTTTTATATGGGAGATGGGCATGCTTTTGAGTCGCTTTATAAAGTTTAACATATTTCTCGGCTATTTTAGTCCATGTTGTATCTTTCCCATATGCGTAAGCGTGTACTCTTAATTCTTTCAATTTTTCTTTATCGCCCAGTAATTCAGTCAACAGACTAGACAGTCCCGTCACATCCTTAAAATCAAATAACCTACCTCTTCCTTCTTTTAATAATTCTTTTGCATGCCAATAAGGCGTAGAAAGGACGCATGCCCCTGCACCTATTGCATAAGAAAGGGTTCCACTAGTAATCTGAGCTTCATTAATATAAGGTGTAATATAGATATCGCAAGCAGAAAGATACGTAGCTAGTGTTTCCTGATCAACAAATTCATTAATAAAAATGACATAGTCGGTTAAGTCATGTTGTACGACGAGCGTCTTCAGATAATTTCGATATTCTTCTCCCGAATGTTTGAATATATTTGGATGTGTTTTTCCAAGGATGACGTAACGCGTATCTGGAAATCGATGAACAACTTTTGTTAGTGCCTTTATTGCAGTTTCGATACCTTTATTCCGACCCAAAAAACCAAAGGTCAATAAAACATCCTTTCCTATTAAATTTAGTTCTTTTTTTGCTTCAAGCTGCGATTTACTGAACGTTGGTACACCGTGATTGATGCATGAGATTTTTTCTAACGGAACATGATAAATACGCTGTAGTAAACCGACAGCCTTATTGCTCATCACAACAACAGCTGCAGCCATTTTACTGATTTCGATCAGCACTGCCTTCTCGTTGTAGGAAGGTCGCTCAAGAACTGTATGAAAAGTAACGATTACAGGTGCTGTTAGCCGATGCAAAAAAGGTAAAATATATAAACCGCTTTGGCCTCCGTATATACCGTATTCATGTTCCAGGATACAGCAATCGATATCACAGCTATTCAGAAAATCGGCAGCCCGTATATAGTCGTCTTGTTTATCTTGGCAGACGGTAAATTGGACTTCTTCAGGATAATGGATCGCTTTTTCAGGTTCGTCCATGGCTACCACCACACTTTCCATTTCCTCTTCTTTATCTAATTGCCTGGTAGCATTTAGAAGGTCTCTTGTAAAAGTGGCAATTCCACATTCTCTAGGTACATACGTACCTACATAAGCAACTTTCATTTAATGAACAATATAAAATATCCAAGTTTCAGATCTATATTAACTACAAATCTTCATAACTGTCTAACCCGACCTATACAGCTATGTCAGCAGTATACATGTATATAATATATTTAAACAAAAATTGTTTTATACGTGCTAAAATTTTACACAAATAACAGCTTGTTAGTTAATGATTTTAACAACTTGTAAATTTTTTTTGGGATAAATTGGGTGGTGGTATTATTAAAGAACCTTTATTTTAACATCTCCTCATTTCAATTGCCCTGCGCACAAAGGCCTTCCGTGCGGAACGCACGGAGTTGTTCGATACTTTGTCCGCAACAAAGTATCACAAAGTGCCTGGCTGGTCTGTTCCGTTGCCATTCGTTGCCGGCATGCCCAGCCGCAAAAGGAGCCACTCCATCGCACACATCACCCCTTCGTTTCCTCTTTTGCTACTTAACTGCAAGCTGCGCAAAACATGGCTCTAGGGCATGCCAACTGCCGATGGCTGTCTCCAAAGACCTAGGCCATTTTCGTACTTCGGAATGGTATGTGCGTTGCTGAAACGATAGCATAGCAAAACCGCGTTTTGGTTGCACGGCCCCAAGGGCTTGTGCGGTGGCGGAACGGCCTTGGAGGATACGGCCGCAACGAGCAGCAAAGCATAAGTAGAACCGTTCGGCTTGCTTAAGCCAAGCGTATGGAGGAAGCGGAGCGGCTGCCATACGCGCCATAGATGCTTTGCAATCAGGTGCAACGTAGCCTACACAGCCTTGAACTTTTGTTACTTTTCTT